>Ga0105102_10000253_pt1 | contig 14898 bp, 21 predicted proteins | sample PPLLaktember2015_FD_87032 | JGI IMG/M metagenome (GOLD analysis project Ga0105102, IMG submission 87032) | Freshwater sediment microbial communities from Prairie Pothole Lake near Jamestown, North Dakota, USA - PPLs Lake P7 Core (6) Depth... | ecosystem: Environmental > Aquatic > Freshwater >...
AGTGGCTCAAACCACTTACCATCAATACCTAGGGCTAAAAGTTGAGATTCAAGAATCTTTTTTGGCTTTCATATCCATAATTTTTTCAAGGGTTCTGCCGCCAAAGTAAAACGACATAACCAACATACCCCAATTTCCAAGCAATGTGACATAGTTTTGATTAGCTTCGTAGCCAAAAGCAGACATCATTGCAAAGGTAAAATACCCTCCAAGAATGATTATCAGGGTCATTGGGCGAATGTTTTTAGACATCCAAGAATCGCTTGCCATATCCGCTTGTTGCCGTTTAGTCAGTTCTTGGGCTTCTACGCTGTCAGCTTGCAATTCAGCCAGCTTGCCTTCTTGGGCTAATTTAGCTAAGTCTAGCTGGGCTTGGGCTTTAGCTGCTGGGTCAGGGATTAGCTTGTCTATCAGCTTCATTCCTACGCCAACGATGGTATCTAGTCCTAACATATTATTGACCCAATCTGTTTGTGGTTGCTCGTTTAAGGGTGTTCATCTCTGAACGCAAAGTATTAGCTGTCACATCTAACTCAACTTTTTGTGAAGATAAGCCTGAACGGAGTTCTTTTTGTGTGCTTTCTGCAACAATTTTAGCTTCACGAGCAGCCATTAACGATTCAGCTAATCGCTCTTGCATCTTGGCAATTATTTCCCGTTGTTCTGCTATTTTTTCTTCCAAAATAACTACCTTTTTTTCAGAGCTTGATGCAGATTTAGCTGTGCCGCTGTAGCCTTCATACATCTCTTTGACCTGATTAAACTTGGTAATTCCTGTATAGCCAGCACCTAAAATAGCAGGTACGCCAGCAATAATAAAGCCAGCCACCATGGTGTTTTGTTTAGCCCATGCTACCCATTTGGATACAAAACCTTCTACTGCGTCTAGTTTCTTTAAATCACTCATTGCTCTAACTCCACGGCATCTTTTTTGATGCGGTTCATTTGATTGGTTTGATTGGGGTTAAACAATGAACCATAAGTGATTAAGTCCATGTATGTTTGTTGCATTATTTTAATATCATTTGGCAGTTCTTGGCTAATATTTAAGCTAGGAAAAACATTGGGTTGCGTTAAAGGTTTAACAAATAGTTCTAACGACAACGCAAGGGGTAAAGTCTTGATCCCCTTTGCATCCGTTTGGGCAGTCGATGATGGAACAGAGCTTGCCGCTGTCGGGGCAGGTGATCCATCCATTGTTGTTGGGTTGTTGGCTACAGCTGTTTGGGGTGCAGTCGCAGGTGGTGTTTGGGTTGTTAATACATTGGTGGGATTCAATGGGCTGACAGGCGATACAGGACTTGCTATATTGGTTGGATTTGTTAATGACTTTGTGCAAGTGTTTTGCGTTGTTATCCATGTTCCACTCCAAATAGGTTGTGCGTAAGGGTTAGGGCAAATTGATGTTTGTATTTGCGTAATATTGCCAACATAACCTACTTGGCAAGAGAGTGTTTGCGTTTGGGTGCTGGTTTGACAGCTTGGGGGGCTAGGAGTACAAGTGTCCGAGTAAACTTGCCACGGGTAGATGGTTGTTTGTCCGTTGCTACAAGTTTGGGTTTCTTGCTTTGATTTTCTTTGGCCGCTAAAGTTTGGCTGACAGCTTTCGGTTTTTTCAATAAAAGTTGTTGTGCAGACTGGCGTGGCTTGCGGACAGCTTTGGGATATGGTTGGGTAAATTTGACAAGCAAGGGCTTGGCATTGTGCAATGGTTGTTCCACCGTCAACAAAAAGCGATCCATAAACAGGCTGCCCATTAGCCCACGAACTAGCATAACAAGCCGCCTGAGAATTACTTGACCCCAGTAGGAGTAGCAGATAAAGGGGGAACTTTGCCATAGAGTTTTTCAAATCTTTCAGGGTAACGCTTGATCCAAGCATCTCTAGAAGCATCGCCAATTAGCCCATCGTACGGGCAAGGAGTTCCTGATAGCATCATGCCATCCCATACTCGCTCATCAGCACATAAAACAGCTACGGCAGCAACTTTTAGCCCTAAATCATTAAGCGTTTTGGCAATCTTAATGCGTTCACAGTTTTTATCTGTATAAACAGATCCACCTGAAACACCAATAACTGTAGAAGATATTGCACCACTCACAGGAATGCCGCAAACATCTTGGCTAAAAGCGGACATTGAAGGAGCAATAGCAGAAGGTACAGGCTGCCCTTTGTAGTTCATTTCCATTACTGTAGTCTGTGCTATTGCAACGGAGCTGCCTAGAAATAAACTCAAGGCAAACCAAAATAACTTCATTTAGTCCACCAATGCGTTATATAGCCAACCAAACTACTTAAAACAGAAATAACAGCCATTCCCATAAACATACCGCCTTTAGAGCGTTCCGCCATGGCTAGAAGAGTTTTCATATCCTTACGGAGTTCTGTTACCTCTTCTTCCATTTTTTCTACTTTGTGCCATAAAACACCATAGCGTACTGGATCAATTCTGCCGTCATCCATAACTACGCCTTAGCAGATTCCAACGCTGCGATTCGTGCTGCTTGTGCGTCTACGATAGCCTTCAACTCTTGGATGCTTGCCGTGAGAGTAGCTACTAAGAAGCTGGTGTCGATACCTTGATACTTTGGTACTTCTTTTGTACCAATTACTTTGCCGTCTGCGTCTACATCATCAACAATTTCAACCGCATCTTTTTCGCCAGTTACGCAATCAGGCACTACCTCTTGCAATTCGTGAGCAATAAAACCTTGGCCGCTAGAGCCATCTACTTTCCATTTGTAAGTTACGGGTTTAAGTGCAGCAACAGTAGCCAAAGCACCTGTCATAGGAGCAATGTTTTCTTTTAGGCGGTAATCGGATGAGGTTGAATATGTTGTTGTTGATGTTTCCCATTGAATGAAACCCACTTGAGTCCCAGAACTATTTTGAAATCTAAAATTAGCATTAGGGGTAGTTGCAGTTGATGTAAGACAGTTAGTGCCAAGTATATTTATTTTTCCAGCCTCGCTTGGTTGTGTAGTTCTACCAACCAACAAATTACCACTAGAGTCAATAGTCATTGCTGTGTTGGTAATACCTGAACCATAAATGTTGGATGTGCCAAATTGTAAAGATGACCCTGAACTACCTGACAGAACAGCAATCCTTGCTGTTGGTCCATTAATTGCTGTTCCTGTAAAATCAATACCGCTATAGTCGTTAGTTGAAGTTGAGCCTCGAACTGTTACGCCAAGGCGTGTAGTGCCTGTAAAAGATGTAACCGCAGATGCGCCATTAACATCTAATTTTGCAATAGGGTTAATAGTACCAATACCTACATTACCACTAGAATCAATACGCATACTTTCCGTACCACCTTCAGAGAACGCAATCGTATCTGCTGCTGGGAAGAAAATACCTGTATTAGTGTCAGTACCTCGTATTGCAGGGGTAGCTGCTGTACCGTCTACATCGGATAAACCATCCGAACCACTCAAAATTAGCGACATAATTCTTTTTCCTTACAGTTGTCAAAGTGCCAGCGTGTGCCAGCACCTTTGTTAAGTCCAATCTTTTTGCAATGAGGACAAGTCCAAGGGTTAGCAGCGTTAAACATTTTTATTTTATCAATTATTTCAGTTGAAAGTGGGACACCTTTTCTTGTAGATGGCTTTCCAAGTTTAATCAAACGCATCTTTTCAATTGTTTCTGGTGTATGTTTTATGCCTTTGCGATGTCCTGGTTTTCCCTTTTTGGCATTAATAAGCAGTTCACGCATACCAAGTCGTTGCCATTGTTCTTTGGCAGCTTTGCTAACCTTTTGTCGTGTTTCATCAGACATCTTTTTGCCTTTATTCCAAGGCGCAACTCCACGCTGAAATGTTTTGCCTTTTGTTATAGGTGGGTGACCACCGCCAATAGCAATATTCCATCCAACATTATTTATTGGTCTTAATTTACGCTCAATGTCCAAACAGTAATCTTTTTTTGCAATTAAAACAACCTCTTTAAGAAGGTTATCCCACCCATACTTTTGAATTGCTCTTTTTAAAACTACATTCTCACTGCTGCGGAAATGCTGTGCAAATCGAAGTTGCGAATTTTTGGACACGCCAATATACCCCTGACTTGTCATGTCAGTATGGTCTTTAGAGCGTATCCAATAAACGCTTGTTTGCATTTACTCTGTCACCTCGTCTGCTGGTAATGGTGTGTTGCCTTCTTCAAGCCATTTTAGGTAGGCTTGGTAATCAGAATTTGCTGGGTCGAATGGGATTCCAGCATTGTCTGATAAACGCTGTACATTTTCAATTGTAGAAAATGGGGTAATAATTTTTATTAATTTGTACATTTATAACTCCGCAGAAAAATCAACAAACGATGTTGTGCCTGTACCGTATATTTGAACAGCCTTGCCAGTTGTTAAATTTGAAGATGAACCTGTATAATTTATAAGAAACCCTGTGTTTGTAGTGCTTCCAACAATAGCTACACTAGCAATTGTGTTGTTGACTGTTGCATCATTTATAGTTACTGCAGAAAAAGTTGAAGTCGGTGATGCTCGCATTGACATTGGCAAAGAAAAATATCCTGCGTTTGAACCAGATGCTTGCCCTATGCCAATCGTAATAAAGTTTGTATTAGCCCCACATCTATAATAATACCGCTGACACAAAGCCAATTCTTGCTGATACTGTCTGTATTCAAATGAAGTAGCTTGTGTGCCTACCTCTAGCTGAACTCCTGTAACTTGCCATGTTGCGCTTAAAGTAGCCAAAATGTTAGTTGAGCCTGTTGCGCCATCAAATCTTGAACTACCCCAAGTATTTGCAGTTCCTAATACTGTTGAGCGGCCACCAATATTAAACATTATCCGCAAACCTATACCATTGTCAGTTAGCCAAGTTCCGCTTGTATCACCAGCAATGGTTACTGTTTTATATTCCCAAGTATTAGCTGCGGAAATTGAGTATAAAAATGGGTAAGAACGATTAACTCCTGAATTTAATATTGAAGCACCAAAATTACCTGTAAGGCTAGAACGAATCCAAAATGATAAAGTGACTGTTTTAGCGTTTGCAGTTCCCCACCCTAAATCGGCAACATTGAGACCTTCAATAATATGCTGAAAGTTTGCAACATCAGAACTGCTAGGCGAAGCGTTTGCAGTAGTTACGGTACATTTTGCAGAAAAATTAAATCCCGCTGGAGCCTCTGATACTTGTTGCCAAGAAAAAACTCCAGCAGTATTTTCAAACGCTTGAAATCTATCAACCATAAAACCATCAGCAACCGCACTAGTTCCTCTTTGTGCAATAACCATCGCACCGTTTATGATGCGATTCCGCATGACTGAACTAATGGGTGCTAGAACTCCACCGCTTGCATCGACTACTCTATTGACATTAAGGGTGGACATTATGCTAACTCCTCATCTGTTGGCTTGGGAAAGTCAGGATGCTCCCAAGAAGCAATATAGTCACCAAGTCCGTTACTGTCATTCTGTAAACGGATTACAGTTAGGAAGTCCTGAGTTGTAAGGCTAGGATAAAGAGCCATGATTTTTTCGTACATTATGCAGTCCTTACCAAAGAGCCGTTAAACCAAACGCCAGTAGCACCGTTGCCTGATGTTTGAGTAATTCCGCTATTTTGAAAAGCATACAATTCAAAATAATCAGTAGAACCATCAGCAAAAACAAGTCCTGATACAACACTTGCAACGCTGCTTGCATTATTAGGTTGAACTATGCCACGATAAAATTCTGTACCGTTTTTATAAATAGAAAAAATAGTAACAGCAGCAATATAACCGCCAAAATTAAAACCACCATTTAATTGATAATAACCAGCTACAGTAGGTGTAAAACGATAATTTGTAGTTGAATCAAAATTATTATTTGTATCAAATACTTCGATGTTAAAAGCTATTTTAGTAAAAGTAGAAGTTACTAATGATGTTGTTGCACTTGCATAAGCACTAAACGCTGGCATATTACCACTAACCATTGTTACCCCACTAGCAGCGGGTAATGTTTGCGTAAAGTTACTAGCCGTTGCAGGTTCTTGGATGGTGATTTGACCACCACCGCTTGATTGAAGTACAAGACTCATTTAGAACTCCCTAAGTATCCGTTTATTTTAGTGGTATTCATATTAAAGGACAAGCCAACGCTCACCCGAACTTACAGTAACCGTGACACCACTATTAATTGTGATAGGCCCAACGCTTTCGGCTGATTTGTCAGCAGGGAAGCTGTAATCAACGGTAACTACACGACTATTCAAAACAAAAACCTCATCCCCGCCACCACCTGTAGCACCACCGCCTAATTGACCCCATTCACCGCCTTGGTAGCCTTCAAACTGGTTAGTCGTAGTGTTGTAACGCATATAACCATTTGCGGGGCTTACTGGGCGTTCTGCTGTTGTTCCTTTTGGAATCAGCATAAATCCTGTGCCACCAAATACAGGGTTTACAAACGCAGTTGTAAATTGGGTGTATTCAACCGCATCGCCTGCAACCGTTCCAGCCACCACATTGATTACTTTGTGCGTATTTAGGTTTAAAGCACCCGTCATTGGGGTTTGACCGTCTGCCGCAACCGAATCAGTAAGGGCAGCAGCCAAGTCGTTCATGGTGTTATTAGCCCATGCGCTAGATATAGTTGTCCCTGTTACTACAGGGTTTAATGGCGGTAAACTATAAACTCCTGACCCGTTTCTACTCATTTGTTGCTCCTTGAACGCCTTGCAATGTTAATAGTCTAGCTAAATTACGCTGGTTGTCAGTTAAAAAAGGCGCAGCCGCACTAGGAATTAATCTGTTTTGAACAGGGCTTGATAATGCTGCTGATCGTAATGCTGGTCTAGCTAGTATTGCGCCTGCACCTAAGCCACCTGTACTTACACCACCAAGTACGCCCGCAAAGTAATCTAATGGGCTAAATTGCGGCAAACTACCCATGCCTTCTGTTGCTTGGCTGGCTTTTGGAAACGCTTGGCTAAACTGAGCAATACTCTTTAATTCGCCTGATAGCGGTTTGCCACGCTGTAATTGAGCAGCCAATTTCTTGGCATCAATAGTACCAGTCGTTGTATTAGCTGCTTTTTCAATAGTGTAGGTTTTAGCAATTAACTGCCGTGCATCCCTAAACTTGTTTAAAAGATCGGATTGACCTGTTTTGCTTAAATGGGTTTCTAATGCGCCCTCAATAGCATCAGCCGCTTTTCTAGATGCTCTGCCAATATCGCTATTACCAGTTCTAAACGCATCGTCAGCGGATGTGCGTAACTGCTTAATTTTCTCTACTGCTGAACTTGCATCAAAACTAGGCGATTTTAACGATTGAACCAAGTTAATTACTGGGCTTGGTGGTGCGTCAGGAAAGCCCTGCATTGCGGTTACATAAGGTTTAGCAATATCGTCTAACGCATTAATGTACGATTTATCTGCAATAACTTGACCTGACAAACCTAAATTGGTATATGCGTTTCCAGCCGTAGTACGCAAGCCTGTAATAACTTCAGGAGTAATTTGAGTATCTTTTGGCAATCCTAATGATTTAGCTGCTAACTGATTGGTAATCTGTTGGTTTCTAGCACTTGCGTTTTGTGCTGTAGATACCTTACCAGCCACGCCTTCCATTACTCGGTTAAGCATAGATGGATTAGCTTGGGTTGGCGGGATGACATAGCCTAAATCTCTTGCTTGCTGAATGGATTGAACCATTTGTGGGTTTGGGGCTTGACCACGCATCATAGATGGAATAGCACCAATAGCAGGAACAGCACCGCCAAAGGCAGTACCTACAGCCACATTCTTGGCTACATTGCCGTACAAATCTGCGCCAGTTTCACCTGTATTTATAGGTGTAATTAAACCTGATGTAGCACCAAGAGCAGAGCCTTGAACTATTGGGTTTGCTTTAGCAAAACTAGGTATTACGCCAGCACCACGAGTAATAGCTGTGGCTGGTAATACTGCACCACCTACACGACCAATACCATAAGAAACAGGGTTAGCTTCGTAGTAAACATCTGCTTGCTTATCAAGGTTTTGGGCTAATTGGCTTGTACCTAAATTACCACCAGTTAATAATTGTGCGCCTGCAACAAGCGGATCAATAGCAGATTTTGTAACGCCAGCTAATGTTGACTCTAGCGGTTTTGGTTGGGCTTGCACATTTGTACGATTAACCATGCGTGGTCTGCCCATTGCAGCACCGCCACCAGTAGAAGCCCATACTGGGTTTTCTTCTATTACTGGGCCTGCGTATGCCGTAGATGCAGGTGCTTTTACCTCATCAGGCACAAAGCGTGGGGCTTGTTGGGTATCAGGTACGAATGCCATATTATCGCCAAGTTCCAGTTACGCCATTAATAGTAATCTTTTGACCTGCTTTTAACTTGCCTTCATTAAATGCTTTTTGAGCATCAGATTCGCTTGAAAATACGCTTGGCGCAGAAGGTGGAGTAATTCTAGAAGCTGGTATTCGTGTGCCTTTTTCTTGTTCTTCAAGAAACTTGTTAAAGCCTTTAAGTTTGTTTTCAATCTGAGTTGCATTATCAAACTCAGAAGGCAAGAAAGCATTTAAACGCTTAATCTCTTGTGCGCTTTGTGCTGCACCTGCTCGCTCATTAATAACTTTGGAAACAATGTTAAATACTGCTGCACGAGCTTGTGTTTCTTCAGGCGTTTCCCTTCTTCCAGCTAATGTTTCTCCAAAAGGCAACGCAACCGCAGCACCACGACCAAAACTAAACGCTGAAGGAGTGTCTTTAACTAACTGTAATGCGCTATCGACAACTGACTTTTGTTGATTAATAGCAGTAATGTCTTTTGTTTGCTCGGCACTTAATTTAGGAGATAAAGGCTGCCCACCAGCACCTAATAATGGTGTTGCAGTATTAGTTCTTGTATTTACCAACAATGGGCCTTCTGACGATTCGTATATTTGACCAGCAGCAGGCATTTGTGATTTAGGTATGCGTTGCAACACTACGGTTGGGTCATTAGCATCACGAAACTCAATAGCAGTACCAGTATCAACTTGAATAGGTTTTCTACCGCCAGCAGCTACTTCCCTGACAGTACCATCAGGCATAGTCATAAAGCGCTTTGCGCCTTCAGATAATGTAAATTCTTCAGGCATTAGCTTTTTCATGCCTACAGCTTGCAATGCAGGGTTATATGCACTTGCAGCAAAGTCGTAAGCAGCTTGTGGATTAGGTGCGCCTCGTACCATCTCTTGAGGAATAGCTTGACCAGTCATTGTTGGCCCTGCTTGTTCAGGCGCAAGTTCTTCCCTGCCTTGCATAATGTTGCGGAACTCTCTAAGTTCATCACCGTAACGGGTACGCAATTGTTTAGCTAAATCCAAGGCTTGTTTATCCCCTCGTTCGGCAAGATCTTTACCTACATACATTTGGGCTAATGGAGCAGCGTATTGAAAAAAACTAGGTGCAACAAAACGCCCACTAACCATTTGTCCTTGTGGCATCTGTTGACCTTGTTGCATAAGCAACTGAGCCATTTGTTGTTGGCGGTTTAATTGCTGTTGCTGACCTAAGATTTCGGGTGGTAATCCACCAGTTAAATTAATAGCCATATTATCTTTCTTGTGCAGCTAACATTCTGCTTTGGGGTGAATACATATTCGTACCAAATTGTTGTGAAACACCATACTGAGTCATTGGGTTGTAAGTGCTTAAACCACCCATTTGTGCATCTTGTGCATTTATGTCAGCTTGATTAGGCGTTTTACCTTTGCGCAACATTATTGCCATTGCCAATGGGTTCATCCCACCGCCTTGTTGGGTTTGCCCAACATCTTGGGTTAATCCTTGACTTTGTTGCATTGCCATATTTTGATTGGCTTGTTGCGCTGCAATGTTTTGAAATACTGGATTTAAACCGCCAAGGTCTTGCGATTGTTGCGGTTGCATAATGTATGGGTTCATGGCAATAGTCCGTAGTTAACTGCTTTATAACCGTCATCAAGGGTAACAACTGCTTGTGGGTACATAATCTCTACTTCATGAGCCATTACGCCAACAAACTTGCCGTGACCTGCTAATGGATCATCTTTAAATTCAGGCTTGTATTCGTATTCATATACTGGCAAGCCGTTAGGTAGCCAACCAATAGGTTTAATGTTTTCTTTGGTGCGAATGTCGGATTTTATAATTCCTGCACCAGCCAAACTAAACAATCCTTGATTTAAGTTAGCTTGGGCGGCTTGCTGGGCGTTAAAGTCACCCATTTGAGCGTTGTATTGCATGCCTGCCGCACCTAATAAATCAGGGCCAGCCGTTGTAGCCTGATTAAACGAATTAACGAATTGTGGGCCTGTCACTTGTGAGCCAGTACGAACCGCATTTAAAGTGTTTAATGGCTCGTTACGCAAATAAGCCTGTTCTTGCAGGGCTTGTTGGCGGGCTTGTTGACCAACACCAAAACCTTGTGTGGTTGCCGCAGCCAATAAGTCATTTTCACGCTGTGCTTGTGATTGCATTGCACGGTCATACGCTGTAGAGCCAATATCAATGCCTTGATTAGCAAGTCGCTGTTGTAATTGCTCACGCCCTTGCTGTAATTGGGGGGCAAGGCGTTGCATATACGCATCTTGATACGACTGGCTAGGGTTAAATCCAGTTGTAGGTAGTTTGCTTGTATCAAAAGGGTTATCCAGCATATTGCTGACATAACCTAATCCTTTTTCGCTTAATTGACCAAGACCTAAGCTAGTTCTATTTTGATAGTCTAAAAGCTGTTGTTGTTCAGGGCTTAAAGTCTGCGTTGCAGTCCAACCCTCATCAGGCGAGGATGTAATGAAGTCTTGATAATTTGGGGGCGTACCTTTTCCAAAAAGCTGCCCAAATATTCCTGAACCACCGCCCTTGTTGTATGAATCTAAAGCAGCTTTATAAGCAGCTTCGTTAAAAACAGGCTTTGCTTGGGTATAAGTCAAAGTACCGTAAGGGGTAACTTGATTAATACGGTTTGCGGCAGTTGCGGCTCTAGCTGCTTCTAAGTTTCCTTGTGCAGTTTCTTGCGCTGCTCCCCTGTAATCAGGTGCGGCTGGTGCGCTTGGCGCAGGCCCTAATCCTAAAAATCCACCACCACCCATGTCAATCTCCCTTGTTAAGAGAGGATCGGATGTTAAGCCACCTACAATCCTCTTTACGCATAGCCATAATTACTAAATCCCCATCCATGTGAGCATCAGGTATTTCGGCTACCACTTTAAAACCAAGGTGTCGGTTTAGTCTAAGTGCATCTTCGTTACTGCCACAAATTTGACCTAGTATAACCTTAACGCCTAATTTATTAAAGGGGTAATCGAAAGCCGCCCACAATAAATCTCGACTCATCCAATTTACTTCATCTACTGCCGCAATGTGCATTTGGCAAGCGTTTGGCATAAAACTGCAATACCCAACAACCGCCACCAAATTACCATCTATTTCTTGCCCTATACATACTGTTTCTTCGGGTAATGGGTGGTTCATCATCCGAACCAGCCAATCCCCCATATACCGCTGATTTTCAGTAGTAACAGTTCGCAATTACAGTACACCCCCGCTCTCCATTACAAAATCGGTACTGGCCCAATGAAACTCAATGCCTTGCGATACCACATTCATACTGATTGAGCCAGCGTAGCCTAAACCAGTCACGCCCTGCCATATCTTAGTTGTTATCAAACCACCGCCAAAATTAGCGTTATCCCAAACATCCACATCCCATAAGCCAATCGGGTCAATAACGGGGTTAAACGATATTTGGGTAGTCAGGTCTATTGTGTCAAAATCCACGGAAATACCGCATAAAACATTGGGTACACCGTTATCTGTTTGTAGAATTGGGCGAACCAAAGTAAAGCGTTTTAGTTGTCCCCGTCTGTCAAAGTAGCTGTATGCCTGCTGGGTAAATGCACGAATGTTTGTGCCAGCATCGGCATAAGTGTCGTAAAACTTCCCGACATAGCCTACCCCACCAAAAAACATATTATCGCCACTCATTTCCCAGCAGTTAGCGTTGATATTGGTGAATCTTGCCCATGACTTTGTAATGTTGTGCATAACATACTGTTCTGAACCGCCTGTTACGGGTACATTCAGAATGAGCATATTGTTTTTAGCAAAGTAATTCATTTGCCAGCCAAAGTTATTGGCATAAGCAGCTGCGGCTTGGCTAACAGCAAAGAAAATCTTATCAGTCAGGTTTACTCTAGGGTCTAGGCGGGTAGACTGCAAGCCTGCGGAAAGCGGCACTAAGCCATCTTCTGTCAGCAAAAGCATATCCCCGCCAAACTTAAACACGCATTTACGGGTGAAAGTCTGTCCTACATTCCATAAACCTACTAAGGCCCAATCTGCTGGGTCGGAAGGGTCAGAACCTTTATAAACCGCTACTTCACCGTTAGAAGTGATAAAAGCGGCAAGGTCATCAACGCCATAACCAGCGTCAATAGTCCATGTTCCCATTGCTTGTAAGTAGCCGCCCCGCTTGAAAATACCGCCTAAAGGGAACTCACTTACCGCACCGTTAATAGAATCTACGGGCAAATACCAAAAGCTAAGGCTGTCTTTTTGAACAAAATAAAGACGCTCTTTAAATAAATTGACTGTGGCAAATTCGTCTGAATTTAAGCCAGTAACATAGTATTTAACGGTATATGTGCCAACGGTAGAAGCATCACCGCTAGGGGCGGTTGCCATCGTGTAAGTAAAGGTGTCTGTTCCTGTTACGGTAATGCGATACGCACCATTAAATTCTGCTGGTACTGCGCCTGCTACTGTAATGGTATTGCCAGTCACTAAACCATGTGCCGCAGCCGTTGTAAGGGTCGCTGTAAGGTTTCCTGTGCCACCCCTTGTAATGGTACTAATTGTCTGTGCGGTGCTTGTAGTGGCTGATTTTGACCATATTGTGCCGTCATAAACGACCATCGGGTCTTCGCCATTTACAGCGGGCATAAACGAGCCACCAGCTGTTGTAAGCATGGAATGAATCCATTTACCACTAGTGATTCCCGTTAGGCTTACCGTAGCCGTAGGGGTGCTTGCATCGTAAATAATGGAATCGGTACTAGCAAATAAGGTCGTTCCTGACGGGCTAGAGTACGACATTAGGGCGTTTACTGCGCCTGAAATGCCAATTGATGATTTTGTGTAACCTTTTCGCATCGTTACATCGGTTGGCGTAGGAAAGAAGTTCACCATCTGCACCGCATCTAAAGGCTGCATTTCGGCAAGCGAATCCCTAGCGTTCCAGCCCCCAATAGGGCTAGGCAGGGAAGCAGTTAGCGCAGAAAACTTTTTAGCGACTGCCATAATTAACTGCCATAGCCAGTGTCTGGGATGTTAGCCCAGCCAATAAGCACAGCACTTGGGCTAGGTGCGAATGAAAGGGTAGCAGAGCCTTTATCGTTAGCTTTGGCAACGCTTAAATAGCGGCTGTAATCTTGTTGCAATGCGGTAGTGTCAAACGATTTAACTTGGAAATACTTTAGCTTTGTCAGCAATACAAGGACTGAATCGTCTAATACGGTTGTATCAGTATCGTCTGTAAAGCTGTTCTTTACCTGATTTGTGGCACTTCTAGCCCATCCTTTAGAACGGTATTCAAAACCGAGATATTCAAGGGTGTTGTATGGTGGCCAAATCTGAAACTCATTGCCAAGAATACGCCAACGAACCCGAGGGCCTGTTGAAATATAGCCTGACTTGAGCCATTGCCATTGCTGTGCATCGACTGGGCCAAGCATTTGCCAATGCTTTGTCTTGTCCCAATGGGTGTTATCTGTAACGGTTTCATAATCAGGCGGTAAGGGATACTTCGTTTTACTGAAGGTCACAGTACCGCCAACGCTTGTAGCAGAAGCTAACTGGGTAGTCGTTACGGTTGATCCTGAAACTGAGTTGACATAGGTATCTTGGGGGATAGCCGTGCCAACAATTGAGTATGTATCATCCAAACCTGCGGTATTGGCAACATTTAGCAGATCGTAAGTGTTTTCAATGGTATCGCAGGTTGTGGTGATTGCTGTGGTGTAAAACCGATATTCCAACTCCAATGCTTGCCAGTTATGCTCTTTAATAAGGTCATAGCCTGCACGGTTCATCAAAGCCAATACCTGCTGCACATCTTGGTTAGTGTTACCTTTTACAAAGGTAGGTATGGCTAAGTTGAGTTCGCTGGTGACTTGCTGCACCAATTCAAGCATTGTTGATGACATATTAGGCTTCCTCTGTGGCTACCGTCTTTTTACGGGTTTTCTTTTCACCAACAGCAGCAAGTATAGATGCCATTTGCTCTTGCATTAATGCCATCTTCGCTTCCGTTTCTTGCCTTATTTTAGCAGTTTCTAGTTCCTTTTTGGCAAGTTCTTCTTTCAAAGCGTTAATTTCATGCTCACGCTTGTCTGTTTCGGCTGCCGTTGTTGCTAGATTTAGAAATGCCTTTGCCTTGTCACGGAACGCATAAGGGGACATACCTGCAATCATTCCCATGCGCTGTAACTGTTGATCTGAAGCGTGTGCAATAGATTCTACCGTTTGGAACTTAATTGCCCTTAATTCTTCAGCTTGGCTTTTTGATACTAAAGGCCATTCTGATAAAGGCGTTCCAACCACTTCCTCATCATGCGCTCCTACACGATTCATGTAGTTTGCCCATTGAATAGGAAAACGCTGCTTATGGTTTTGTAACGCATAAGTGTCGATTTCGGTTAGGGTATCGCCAGCAACGCAGATATGTACAAAATCAAAGTCTTTGTAGATTGGTCTGCCAGCTTCTATGGATTCTTGCTCTTGTTGTACGGATTTCTTGTAAAAGCGTACTTGCAATCGAGCATCTGCTCCTTGTGTATCTGAAGGTAAAGCCATTTTTAAATCTCCTAAGGTATTAGGTAAAGTTAAAGGTAAAAGGGGCTACCGATTAAGGTAA
>Ga0105102_10000254_pt1 | contig 14898 bp, 20 predicted proteins | sample PPLLaktember2015_FD_87032 | JGI IMG/M metagenome (GOLD analysis project Ga0105102, IMG submission 87032) | Freshwater sediment microbial communities from Prairie Pothole Lake near Jamestown, North Dakota, USA - PPLs Lake P7 Core (6) Depth... | ecosystem: Environmental > Aquatic > Freshwater >...
AGTAACAAATTGACCCCACAACGCTTCGTCATCGCACGAATACTTGCAGAAAGCGAGGAACATCCGAGCGTTGAAGATATTTACAACCAACTTCGGAGGGATTTTCCTGGAATCAGTCAGGCAACGGTCTACCGCAATATTATGCTGCTTAAATCTCTGGGAGAGGTTCTGGAAATCGGGTTTGCAGGGGGAAGCACCCGTTATGATGGCAAAAAACCCCACCCCCACCCCCACGTTATTTGCCTCAAGTGCAACAAGATCATAGACCAGGACCTTGAAAGCTTGCGCGATATGACAAAAGAGATTATTGATGAAAGCGGTTTTGAAATTGTAACGTATCGTCTGGATTTCTTTGGCATATGCCCGGAGTGTAGAGAGGAAAACTGACTAGCTTTTTTCGGATTGTATTCAAATGATTCTCATTTTCGCTATACTGGCGAAGAGAGCTTGCATCATTAAAAAACTAAGGTGGTTATTATGGCAAACAACTAATTGACCGCGAGGAATGATGCTCCGATTACGGACATACGGAACAGCATGACCGTAAAACCGAAAGGCCCGGCACTGCTCTAGGATGTCTGGTTTCTGGAGAAAATGGCTCATTTTGACCGAGCAGTAATCAATGAGCGCCGCATGCACGAGAAAGGATCCCGTATCTATGGAACGTTAGCATATCTCACGTCTAAAAGGTTGATCGCCGTACTCGAACCTAAGGCTGATGGCTTCCGAAATTATCTGAAAACTAAATATGCAGTAAAGGCAGAGGAGCCGCTGGTTGATCGTGCGCAACTTCTGACGCTGACCGCTCCTGAGATGACGGTTCTTGTGGGCGGTATGCGTGTCCTGAAGATCAACTTCGGAGGGTCACAGCACGGCGTTTTCAGCAAGCGGCCAGAGGCGCTCACCAATGACTTCTTCGTGAATCTCCTCGACATGAGCACGACGTGGAAGGCAACAGCGGAAGACGCTGACGTATTCGAGGGTCGTGATCGTGAGCGCGGCGCACTCAAGTGGACCGGCACCCGTGTGGATCTGATCTTGGTTCGAACTCCCAGCCCAGGGCCCTGGCTGAGGTCTACGCATGTGATGACTCCCAGGCTCCCTTCTTCCATCTTCCATCGGGCTTTATACCGGGGCTCACAGCTTATCCTGGCGCTCCCCTGTACAAATCAGATTCTTCTGCTATACTTATTTACTGTAGCTTATAAAAAGATCATCCGAGGGGTAAAATGATGCTACGTGTGCAATACCAAAATTACCGATACGATTATGTTGATGCCAGCACCCTTGACAAACTGATTACACGCAAGGGGATTAGGCAGTTCTATCGTCCAGCCGAAGAGCGATGGGTCAATGTTGATAGTGATCCAATCAGAGGGTTACGTGGAGCCTTTTCGGGATTCGACAGACGGCATCCCCATATGGCTATTTAAGGGTTAAGTGCATTTACAAAAGATAAGCGCACCAGTGGGCGAAGCAAGCAGTATCGTCTTGCTATCTTTCAATGTTTCTTTTATAGGAGCATGCAGGATAGCTGGAAAAAAGTAAAAAGCAACTTTATAAAGATATGTCTATTTAATATATCCCTTCCTTCTTGAGCAGTTCTAATTCTCTCTTGTTTGCCTTTACAACATCCAACTCTGCAAGTGCGGTCTGCTGTGGGCTGATAGGTTTTCCATCGATTATGAGTATGGGGTTTCTCTGACTCGACATGGCAGGGCCTGTACGTATTGTAGCCCTCCCGTTCCAACCACCAAAGACCGGATTCTGGCTAATTAGATTATACGCGGTGATTCACTCCATGATAGACAAATGTCTCTTTTCGAAGTATGATATGACAATGCCACACTGGCTAAGGAGAAAGAGGAAATGTACAGATGATCCTGTTCTTGTGTGGATAAACATCACAACTTTGGAATATTCATTGGGATGAATAGGAGAATATTATGCTAGTAAATTCTGTTCTTGAAGCTGTTGGAAACACCCCCCTTATCAGGCTTGGAACAATGTCTTCCGGAAATGTGTTTGCTAAGGCAGATTTTTTGAATCCCGGCGGTAGTGTCAAGGACCGCGTAGCCAAACACATCATTGAGTTGGCAGAAAAAGAAGGAAAACTAAAACCAGGAATGACCATTATCGAAGCGACCTCTGGGAATACGGGAATCGGATTGACTCTGGTGGGTGTGCAAAAGGGCTACTATGTCATCTGCGTCATGCCGGACAATATGAGTGAGGAAAGAACAAAAATTATCCAGGCCTTTGGAGGAGAAATAGTTGCTTGTCCGGCCGAAGGGAGTTTAACGGCATGTCTGGATAAAATTCAGGAAATCACGCAAGCTGCGCCGGAGAAATTTTTTATAGCCAATCAATTTGGAAATCCGCACAACCCTGCAATTCACTACGAACAAACTGCTCCTGAAATCTGGGAAGATTTGAAGGGAGAAGTCGACATTTTTGTTGCGGGAGTGGGAAGCGGAGGGACACTTCAGGGGATTGGGAAGTTTTTGAAGGAGAAGAAACCTAATGTAAAAATCGTTGCCGTGGAACCCAAAAACAGCGCTGCCCTCCTGGGGAAAGAACCGGGGCTTCACCAAATTCAGGGGATCGGCGACGGTTTTATCCCTGACGTCCTGGATGTAAACCTCGTCGATATGGTTTTCACGGTTTCTGATGAAGAAGCCATTCAAACCACCCGCAGGCTTGCTCGTGAAGAGGGGTTATTGGTCGGGACTTCTTCCGGGGCCAATGTGTTTGCAGCGCTTCACATGGATAATGGATATAACCGGGTTGTTACCATCTTGCCTGACCGCGCAGAGAGGTACTTTAGTACAGCGCTGCTATAAGGGGGGCACCCTGACGTTTGTTACTCCGAACTAGTTACTCAGAACTACTTTACTCGACCCCTGCGTTATTGTTGTCATTGACAAACAATTGTGTACTCATTAATGTACGCGTATGTTAACAAGGAGTGTGATCCATGAGCAGGCTCAAAGATCTAAGAACACCTATTTTTTGGGTTGAAGGTCATCCGGGGAAACTGGACAGAGAAGGCTGGGAGATAGAAGTTACAGGCCTTTGCAATAAGCCGGGTAAGTTAACATGGAGCGAGTTATTATCCATGCCTAAAACCATTGCTGATGGACGCCTCACCAGCGTTACCAGATTTTCAGTTCGGGGAAAATGGGGTGGTGTCAAAGTTTCCGACATATTGGAGGAAGTAAAGGCTAGCTCTCAGGCGAAGTATGTCCGGTTTTGGTCTGTGAAGAAGATTTATGATACATCAATTCCAATCGATGTTGCCCTTCGCGAAAAAACCCTCATGGCATACGAATTTGACGGAGAGTATCTTGACGAAGATTACGGTGGGCCGGTCAGGGCCTTTGTGCCATACCTCTGGGGCTATAAATCTGCGAAAAGTGTTGTCAAGATAGAATTAATGGATCACTATATATCAGGTTTTTGGGAACAACGGGGATATACTGACGATGCATGGATTGAGGCCGGCACGGTGCGGGATATGAATGCCGGTGGTAGGATTCGTCCCATACCTGATGGAGAAGTAATTAAGTTCCTTGATGAGTAAGGGCCGTATATCATTGTAAAGGCCGTATATAGCATTTCGTATTTCGCAAATCGAATGCGATATGCGAACGACGATATACTGTTATTACTATATACTGAGATTACTGATTATGGAGGAGATACATGGCAAAACAACACGTTGACGGCAAGGATAAGGGTAAGGTAGAGCTCTATGCCTTGAGCACCTGTGTCTGGTGTAAGATGACAAAGGCGCTCCTGGAAAAGATGGATGTCCGTTTTGATTATGTCTATGTTGACCAGCTCCAGGCCGAAGAGAAAGAAAAAACCCTGGAAGAGGTGAAGCGATGGAACCCGAAGTGTTCATTCCCCTCCCTGGTTGTCAATGGAAAAAAGTGCGTGATAGGTTACAAGGAGGATGAAATAAAAGCAGCGGTGGATGCAGCATGAACGGCGTCGTGGATGTAACACCCGCTGAAATCGAAAGCTTATTTGAGCGGCTTAAAAAAGATTCGGAGTCATCCGGTTACCACCTCAATCCTGACGAGACCTTCACAAAAGAACTGATACGAGGACTCATTATCAATCAGATACGATATGGTTATGCATCATGCCCATGCAGGCTCTCTGAAGGTGACAAATGGAAGGATCTTGACATTATCTGCCCCTGCGATTACCGGGACCCTGACCTCAGTGAATTTGGAGCATGCTATTGTGCCCTGTATGTATCTCAGGCTGTATTAAAAAAGGAAAAGCAGCCTGAACCGGTCCCCGAAAGGCGGCTCTCTCCCGATGAAAAACTAACATCAAGCCCACCACGACCACCTCTTGGAGTTATGACTGTTGCTTACCCTGTCTGGCGTTGCAAGGTGTGTGGCTACTTATGTGCCCGTGAGCAGCCACCCGATGTTTGCCCCATCTGCAAGGCAATGAAAGAGCGCTTCGAGCGGTTTCTCTGATCTGTAAACAGGATAGCCCTGTATACAGATCATTTAGTTTTATAATTACAAAAAGCAGTGATTCATTGATGAATAATAATCTTTGGACAGTGATGATTGCGGCTTTACTTTATAACGCCCATTAAGGAGGCAGTAGTTAACAATCTTTTGTTCAAGGCATCCCTATCCAATTAATATTTGAAATCTCACAGAAGAGGGGGTAAACTTGATAATCACAAAAAATAAGGGGGATCTTATGACAAAAAAGAGGGTATTTGTTTCAAGCGTACTGTTTGTCGTTGGTCTTATGATGGTGTGCGGGACAGTGATTGCAGCTGAAAAGGCTGCCAAGGCAAAACCGATCAAGCTTGGTGTACTCTTCATATCGTCAGGCCCTATGGGCGGGTATGGTAAGCACGGTTTCCAGTCTGTGCAGATGGCCATTGATGAGATCAACGCCAGCGGTGGTATTCTTGGCCGCAAGGTAGAGGCTATTTTCGAGGATACGAAACTTAAGGCAGATGTAGCCACCGAGATCGTGAAGAGGTTCATTGAAAAAGACAAGGTGGATTTTATCATTGGGCCCACTTCCAGTGGTGTAGCCGTGCCGGTAGCAAAACTTGCAAATGAGAAGAAGAAGATCCTCATACTAACTCAGGCTGCTGCGAACTCCATGACTGATACCGGGTTTGGACGCTACCAGTTCGCTACTTTGAGCAATGCCATGATGCACTCACGCTCAGGCGCTTACTACATGGCCTCCAAGCCCTATAAACGCTGGATGGTCATCGGCCCGAATTACAACTATGGTCATGAATCCTGGGCAGCGTTCAAAGACAAGCTCAAAGAACTCAGGCCGGAGGTGGAGTTTGTGGGCGAGGCATGGCCGAAACTGACAGAGAAGGAGTTTAAGCCTTTTATCGACAAGATTATCGAGGCAAAACCGGATGCCGTATGGTCACCACTGTGGGGCATGGACGCGGTAAACTTTATTAAGCAGGCCAAGGCTCACCAACTTTTCGAAAAGATTGCCTTTGCCTTTCCAGATGGCGCTGCCCTGGAGACGCTGGTTCCCCTCGGCAAGGAGATGCCCAACGGTATATTCGTGGCAGCCCGTTATTTTTTCCTCACCCCAGACACGGCCATGAACAAGAAGTTCGTAAAGACCTATCAGGATCGATTCAAGGAATTGCCCGACTACATGGCGATAGAGACCTATGCAGGTGTCTATTTCATCAAGGCTGCCGTGGAGAGAGCGGGGACGCTTAATGCCGATAAGATCGTTGCAGCCGTCGAGAGGGAGCCCCTGGCGTGGGAAACGCCTGAAGGCTGGAAGATCATGAGAAAAGAAGACCATGCCGTTGTGGAAGATGTAGTCTGGGGCGAGACTGCCTTCAGCGATACATATGGCTTTGCAATTCTGAAGAACATGCAGGCTATCCAGGGCGAGGAGATTTGCCGAACCCCGGATGAGTTGAAGGCTGTAAGGGATAATTTCGAGAAGAAGAAGGCAGGGAAGTAGAAGAACCGTCTCATGCCCACTTCGTTCGAGTGCGCAGAGGGCACGGAGTTGATGTTTCATGTTCCTGCCGGATGCAAGACTCCTCGCTCCGGCAGGAACGAGTACCATCCATTGGAGGAATCTCAGTCTAATGGTTGGTACGAGAATCTAGGATATTTTATTGAATTCTCTGCGGTCTCTGCGAGAGAGAAGGTTTGTCATTGGTCGTTCAGGGCCAACATAAAGCATTTGAGATAATCACCTTCTGTGAATGGCAGAAGTCGTGGATGGTCAATACCATGAGTATAGGCCTCCAGGATTGAGAGGGGTTTCCTTAGCTTTCCTCCGACTTCTGAAAGAAGGTAACGGAAGTCTTCAAGTGTCAGGTGGGTAGAGCAGGAACAGGTAACAAGAATTCCATTCTTTGATAAAGCTTTTATGGCTCTTTCGTTAATCGTTTTGTACCCTGTAATGCCTTCGTGTTTTTTGCGACGGTCCTTAATAAAGGCCGGGGGGTCGAGAACTATAGCATCGAAGGTCTCCGTGGTGCTCCTCAAGTATGTTTTCACGTTATCGCAGATGAACGTGCATCTCCCAACATCAAAGCCATTGAGCTTGATATTCTCCTCTGCAAGTGCAAGTGCAGATGCTGAGGTGTCTATATTGACGACACTACGGGCTCCTCCACCAAGGGCATAAACAGAAAACCCTCCTGTGTAAGAAAAACAATTCAAAACCGAACGGTTTTTTGTGTACTTCATGAAAGCATGCCTCTTATCGCGCTGGTCAAGGAAAAAGCCCGTTTTTTGTCCATGTTGAACATCAACAAGAAATGTGAAACCGTTTTCTTCTATTGTGATAAAGTCAGGAACATGCCCTGCAATCAATCCTGAACGCTCTTCAAGCATTTCAATATTTCGTACAGAAATATCTGACCGTTCGTAGATGCCGAGTGGTAAGATGACCTTCTCCAGCGCTGCAACAATCTCATTTTTCCAGTGTTCAATGCCACGGGTATGAAACTGCACAACCAGGTAGCCGGCATATTTGTCCACAATGAGGCCTGGCAGAAGATCGCTCTCTCCGTTTATCAACCGATAGGCATTGGTGCCTGTCTTTTCTACATATCTCTTGCGGAATGTGTAAGCCTTTTCGATCCTTCGAACAAAGAACTCTTCGTCGACCTTTTCCGACTCATCATACCCCCATAAACGGACTGCAATCTGGGAGTAAGAACTAAAGTACCCGAGGGCGAGAAACTTACCATCTTCAGACCTAAGTACCACTGGCTCTCCAGATTGGATTCCGTCGGGAATTAAGAGAAAAGCCTGCGAAAAGACCCAGGGATGACAGCCAACCACGGGACCCACACGTTTCTGCTTAACTTTCAGGATAATCACGAAAAAGCGTCCTTTATTCTCCCAAGATGCTGGCGACTTCAGTGGTTGTCAGTGTCCTGACATTTACTTGTTTCCTTGATTTCAGGAGATAGTCCCTGAGGATTTTGTATCCATCGTAGTCAAAGGTATACCCACCTTCCAGCAAGCACTGCTTCGAACCGGTATCATTGAACCGGAAACAGCCTACGAGACACCAATTATCAACAATGAAGAGTTCCCCGTTGTTCCCTGACTCATTTTTTTCCTCAATGAGGATAGGTCCGTTAAAGGGCCATGGAATAACTCTTCTGCCTGCAAACGCCAGGTTAAACCTGATATTATATGCGTTGGCTGGTTCAGACCCATTGCAGGCCCTGTTGCACCTCTGCAATTGGGTGTAGCTGCATTCACCTTTCCCTTTTTCTATGCCGAGTATTCGTGGGCACAGGGTGTATCCTTTGGCAATATTCCAGAGAAACTCCTTTGCCTGTCTCATCGACTTGAAGATGCCAACAATGTTTGAAAGGTCAACAGATCGAATATTGCGAAGATACTCCAGGCGGATTACCCCATATTCTTGCTCGTTCAAACCCTTTTTCATCACCACCAGTCTTCTGTGAACCCTGGATTTGCGATTATACAGGGGCAAGAGGTGTTTTATGAGATGAGATTCGAGGAGAAGGGCGCCAAGTTCGCCTGATGTGGCGATGGCCTGGATATCAACAACCCGGCGGCATAATGCCTGTTCTTTAGCAGATTCCTGATCACCGGAGAAATGAGAGAGAACCCTGTTGCGAATGTTTACGCTCTTACCAACATAGAGCGGGTTACCACTCTCATCGTAAAAAACATACACACCATAAGTTTCCGGAAGTGATTTAACGAGGGATTCATCGAGAAGAGAGGGAAGGGTAGGTGTTTTAAGGATTTTACCTAGGGTTTTTCTCAAGTCGGCGCTGTCTACCTGCTCCTTCAGTTTCTGAAGGAAATCCCACAAGACGCTTGCGTCTCCTTCCGCCCTATGCCTGTCGGTGCATGTGATGCCAAACCGTTCGATTATACTGTCAAGGTTATGTTTTTTCTGGTCAGGGAAGAGAGCCTTTGAGAGTCGCACGGTGCAAAGCCTTTCGGCCGTGTAGTTGACCTTCTCGCGTTCAAATTCCTCCTTGAGGAAGCTGTAATCAAATTTTGCGTTGTGGGCAACGAATATGGCTCCATCAAGAAGGGCATAAATGCGGTCCTTTACCTGGCAGAAGGTTGGCGCATCTTCAAGGTCCTTGTTTCTGATACCGGTCAGGCCCTCGATAAACGGGGAGATGGTTCTCTCGGGATCCAGAAGGGTGGAGTATTTGTCTATTAACTGCCCACCACGAACTCTCAGAACTGCAATGTCAATGATACGGTGGTAGTGAGATGCAGCCCCCGTTGTTTCAACGTCAACAATGGCAAGATCAAGGTCATTCAGAGGCATTAATAAATCCGCTTGAACCCATAGCTGATAGCTCGAGCCTTCATTTTGTAAAATCTAAATCCCTTTTGATTATTTCCAGGGCAGACCGGTATGCGAGACCCTTCTCATCCGCTATTTTTTTCACGTCATCAAACTCAACGTGTGTTTTGATGAGGCGTCCTTCCCTGTCGTATCCGTTCTTTATCCGCACAGGCCCAAAAGACGTATCAATAATCTTTTCTTCTCTGCGCAACACCCGTCTTTGGAACTTCTGCATTCTTACCCCGAAGGTAGTTGTCTCAGTAAACACAGAGTCGATTAATCTCTGCAAGGCCTCTACTGGGGCCGTTATGGAGAGGCGCACACCGATTCTGCCTTTTTTCATGTAAACAGGGAAGTAGAGAACATCGAGAGCGCCTTCGCCCCGTATTCTTTCGGTAACAGCCCCAAGGTACTCCATGCCCATATCATCAAGATCTACCTCAAGGAGCCAGACCTCTTCCTCGTGAGATGGGTCTTCGCTCGCGCCAATAAAAATCCTCAGCGCATCAGGCATTTCCAATTCATACGAACCGAGTCCATACCCGATTTTTTGTAGTGAAAAAGAAGGAGTTCCATGCGTATCTTTGACATAATACCGGACTATTGCAGCACCGGTTGGCGTTGTCAGTTCGAGCGGTGTGTCAAGAAACCGGAGCTTGTATCCTGCAAGAATCTCCACGGTTGCCGGGGGTGGATTGGGCACTATGCCGTGGGAGATTTTAATCGTTCCCCGTCCCATAGGCACTGGCCCGCAGTATACCTTCTCAATGCCAAAGTAGTGCATGCCTTTTGCAACAGAGATCACATCGAAAAGTGTATCGATATGGGAGAGTTCATGAAAGTGCACCTCTTCTCTTGCCACGCCATGAACTTTTGCCTCGGCAGTAACGAGGACGTTGAGTATGCCTTTCGCATCATTCCTGACCTTGGGTTCTGCGTCAATACTCTCGATAAGATGCTCCATCTGCACAACGGAGAGATGCGTTTTTGACGCTCCAATTTCTAAGTGAATCCCCGCGATGATTCCTTGCATCTTCCTCACAGGCTTTATTAGCGGCATATCCACGGGGATTTTTTTTAACAGGTTGTTAAGCTCCTCAAAGGGCATACCTGCATCAAGGAAAGCGCTTATCATCATGTCTCCGCTGATGCCAAAAATGGGATCAATATACAGTATGTTCATACGCGGTTGATGAGGGTTGCAAAATATGCTGCACCAAAGCCATTATCGATATTAAAAACCGAGATAGTAGAGCAGGAATTGAGCATTGCAAGCAAAGCGGTTAGCCCACCAAAGCTTGCCCCGTAGCCAATACTTGTAGGAACTCCTATAACAGGGATCCCAACCATGCCGGCGACAATCGAAGGCAGTGCTCCTTCCATGCCGGCCACGACAATAATGACCCGGGCTTCTTTCAGCAATTCCATGTTCTGGATAAGCCGATGAATACCGGCAACACCGACATCGTAGAGGCGTTCAGTTTTATTCCCGAAAAATATGGATGCAATATATGCCTCTTCTGCTACCGGCACATCGCTCGTACCTGCAGACACAATAAGTATGGACCCTTTTCCCTTTATCGAGTGGTCTTCCTTGATGTAAAAGCAGCGTGCGTCGCTATTGTATGTTCCCGCTGGGAAGAGGACAGAGAGTTCATTACCTGCTTCCTTAGATACCCGTGTAACAAGGACGTCGAGCCCCTTGTTTTGCATGGCCTGTATGATATCCCTAATCTGGCTGATGCTCTTACCTTCTCCGAAGATAACCTCCTGGAGGCCTTTCCTCACAACCCTGTGATGATCGATCTTTGTGTGGCTCAAGTCCTCAAAGGGAATATCTTTGAGTTTTTCATACGCCTCTTCAACGGTGGCTTTTCCAGCCCTCACACTCTCAAGCAGATTTCGAATCTTTTCGTCTGTCATAAGATTTCACCAAAAATAGCGGCAATAGGCGAGAGGCGATAGGCTATAGGGTGTAAAGCTTCAAAACCCATTGTCCCCAGCCCATTCTCGCATTTTACTCTTCCACCATAAATGCATTTCTGATTATCTTTACCTTGTCTCCCTCTATACCGACAACATCAAATCTCACTTTCCTGTTAAAAGAGTCATGACTTTTCATATAGAACAACGCAGATTTAATAAGGTGCTGTCGTTTCCGGGTATTGATAGCGTGGAAAGGATCGCCAAAGTTTGGCGTGTTTCGCTTTTTCACCTCTACGAAAACAAGGCAGCCTTTTTCTTCGGCAATGATATCTATTTCGCCAAATCGGGTCCTGAAGTTCTTTTCAATGATTCTATATCCTTCCTTTTTCAAGGTTTTTTCAGCCCTCTCTTCTCCCTCTCTACCTTCTTCCTGTTTAGACGGCAAGGTATTCTCTCACGCCTTTAAAGGTTTTCCGGTGGATTGGGGAAATGCCATACCGCTCAATGGCAAACCTGTGGTCTTTTGTTGGGTATCCTTTATTTTTTTTGAAATTGTAATGGGGATACTCCATGTCGTATTTATCCATGATATTGTCTCTGGTAACCTTTGCCACAATAGAAGCACATGCAATATAGAAGCACTTTCTATCGCCCTTCACAACAGGTTTACTATCAGGATAGGATTGGAGAGCAAATCTACCGTCAATGAGGAGGAGATTTGGTTCAACGCCAGAAGCTTGCAATGCCCGTTCCATGGAGAGAAGGCTTGCCCTGAGGATGTTGATCGTATCGATCTCTTCGTGGGTTGCAATGCCGATACCTATTTTGAACGCATGTTGTTGGATCCAGGGAAAAAGCTCTGACCGTTGTTTTGCAGTGAGAAGCTTCGAGTCGTTTACCTTTTGTGAGCGATCTGGCAGGCTGTTCCAGACAACACAGGAGGATACAACAGGGCCTGCGAGAGGCCCTCTTCCTGCTTCATCAATACCGCTTATGAGGCCTGTTAGGGCGCAAACCATTAATCCCGTTTTTCTTTGAGCTTTGCGGCCTTGCCCCTGAGGTTTCTCAAATAGAATAGCCTCGACCTTCTTACCTTGCTCTTGCTCAAGATTTCGATCTTATCGATGAGGGGTGAGTGCATAGGAAAGGTTTTTTCTATACCGACACCATAGGAAACCTTCCTCACGGTAAACGTTGCCCGTGTGTTGCCTCCCCGTCTCCGTATGACGACGCCCTCAAAAACCTGGATTCTCTCTTTGTCGCCCTCGAAGATCTTTGTATAGACCCTGACATTATCGCCAATACTGGTCTCAGCCAAATCGAGCCGCATATGTTCTTTTTCAAGTAGATCGATCATCTCATTCATTGTGTCCTCCTCTTTCGCCAAATAATCTATCGAGAATTATGCCAAGGGCTACCCGTAAAGAGAGATGGTTGTAATCTCCTTTACCCCTTATGGGCATAAGCATTCTCTCGCATCGTTCAACAACTTCACTAGATAGACCCCATCCTGTTCCGAAGAGAAGCAGGAGCGGTCTTGTTTCCTTTTTTATCAAGGCCTGCAGTTCCAGGTAACTGACTGATTTACCTGGCCGTTCTTTTGAGGACGTGCCCACAATAATGGGATCACCCTGACAGTGGGCAACCATGTCATCCACCCCGGCCTTGATCACAACCTTCTTAAGGGCTTCTGCCCGTGCAGGGTTGTAACGAGAGCCATATCCATCTGTCCAGTGATGGATCAGCTTTTCCGTTATCGCCCTCTGTTTTGGCAAAGGTGTAACAATATAGCATAATTCTAATCCAAAAGTCATACACGTTCTTGCAATATCGTGTATCTCCAGGTTTGTTACGCTGGTGGCCACAATATCACCATTTTTGTCATAAACAGGGTAATGGATTATTGCAATGCTCACGCTACTCAGGAATCTCCTCCATGACTTCTCGAATCAGCTTATGGTCCTCGTCAGTTGGCGTAAACCTGTTCATGAGGTCGGGCCTCTTGAAAATGGTTTTTTTAAGCGCTTCCTTCCTCCTCCATTTCCGTATCCCCTCGTGGTTCCCTGATAGGAGCACTGGAGGAACTTCCATGTCCATGAAGGCGTCAGGTCTGGTATACTGGGGATATTCAAGCAGACCCCCATTGAAGCTCTCATCGATACTTGATTGCTCATTACCAAGAACTCCCGGAATGCACCGTGTGATGGCATCGATAAGAACCAATGCCGGTATCTCTCCCCCTGACAGCACATAATCCCCTATAGAAACCTCTTCGTCAACAAGATTAAGGACTCTTTCGTCAAGACCTTCGTATCTTCCGCATACGAGACATAAATGTTTGCTCCGTGCATAACGGATTGCGGTGTTCTCGTCGAAAATCCTCCCCTGAGGTGAAAGCAAAACGTATCGAGGCCTTCCCGCAGATTTCTCCACGTATTCCATGGCGCGGTATATGGGTTCAATTTTCATGACCATCCCTGGCCCACCGCCGTAAGGAGCGTCGTCACAGGTTTTGTGTGCATCATCAGCAAAATCCCTGATATTTATAATATTAAAATTGATAAGCCCCTTTTCAACCGCTTTTTTTGTAATGCTTTCTTTGAGGGGCGAATCAAAAATGCCAGGGAACAGGGTTAGAACGGTGAAGATCATAGGTGCAACGCTTCCTCATCAATGATAATGAGTGAATCCTTAAGATCAATCCTGAAAATCAAACCTTCTACCATAGGAACCAAAATTTCCTCTTTGCCTGTCACTACGATAATGTCATTTACGCCTGTATGGACTATCTGGGCCACTGTGCCGATAAGCTCATGCTTTTGATTAACGACATTGAGCCCGATCAACTGGTAATCATAGTACTCGTCATTATCTAACGAAGGAAGGTCTTCCTCTCTCACGCACAACTCCTGGTTGATGAGAAAAGAGACCTTCTCTGGGCTGTTTAAACCTTCAAACTTAAGGTAGAAGAAGCCTTTACTGAATCTAACCTCTGTCGGATTAAGCTCTGTCTGCCTTCCATCCCTGTCGATGGTCAATGAGGTGTAACAATGAAACTGTTCAACATCCTCATTGTAATACTTAAACTTTACTACTCCACTGAGACCGTGGCCGGCAACAACTCTACCGACAGGTATAAACCGCATTACTCAATAATTTCGAGGACCGCCCTTTTCTTTACTTTAGTTGAGGCTGCGCTCAGAATAGTTCTCATGGCTCGCGCAGTCCTTCCCTGTTTCCCGATGACCTTTCCCAGGTCATCCTTGGCAACATTGAGTTCTATAACAGAGGTTTTTTCGCCTTCAATCTCAGAAACCCTTACCTGATCGGGATTATCAACCAATGCCTTAGCAATATACTCGATTAGTTCTTTCAACACAGCCCCTCCTCCATAAGTTATTGTGTTATTTCGCTTAACACACCCTCTTTTTTGAAGAGATTCTCAACTGTCCTCGTGGGCTTTGCCCCTTTCTTATACCAATCTTTTACTTTTTCTTTATCAAGGCTAATCTCCGCAGGATCCTTCAAGGGATCATAAAAACCTACCCTCTCTATGAACCTGCCGTCTCTCGGCGAACTGCTATCAGCCACAACAATTCTGTAGAAAGGTTTTTTCTTTGAACCATGCCTTGACAATCTGAATTTTACCGCCAAATCGCTCACCTCCTCATCTGAATAGTAATTGTCTCTGGAGGCTCTTCATGCCTCCCTTTGTCATCTTTTTGATCATTTTCCTCGTTTCCATATACTTTTTTAAAAGCTCATTTACATCATGGACCTGAGTGCCGCTTCCTTTTGCAATTCTCAGTCTCCTGTTGCCGTCAATGATATTCGGGTAGAATCTTTCCTTTGTCGTCATCGAGTTAATGATAGCCTCTGTTTTCGTAAGATCTTTCTCTGCTGCAGTAAAATCGATTGCCCCTTTGAGTTTGTTCAATCCAGGTATCATGCCGATGATGGATTCAACAGAGCCGAGCTGTTTCATCTGTTTGAGCTGATCCCGGAAGTCTTCCAGGGTGAACTCATCCTTTCTGAGCTTTCTTTCCAGCTCTTTTGCCTGTTTTTCGTCGAAAACCTCCTGGGCTTTTTCAACGAGGGAGACAACATCGCCCATACCCAGGA
>Ga0105102_10000261_pt1 | contig 14773 bp, 23 predicted proteins | sample PPLLaktember2015_FD_87032 | JGI IMG/M metagenome (GOLD analysis project Ga0105102, IMG submission 87032) | Freshwater sediment microbial communities from Prairie Pothole Lake near Jamestown, North Dakota, USA - PPLs Lake P7 Core (6) Depth... | ecosystem: Environmental > Aquatic > Freshwater >...
TACAAAAGTTTTAGGATATATTCCAAAGAAAGTTTTGATAAAGGCTTTGGAGGAGGCAAGAATGGATTGGATGTATCTAAATAAAAATTTATGAATTACTACGAACTTCGTAAAATTGTAGCGGGAATAGTACCCCGTATGACTCAACTTAAAACTACTCACCGGCATACAGATCAGGTACGGGAGAAAGGGCGTAAACGGAATTACAGTCAGTATAACCTAGTCCATAAGGAGTGGCGTAAACAGGAACGGCTACTGAATACCGAAGAGATAAACTCATTCCTAGAGGTATCGGTAAGAGCCTCTGCCTGCCCGATGCCTTTTAACATGGATATTTGGGACGGTCTAATTTGTCCGTTTGCTTGTATCTACTGCTACGCTAATGCATTCCGTGCCTCTCTATACACAGCGTTCTTCGATAACAGTAAAACGATGGGGTTCCGGCACTGCAATCCTACATACTACAAACAGGAAATAGATAAGATGTTAAAGTATCGGGTGTTGCCGTTTGAAGATAAGAAAAACCTAACGGGTATCAACAAGGCTTTTGCCCTAGACATTCCCGTCCGTATGGGAATACGGTTCGAGGACTTCCTGAAAAAGGAGGGAAGGGAGAAGGTAAGCCTTGAAATGTTACAATACCTAGCCCAAATTGAATACCCTGTTATGATTAACAGCAAAGCGTTCCTACCCTCACGGGAGGATTATCTCAAAGCCCTATCCGATAATAAAGCAGGAACGGCTATACATATAACCCTAATTAGTAGTAATGATGAGGTTCTCAAGAACCTTGAACCAGGTGCCCCCACCTATGCAGAACGATTGCAGGCAATGAGGGAACTTGTCTCAGCCGGAGTACGGGTAGTGGCTCGCATAGAGCCGTACCTGTTTCTATTAACTGATGAGCCGGAATACGTAAACAAGTACATGGAGGACGTTTGGGATACAGGTGTCCGAAATATTACGTTTGATACGTATTCATACACGGCTCAAAATCAAGGAATCCGGCAAAGTTTTATCAACGTGGGCTATGACTACGACCGACTGTTTCTCGCAGGATGCGACAGTCAACCATTAGGTTCTCTTCTGTTAGGGAAGTTCATGGACTTATTTCGGGAGAGAGGATTCAGTTGTAGTACATTCGATTTGGGAAATGTTCCGTCAAACGACCAAGCAGTATGTTGCGAGGTGGGGGATTGGTTTAAGGGAGGATTTAGTTATGGGTGTACGGTAATGGCTGCCCGTTATGTAAAAGAACGGGAAGGGAAGCATACTACATGGAAGGATTATGTAGCTTGGGTAGATAAGAAAGGTGGGTTTCTTACCGAAGATTTGAAACAAGAAGTAAAACGGCTATGGAACCTAGAGGGCAACGTAGCCTACTCCCATCGCTGGGCGGTAGGTCTGACTCCCGTCGGGCAGGATGAGGATGGAAATATATGGACTTACGTAAGTGGAACGGATTATAGGGAAGAATTATTAAAAACAATGATATGAAAATAACGGGACAAATAGAACAAATCTTTTCTCAGGCAATAGCCCTCAACCAGAGTGGAGGGTTACGCAATACTATCTATGCCCTTAATCGGGAAATACTAGTATTGAATTATGATCATACCGTATTACTCCGTTTCCGGCTACGGAGTCATGAGGCTCCTTTTGCAGAACATATCGCATTTAGAGCCGACGATTATGATAGCAACGACTTCGTGGAAGAGGATGGTAAGATTGTATTTACTACACAACAGAACGGGTTCGTACGAAAGAAAAGCTGTGGACGTGCCGAATACTCTCCCCAAGAAGTTAAAGACTTGTTTTTAAATTACATGAAGTCCGATGATAACGGGGAGGAGGTTATATTAAACGCTACCATGTTGAGCTTACTAGATACGGATTTGAGTCATATAGAGTTCTCCGGTGAAAAGGGGAGTACCTTTAAAATGGTTCAAAGGAATATTTACTCTGGGGGTATAATCGAAATACAGGAGGCGAACGGAGGGTTTTTTAAGAATGAACTAAATAATTCGTTTGGACCAATAGGTATTAAGACAAATGATTTTACTAGCCTATTCGCTTTTCAAGATACTTTGAAATTTAGCTTTCCCTCACGGGGGAAAGAGGACTTCATAACTATTCGTAGCATGGATCGGAACAAACGGGATATGATAGGAATAGTAGCTTGTTGTTTATATGATGAAATAATTAAAATAAAGGAGGTGCAAAATGGGAGGTAAAAGTCGTAAAGCAGGAGGCTCTAGTAAAAAATTACTGGCAGCCCTCAGACAGGGTAGAGTACCCGATTGGAATGCCAAGAAAACAAAAGTAACTAGCAACCCCAATGAGAAAACGAGAACTAGTCCATTATTTGACCAGGGCTGAGGAGTTAGGAGTAGAGCCTAATTTCTTTATGAGCTTACCTTATCTTCGTTTAAGCAACGTTAAATGCGTAGAGGATCAGGGATGGATATGGTTAAGGGATAGGCATTGGTGTCTGTTTCCCCCTTTACCTACCAAAGAGGACGTTGTAATGGGGATTTATCCCGTAAATAAGATCTGGGCTTTATTCCCCGAAGATAAGGCTACCATAAACGGGCATCGTACGTTTTTGGATTGGCAGTATGTTTTCACTCCGGCTTCATTTAAGAATATGTCCGGTAGTCTTTGGGAAGTGTTTCGTAAGAATTGTCGGAAGTGGCCAACACGTAACCCTGGTTGGATTTATACGAATGAGGAACCGTCCGGTTCAGAGGCGGGATTGTTAATGGCGGACTGGTTGGAACGAAAAGGAAGTGCTGCCTTGGACGGAGAGTTGTTAATCCGGTTTGCTTACTTCGAGGATGACCCCGATATATTTAAAAAATATTTGTATAATAAGGAAGGTAAGCTAGTCGCCATAAATGCCTGGGATATGAATTGGATGTATATAAACTATCGGGTATGTATGGTAGATACTAATGAACCGTTCTTGGACGAATTTGCCCGATGGTTGTTTTATACGGATGAGGACGTACTGAAAACGGGTAAGCTAGTAAACGACGGAGGGACGTTGGATAACCCTGGGTTGGAACGGTTCAAGGATAAGATGAATCCCGTAGAAAAAGAAGCAATATATTCATGGTCTAAATAATTAATCAAATGAGAATAAACAGAGTAGATTTGTTAAAAGCGTTGGAGGCAGTTAAACCTGGGCTATCCAACGATGAATTTATCGAGCAGGTTACTTCCTTTGCCTTCATCAAGGGACGGGTAGTTACCTACAACGACGAGATCAGTGTATCTTATCCCATAGAGGGGTTGGATATAGAGGGAGCCATACGAGCCGAAGAACTGTATGCTTTGCTTACCAAGATTAAGCCTAAAAAGGAAGGGGAACCGGATAAGATTCAACTGAAGGTAGAGAATAACGAAGTTCAGTTGACCATAGGAAAACGTATGAAAGCCGGATTTACTCTTCAGAGTGAGATAAAACTTCCCTTGAGCGAGGAGATCGGAAATATTGAGGATATGGATTGGGTAGACCTTCCCAAAGATTTTGTAGAAGCCTTGGGGTGGGTACGGGTTAGTGCAGCCAAACATGCGTTGAACCGTCCCGTCTTAACGGGTATCCACGTAAATAAAGAAGGGTTTGTAGAAGCCTCCGATGGTTATCGCTTATCTATCTACCGCTTTGATGCCCTGTTAGAAATAGAAACATTTGTTATCCCTAATACGTCCTTACCCGACGTTATCCGATTTAAGCCTACTCAGGTAACTCTGGGAAATGGCTGGGTACACTTCCAAGCAGAGAATAAAGCGATAATATCCTGCCGGCTTTTTCAAGATCCATTTCCCTCCTCCAATCACTTACTAAAGGTAAAGGGAACATCCGTGACCTTACCAAAGGATATAGATGAGATAATAGATAGAGCCTCAATCTTTGCTCAAAGAGATTCTGATACCCTAGCAAAGATCGAATTCAAGATAGAGGAGGGGAAGGTGACGGTACATAGCCGTATGGAAACGGGAGGGGAATTTGAAGAGAGTATTCCTATTGAATATCAAGGAGAGCCTTTATCTTTTGCCGTAAGTCCTTTCGTAGTTCAGGGAATATTTAGCAAGGGTCAAACCTTTACTCTAGCTTCCAATCGACTGAAGTGGGAAGGCAAGAATTGGATTTACATAGGAGCACGTAGCGGAGAGGAATAACATGGAGGAGTTTTTCACTAGGAAAGAAACAGAATCACTATCCCGACCGGATGGAAAATCGTATTCGTGTGTTTCGTGCGGGATGTATAAAAACGTAAAGACACCCCGTATGAAACCATTCGGTAACTTCAAGAAGAAAATTATGAACATAGGGGAAGCCCCTGGTGAAGTGGAAGATCGGGTAGGAAAGCCTTTTCAGGGAAAGACAGGGCGTTTGCTACAAGAAACGTATAAGAAGTTAGGCATAGACCTATTCGAGGATTGTATTAACCTTAACGCTTGTTACTGTCGTCCTACGGACGGGGAAGGGAATAATATAGCCCCTACCAATTACCAAATTGAATCGTGTCGTCGGACTACCTTACAGTATATCAAACAGTACAAACCAAAGGTTATTGTTTTGTTAGGGAACTCCGCAGTGTATAGCCTAATCGGGCATCGCTGGAAGAAAGAACTAGGAGGTATTATGAAATGGAGAGGGTGGACTATTCCCGATCAGGATTTTCAAGCTTGGATCTGTCCTACGTTCCACCCTAGTTTTGTAGAACGTTCGGAAACGCCCGACGTTTCTACTATATGGGTTCAGGATTTGCAAAGGGCGTTAAAGTTAGTTGAAGTTCCGTTTACCTTAAATATAGAACCAGTTGTAGAAACCATTGAGGATTTATCCGTACTAACCAATCCTAATCTTGGAACAGGTGGTATTATGGCTATGCCGCAAGTAGCAATAGACTATGAGACCACCGGATTAAAACCTCACGCAAAGGGACATAGGGTGATTTGCGTTTCCGTAGCGGATTCAGAGAATCACGCCTATGTCTTTATGTTACCTCCTACAAAACTTGCCCGACAACCCTTCATAGACTTACTAGCAAATCCCAAGATATACAAGATCGCCCAGAATATGAAGTTTGAGGAGGCTTGGAGTACTGTTCGGTTACGTCAACCTGTACAAGGCTGGGCGTGGGATACTATGTTGGCTACCCATGTATTGGATAATCGTCCTGGAATATGCGGACTTAAATTTCAAGTCTATGTACAATTCGGTATAGTGGATTACTCTAGTGAGATTGAACCCTATTTAAAATCTGTTGGGGAAAACTCCGGTAATGCCCTTAACCGAATTGAGGAATTAATAAAAACAGCAGGAGGACGGCAGAAGCTATTAAAATACTGCGGACTAGACGCAGTGTACGAATATCGTTTAGCGATGAAACAACGACTAGATATTTTACCATTTTAAACCTTAAAACTATGATTACAAAACTACTCGAAATTGTGATTGGGTTAGGGCTGATTTTTGCAGTCCCTTATCTCGTCCTACGGTATTTAGCGAAGTACCAGGAAAAGAAAGAGTACCACAAAGACTATGATGTTCGGTATGCCTATTACATGAAGGAAAAATTGAACAACAGTAAGGTATGACGGCAAATAACCTAACAATCTGTGTGGACGCTCCTTGCAATAAGAATTGTCCTTACTGTATCTCAAACATGACCTTCTACCCACAACCTGATGTTTTGTTCGAACTGAATATGAACAAGGCGGTTAATATGGCACGGATGGCATCTGTTAGTAGCGTATTGATTTCCTCTAAAGGAGAACCCCTACTTAATATGGATATGGTTACTTTCTGTTGTATGGCATTTAAAGACTTCCCTTTGGAGATACAAACCAACGGACTTCTGCTTACTCCTAACCTAATTAACAAATTGCGTAATATAAGGATAAACACCATAGCTTTATCTGTAGACAAGTTTGCTGACCTATTCAACTTTAAGCATTACAAGCTATGTAATGATCTGGGAATGAATGTCCGGATTACGGTAGTCCTTTCTGACCTATGGAAGCCCCCAACGGGCTATGACTTCCTGGCAGACTGCAATCAGCTTGGGATAAAACAGATAACTTTCAGAATGCTCTCAATCCCTACACATGAACTACTCACAGTAGAAAGCGAACAGACTATAAAATGGATTAAAGAACATCAAATGGATCAGGAGAAGTTAGCTATATTCATGGAGCCGTTACAACAGTATGAGAAGCCATGGAATTTAGTAAGGAAGTTGTCTTTCGGTCCAAGTGTTTACTCTATGGAAGGAGTGGCAGTTACTACGATGCCTTACTGCATCCAGGAGTCAAATAATACAGAGGATATACGGTCGCTGATTTACCACCAGGATGGTCATATGTACACGTCGTGGGATAAGAAAGCATCAATACTATTTTAATATGAACATGAATCCCCGTACCTACGATGCCTATCAATTACTTCATGATGGTATCCTTGCCCTAGCCAGAGCGGAGCAACAGGGTATAAGAGTAGACGTGAACTATATTGAGCGGAAGAAAGAGCATATGACTCGTCAAATAGAACGGATGGAAGAGGAGTTTAGACAAACTAATTTCTTCCGTCATTGGCAACATGCTACGAAAGGTAAGGTCAATATCCATTCTAATACCCAACTTGCTCATTATTTGTATGACGTAAAGAAGTTGAAAGCGGAAAGGGAAACTGCCTCTGGTCAAGGGTCAACGGACGAAGATACGTTGAAACAATTAAATATACCGGAACTCAGTAGTTTATTAAATATCAGGAGGTTAAAGAAAATAAAAGATACGTATTTGGACGCTTTTGCTAGAGAGCAGGTAGACGGGTACATACACCCGTTCTTTAACCTACATCTGGTTCGTACATATCGTAGTTCGTCCGATAGCCCTAATTTCCAAAACATTCCTAAACGGGACGAGGAATCTATGAAGACGGTTCGCAAGGCTTTATTTCCCCGTCCTGGTCATTTGTTTATGGAAGCCGACTACTCCGGTTTGGAGGTACGTATCGCTGCTTGCTATCATAAAGATCCAACTATGTTAAAATATTTGAGGGATAATTATGATATGCACGGAGATATGGCTAAACAGATATTCTTCCTTGATAAGTACGATAAGAACGTCCATTATGTTTTAAGACAAGCTGCAAAGAACGGGTTTGTATTCCCAGAGTTCTATGGAGACTATTTTAAGAATTGTGCTTCTAACATGGCGTGTGGATGGGGGAAGTTACCGGCAGGTAGATGGAGTAAGGAAAGTGGTATCATAGTAGGAGGAAAGCCCTTGGGAGAACATTTTGCAAATAAAGGGATTTTGTCTTTGACTATGTTTGAAAACCATATAAGGAAAATCGAAGCAGACTTTTGGGGGCGTAGATTTCCCGATTATGCAGAGTGGAAGGAGCGTTGGTGGAAAACGTACCAAAAGTACGGGTACATAGATATGCTTACTGGATTTCGGAGTTATGGAATAATGGGTAAGAACGACTGTATTAACTATCCGGTACAGGGGGCTGCATTTCATTGTTTGCTTTGGTCTTTTATACGCTTGGACGAATTACTACGTAAAGGTAATTTTGACTCCCGTCTCATAGGGCAAATACACGATAGTATGATTCTAGACGTACATCCCGACGAATTGGATAGGGTAGCCCGATTGATTACCCAGGTAACTTGCGAAGATTTACCGAAGGCTTGGGACTGGATTATCGTTCCCTTGGACGTAGAGATAGAAATTTGTCCGGTGGACGCAAGCTGGGTATCGAAAACAAAGTACGTTCTAAATTAAAATTTGTATAATAAGTAAGTAATAGATAAGTTTATGAGTTTATACCTTAAATATCGCCCTACTGATCTATCTCAATTGAAAGGTAACGGGGACATTACCGTTGCTTTAGGAAGGATGTTGGCAGACCGACATACCTGTCCGCATTCCTTCCTTTTACATGGTCCAACTGGTTGCGGGAAAACTACCATAGCCCGTATTATAGCTAATCAGTTGGAATGCAAAGGACACGATTATACCGAAATAGATTCAGCCGACTTTCGGGGAATAGATACAATCAGGGAAATTCGTAAGAATAGTTCTCTTATGGCTATGGAAGGGGAAAGTCGGGTATGGGTAATCGACGAGTGTCATAAGATGACTAACGATGCACAGAATGCCCTATTAAAGATTTTGGAAGATACTCCGACGTATGTTTACTTCGTACTCTGTACAACCGACCCACAGAAGTTACTACCTACGATAAAGGGGCGGTGTAGTCAGTTCCAGGTATCCCCTCTTACGGATACAGAAATGTTTGGACTGCTTCGCCGGACGGTACGGGAGGAAAAAGCAGAGTTAGATAAAGAGGTTTACGACCAAATTATTAAGGACAGTCATGGTCTTCCCCGTAATGCACTGCAAATCCTCGAACAGGTGTTAGCCGTACCTACCGAACAGCGGTTAGAGATCGCTCGGCAAAGTGCCTTAATCGAGTCGCAAAGTATAGACCTCTGTCGGGCGTTAATAAAACGAGCACCGTGGAAAACCATAGCCGGAATATTAAACGGGTTGAAGGATCAGGAACCGGAGAGCATCCGTAGAGCAATTTTAGGATATTGTCAATCCATCCTACTCAAGGGTGGGGATAACGATGTTGCTGGACTTATTATGGAAATGTGTATGGAACCGTTCTACAACTCCGGTTTTCCTCAACTCGTATTTGTATGTTATTCTATAACCAAGAACTGATATGACCAGACAGGAATTAAGACTACTGTATAAAAGACAGACGGGGAAAAATCCGTACTTGGATAATAGACTTCGTCAGCTTTCGATCATAGACAATTATCGAGTATATCAAGACTACGTTCAATGGTTGGAAGAGGAACTGATACGTTTAAAGGAACTTAAACGAAAATTATTGCCTTGGGAAAAATAATTATTAACTTAAAAACATCCGATTATGAAAGTAAAATTAGCAGAAGCGTTACTCAGACGCAAAGAACTTAACGAAAAAATTGATCAACTCAAGAAGATCAATGTACAAGGGCTTTTTGAAGTAAAAGCTCAACGCAAGAATGTTACCGAAAACATTGACGACATTGTTGTCTCGGTTCCAAAGATTACTCTGGCACAGGTTGCCGCAGGGTATGACTGGTATGCCAAACAACTCCGTTTGGTTGATGCTGCAATTCAGCAAGCTAACTGGACTACCGAAATTGAGGTAGGAGTGGATGTTATGAAGGATTACACTGAAGCAAAACCTGAATAATTATGAGTATGGATTCAGAAGAAAAACAGGCGACCGCTATGGTCATTAAATGGAGCACCCTCAGTACTCTGTTACTTGTCTTCCTTATATTTGGAGGAATGATAGGATGCCCCCGTTACAAAGTGTATCAACAGAACCTACGTGGTAAAGCCGACTTGGCGGAGGCTACACAGAATCGACAGATTGCTATACAGGAAGCGATGGCAAAGTATGAATCTGCCCATTATATTAAGCAAGCAGACAGTGTACGGGCGGTAGGCGTAGCGATAGCGAACCACATAATCGGACGCAGTCTGCGGGATAATGAGGAGTATCTGCGTTGGTTATGGATTACGGATGTGGCAGGAGCAAACATCGACAAGACTATTGTTTATGTCCCTACCGAAACCAATCTGCCTATACTTGAAGCGAATAGGTTACAGACACCAACTACGGTGAATGTAGAAATCCCTAAAGAAGAAGAAAAAATGTTTAATAGTCACAAATCAATAGCTGACAATAAACTACTATTTGGTAGTAAACCAAATTAATTATGATACAAGCAGGATATAGACATCGTGATCCCTTTGAGATCAGCCTGATGGACTGTGGCACAATACCACAAGATGTTGAACTCCTGCTTTAAGTTCTTTGAAATAGTGGGCGTGGGGGTGAAGGTTTGCACTGTACCTTAAACAGTCCCGAACCGGATCGGGTAACGCAATCAAGATGGCGATCTTTAAACGTGAACTGTGGGTTCAAATCCCATCAAAGGTCTCCAGCGATGGTTTTACCTTTGTGGCGGAATGGTAAACGCAACTGTATGTTAAACAGCGAAATAGACAAAGCTGACAGGAGTCTATAAAAACAGTCAGGTAACTCCGAATATGATAACCATTAATAGCGATTGACCGATTAACCGAATATGATTACACTCGATTTTAGACTACAATAATTCCGAATGACCACACCCCCGACACTATTTCTTTTAAAAACTAAAAGGTATGGACTACGAAAAAGACATAAGAATTGAAGAATCTGCTCTCGATGTAGAGTGGTTGGACCAATCGAGCCTAATGTTTCGATATGCTCAGAACGCTGCCGAATGCCGAAGGAAACTAGACCTAGCCAAAGAGGCTTTGGATTTTGTACGAGCCGAATTGGATAAGGAAATACGAACCAGTCCCGAAGATTTTGGAATAGAAAAGGTTACAGAAGCCGTAGTCCAAAACGCTATCATAACGCAGGAACGTTACAAAGAGGCTAATGTAAACTTTATTAACAGGAAGTTTGAAGCCGATATTGCACAGGGAGCGGTACGTGCCGTAGATGCTCGTAAGGATGCCCTGGAAAATCTCGTCCGGTTAAACGGTCAACAGTATTTTGCCGGACCAAAGATGCCTCGTGATTTATCCAAAGAACGGGAAGATCGGGAGGCTCGTACCAAAGAAGTTAATGCAGGTATAGCTAGTAAAATGAGAAGGAGGCATATAGTATGACATGGACTATATTAGGAGCGATCGTAGGCATCATAATAGGACTTATACTAATCATGTTCTTTGTATTCCTTTTTAGCCGGATACAAATGAAAGCCTGGTTGCAAGAAGTAGAATATTTTTTAAACGATAAATTCCATAATAGTAAAATTAATCAAAATGAAGAAACAAAAGAGTAGTTTTAAAGGAAAGGTTATTTCCAGTTCAGACAAACAAAGAAGAACGTCCTACGGGTATTTGAATTTACCCAAGGATGTAAAGGTTTTTAGTTTAGCGGAGAACACACGCTCATGTAAAATAGACTTCCTACCTTATGTAGTGACTAGTCCTAAACACCCTGAGCAGGATAAAAAAGAGGGTATCGCCATTGCAGGGGCTTTATGGTACCGTTTCCCTTTCAAGATTCACCGTAATGTAGGAACGGCTAACGCAACCGTAGTATGCCCTACTACGTTTGGAAAGAAATGCCCGATCTGTGAACATCTCATCAAGCGTATTAAAGAGGGAGCCGATAAGGAAGAAAGATCAGCACTGAGAGCCAAATCAAGGAGTTTGTACCCTATAATTCCTTTGGGGTTGGATAAATTTGAGGAAGTAGTCCATGTATGGGATATGGCTGATGCTCTATTCCAAGATACTCTTATTGACGAATTGAAGGAAAACGAAGACAATGAGGACTTCTTTACTCTCGATAATGGTAAGACGGCTAACGTCCGGTTTAAATGGGAATCCCTGGGAGGACATGCCTACCCTGAAGCCAAGAGCATTAACTTTACGGAACGGGAAGCCTATGAGGAAAGTATTTTGGAATCGGTTCCTGCTCTGGATGAACTGTTAAAAGAAACTTCCTATACGGAAATATTTAACAAGTTCTTCGACTTGGAAGATGAGGAAGATGGAGGTACATTGGAGGAGGAGCCTGAGGAAGAGGAGGAGGAGGAAGCCCCCGCTCCAAGAACAAGAAAACATACCAAGCCGGAACCGGAGCCTGAAGAAGAGGAAGAGGAAGAACCTGAAGAGGAAGAGGAGGAGGAAGAACCGGAACCTGCAAAAACAGTTACCCGTACCCGCAAACCCGCTCCCAAACCAGAACCAGAACCTGAGGAAGAGGAAGAGGAGGAAGAGGAGGAAGAACCAGAACCACCAAAAACCGTTAAGAAAGGAACTGCTCCTGCTACAGGTAAGTCCGTTAAAAGTAAAGACAAATGTCCTTATGGGCATAGGTTTGGAATAGATACTGACAAATTCAAAGACTGCGATACCTGCGAAATATGGGACGATTGCAGTGATGAAAAGGAAAAAAAGAAATAACATGACTATCTTTAAAAAGGAAGTTCCAGACAAGTATTTCGTGGGGGTGCTTTTTACCCCCCACCTTTTTAAATATTTGTCTTTATATGTTCTGGCTAAAGGAACGGATAAATCCAAAACCATTCGAGGGCAAATGGAAGTTTGGATGGAAGATTGTAAAAAGCAAAGCCCAGAAGAAGTATTAATCCATGAACTGGTACGAAAGATTATTGACGAGTGGATCGCTAGGAAATCGGGATTGACCGTAGTTACCTTTGCCAACTTTAAGAAAGAGACAGAATATGACTTGATGGACAAAGGGATTGATAAGGAGTATATTCAAATAATATTGGATCAATTGGAGCGACATGAAGCGCACAAGAAAACCAGAACCCCTCAGTGATCAGATGAAAAGACGAGTAAATACAGTACCAGACAAAAAGGAGGAATACGATGGCAACTTCGGATGTATTATTAGTACAGGGAGTACCCTTGTTGATTTGGCTATTTCTGGGGGCAGAGTTAGAGGTGGAGGAATCCCAGGAGGGGTACTTGTTGAAATATTCGGTCCAAGTTCCAGTGGAAAGACTGTTATGCTATGTGAGATCGCAGGGGATGTACAGCGAAAAGGAGGAGAGGTAATGTTTCATGATCCCGAAGCAAGGCTAAATACAACATTTGCAAAGGTGTTTGATCTAGACACCAAGGAGATAGCTTACTCTAACCCTAACACCGTACCGGAAGTGTTTGAGGCAGTACGGGCGTGGAAACCGGAGAACCCGAAAGTCGTCAACGGAATATTTGCTGATAGTCTTGCTGCCCTTTCTACCGATATGGAAATGGATAAGGAGGACGGGGACAAAATGGGAATGCGTCGGGCAAAGGAGTTTTCGGAGGAGTTACGCAAGACCTGTCGTATTTTAACTAGGGATAATCTGCTAATGGTTTGCTCTAATCAAGTTCGGGAAAATGCAGATCCACGTAGTTTCCAAAAGTTTAATACGCCAGGAGGGTTAGCCATAGGCTTTTACGCTAGTCTACGCTTAAAGACCAATATTATTCACAAGCATAAGGTAGATAAAACGTATGCCGGTAAGGAAATATCCCGAATCATAGGCGTTCGAGCCGAAATAGAAGTGTATAAAAGTTCTATTTGGAAGCCCTTCCGTACCGCCCCCATCACTATCATATTCGATTACGGGATAGATGATATAAGGGAAAACCTTCAATTCGTTAAAGGATTTTCCAAACAGGGAGTTTATACCATTGGGGGAAAGGCTTTGGATAAATCTATGGAAGCCTCTATACGAATGATCGAGCAGGATAAACTAGAACATGAACTCCAAGAGGAGGTAATAGACCTTTGGGAGGATATAGAAAAGAAATTTGAATCGGAACGAAAACCTAAACGGTAATGGAAAGAGTAAAATTATTAGCTATATGCAGAAAGAACTGTGACTGTTGCCATATGGTAACTCTTACAGTTCTAGGTTCTTTCAACAAGAAGGGCATATTCGTCGATAACATAGAAGGGGATTGGAATGTAGAACTACCCCCAGATACAAAGCTTGAATTTAGGAAATTTAAAGAAGGAAAAAGGTACACTATCGATATTTATGATGCATCAATTTAAACATTAATCAAATGGAAAAACTACTTCTCATTCTTGGTAGTATTGCTTTTATAGTTATAGTAGCAATACTCTTTGCCTTCCCCATAAAATGGCTATGGAATTGGCTGATGCCCGTTATTTTCGATTTGCCAAGAATAAATGTCTGGCAAGCATTGGGGTTGAACATACTCTCGGCACTTTTACTTAAATCATATAAGTATAAACCAAAAAACAATTAATCAAATGAAAAACCCATTTAAAGAAGACAATGGTTATTCAGACGTAATAACCAAAGTACACACCGAATTTGCTACTGCCGGAGATAAACTCTATGCAGAAGCAGTAGCCATCCTTAACTCTATCAACCTCCTCAATGAGGACAAGGTAAAGCGACTCAAGAAACTAGGATTTGTAGCCACTCCCGAAGTCCGTCAGGCTGAAGAGGTTATTGCAAAGCGGAAGCTAAATGCCGATACCGTAAAGACTGTAAAGTATTACAGGGAGCAGTACCCGTTGCAGAAGTTCATTACCGAAACACAGGTTAAGGAGATATGCAAGAAGTACGGACTCATATACGGCAAGGTGAGTTCCTATGTAGGCTTTGTACCTGAAAGCAAACTCAAGCTAATGGAGGATTTTGTGCTGAAAGAAAAGGATGCCTGTTATTATCTGTCCAATCCTTCTTGGGGATTAGGAGGGAGGGAAGGCATGCCTATTAGTTATGAGGAATACCTGTCGTGCAAAAGGGATGGGAGTTCAAGGGCTTACATGGACAACCAGTTCCTTATTGCTGCCCCTGCCAAAGATTTCAACGTATCTGCAAGGGAAGAGATAAAGGACTTTAAGATCACAAACAAGCCCGTTCCTGACCCTGTCGTTCTTGCCCCCGTAAAAGGCGGTTATCTTATTGTTGCTGCATGGGGAGAGGAAGCAAGTGATCCCCTCGTTGTAAACGACATAACAAACTAGCGATGAATGAGAAGCACGAACTTTGGTGCCATGCGTGTGAACAATACGTACAGTTCGACCTGGATATTTCCCGTGATGGCAATTACGATATAGTCTGTCCAAGGTGTGGGCATCACCACTATCGGGTAGTCACAAATGGCAAGATAACAGATA
>Ga0105102_10000262_pt1 | contig 14770 bp, 10 predicted proteins | sample PPLLaktember2015_FD_87032 | JGI IMG/M metagenome (GOLD analysis project Ga0105102, IMG submission 87032) | Freshwater sediment microbial communities from Prairie Pothole Lake near Jamestown, North Dakota, USA - PPLs Lake P7 Core (6) Depth... | ecosystem: Environmental > Aquatic > Freshwater >...
CTTCGCTCTCTTCAACGGGCGCGTCAGCGCCTCGCCTTGCCCCTGTCCGTCCCGTCGCTGACGATCAGGACCTGGTAATTGATGTCCCAGAGAGCCTTCAGGAAGTCATCCATCCGGGGGCCTTCCACCCGGATCATGACGAGGCATCTTTTGCTCCCTTTCAAGGGATGGACGAGGACCGTCTGAAGGTCGAGCCGGTAGCGTCTGCAGAGCTCCACGACGTCGTAGATGATGTTCTGCTTCTCCCCGGCGGGGACGCTGAAACAGATGCGCACATTCTTGTCGCCGGCCCGCGCAATGTCGCACAGCGCCTCCAGGATATCGCAGTCCGTAATGATGCCCACGAGATGGTCATCTTTCAGGACCGGCAGGGCCCCGACCTTTTTCTCCCTCAGCAGGACCCCGACGTCCTCGAGTGGCGTGTTCGGGCTGCAGGTGATGAGGTCTCTCGTCATGACTTCACTGACGGCATGGTTCCTCAGATTTTCGATGTCGGAGGGCGGCAGTTCCCCTTTCAGCCGGGTGGGGTTCACGTAGGGGTATAGATCGGAAAGGGTGACGATTCCGCAGAGCTTGTTTGCGCCCGACATGACCGGAAGCCGGCGGATGTCGTGTTTGAGCATCAGGTTCAACGCATCGTAGAGATGGGTTGTTTCCAGGGCAATGATGGGGGATTCGGACATCCAATATCGGACCAGCATTTCTGCACCCCGTGGAAAAATTTTACTTCACCTCAATGATAACAAGTTTCGTGCCAAAGGCAGGAAGGGTCCTTCTCATGGGCTAGGACCCGGAGCGGAATTCCGGCTGTCTCAGAGTTTGCGGTCGAGGTAACCGGTGAGAACGGATGCATAGAGCGCGTGGCCTTCCTCGTTGGGCAGCCGGACGTCCTTCTGAAGCAGTGACGCATTCGGAAGACCCTGCTCCAGAAGATACCCCGCCCAGGCGGTGTGCACGGGAACCATCTCGCAAGACAGGTCTGCGGCCACTTCCCGGATGGTCCGGTAATAGATGTTGACGGCGTCCATCTCGTGGGGGTCGTCGAAGGTGTGGGACGTGAGCAGGAGGATGTCCGGCTGGAAACCCGCCCGTGTGCGGCGGATCATGCGGACGAGGTTCTCCTTGAACTCTGAGCGATAGACCGCGGAGAAGGCGTCGTCAATGCCGAAGTGCAGGATGAGGATATCCGGGCTGATGGGCTCGATATCCGCGGGAAACGTTTCGATCCCCTCGAAGGAGGTCTCTTTCGGCCTCGAGCGGTTGATGACCTCCAGGCCCCGCGGAGCATAACGCTCCCGGAGGATATCGACATACCCTCGGGCAACTCCAACCCCTGCCGCGATGCTCCCGCCGCGTATCAGCAAACGACTCATCGGTCTGTCCCGTCCGTTCCGTCTATTCCGTCGTCCTGCTGCGCAGGAAGGACCGAGGATCTAGGTTCGAGGCTCGAGGATTTTCATTTTGTTTCCTCGGTCCTCGTTCCTCGGACCTCGTGCCTCTTTCCTGTCACCTGCACCACCACCTGCCTATTTCTTGGCCAGTTGTCGAAGTCACAGAGGATCACCTGCTGCCACGTTCCCAGGGCGAGTTTGCCCGCGATGACGGGAATGGTAAGCGATGGGCCGAGCAGGGCCGCCCGCACGTGGGAATAGCCGTTGCCGTCACCCCAGCGGGCGTCGTGCCGGTAAGGCAGGTTCTCGGGTGCGAGCCTTGCGATTGCTTCCATGAGATCCTCGATGACACCGCCTTCGTATTCGATGGTCGTCAGGGCCGCCGTGGAGCCCGGCACGAAGACAAGCACGCTGCCCTCCGCAATACCCGATTCGCGGATCCGGAGCGACACCTCCCGCGTGATGTCGATGAGATCCGTATTCCCCGTCGTCGGGAAGGCCAGGGCGTAATTTATGATTTCCATGTCAGTTCCCTCGCGAAGCAGGCGTTCCCCGAAACATAACCACAGCAGCCGTGAAGTTTCAAGACCGATCCGGGAGGCAATTTGCACCTTGTCATCGCCGTCGGGATTTGATAGTCAGAGGGTCTGATAACTGAAAGCCATTCAGGCAGTTACGGAGCATCGGATGAAAAAGATCAAGAAGGGCGATGAAGCCCTCAAACAGGCCCGGGAAGTTTTGAAGATCGAGGCCGAGTGCATCCTGGGGCTCATCCCCAGGTTGGATGAGAACTTTTCAAGAGCCGTCGAGACGATTTACGGATCGAAAGGCCGTGTCATCGTTTCGGGAATCGGCAAGTCGGGCCTCATCGGCCGCAAGATCGTGGCCACCTTCACCAGCACGGGCACTCCGGCCATCTTCCTTCACCCCGTAGAAGGGATGCACGGCGATCTGGGCATCGTCACCAAAGGCGATGTGCTCATCGCCATCTCCAACAGCGGCGAGACAGCCGAACTCAACGAACTCATCGAGCGAATCGGCCCGATCGGGCCTCCGCTCATCGCACTGACGGGAAACCCGAAATCGACCCTCGGGCGATCCAGCGACATCGTCATCGATGTGGGCGTTGCGCGGGAGGCCTGTCCCTTCGGCCTGGCGCCCACCTCCAGCACGACGGCGGCGCTCGCCATGGGCGACGCCCTGGCCGTGGCCCTGACGGAGAAGCGCAACTTCGGCGAGAAGGACTTCCTCAAATTTCACCCCGGTGGAACCCTGGGGCAGAGGCTCATGAGCCAGGTGAAGGAGGCCATGATCACGGGCGATCGAATCCCCCGGGTCTACGCGGGATCCTCCGCACTGGAGGCCGTCGACGAGATCGACCGGCGCAACCTGGGCTTCGTCCTGATCACAGACCGGAAGGACCACCTGAAGGGAATCCTGACGGACGGCGACGTGAGGCGCTGCGTAAAGCGCGGGGTTCGCTTCGAGGCCATCCCCGTCGACGACATCATGACCAAAACGCCCAGGACGATCGACGAGAGCACAACGCTTGCACGGACAGTCGAGATGATGGAAACCCTCGAGATCACAACGCTCGTCGTCACGGGGAAGAACAGCAAGCTCAAGGGCTATATCCACCTGCACGACATCTTCGGCCGCGGAGGAACGCTCAGGATGTCCGTTCCCAACGGCAACACCTGACAGAAAGACAAGCGGGCCTTTCCAGACAGGGGTCTCAACATCCAAATGGGACCCGTGTGATAGACCGGTTTTCCCTTCATGTGGCCTCTTCGCGGCAGTGGAGGATGTGGCCAGTCACCAGTGAAGAAAAAGGCAATGAGAACTGGTTATTGGGTATTGAAAAATCCCGATTCCTGAAGCCCGAGTCCCGAATCCCCTCTTCCCCCGCGTCTTTCCGCTTCTTCCGACCTGCCTTCCGGCATCCTTCATGACAGCCTGATACGCCCAGTTCCGGTGCGTCCGACCCACGCTGAAAGGCACCGATTTTGCAAGATTTGCATTTCCGGGTGCAGACGCAACGGTCGTCTTATTTTCCCTCGCAAGAACAGACACTTCTGTTCCCCCAACCCTGCGCCGCATCGCACCGCTAGAATGCCGCGACCTGCCGGCTGTTTGTGAACGGCATCAATTCAACCCTTAATCAGGATCGGGCCCATGAGAAAAGCCGTCGGGCGGGAAACCGCCGGAAAAGAAAAGAGCCGCAAGTCCGCGGAAACGAACAGGACCGCCGGAAAGCGATCGACAAATCCCGCACTGCAAAAGACCTTCGACGCGGACGCGCTCCTCGACTCCATGGACGGGATGGTTTACGTGGCCTCCCCCGATTACCGGATCGAGTACATGAACGAGGCAGCCCGGAGAAAGATCGGGCGGGACATGACGGGCAGGCACTGTTTCAAGGTGTTTCACGGCCTCAAGGAACGCTGCCCCTGGTGCATGGGCGAGCTTGTGCTGCAGGGACAGACCGTCCGGCAGGAGATCATGGGCCAGCTGGACAAGCGCTGGTACACCAACGTCATCACGCCCCTGCGTCGGGAAGACGGTTCGGTGTTCATCCAGGCCCTCGTTTTCGACATCACGGACCAGAAACTGTCCCAGGCGGCGCTCGTGCAGAACGAAGCCCTTCTGAGGAGCATCCACCAGGTCGCCCCGATGGGTATCGGCGTCGTCAAGAGCCGGGTGCTGGAGTGGACCAACGATCAGCTCAGCCGGATGACGGGCTACACGGCGGAAGAGCTCCGGGGGAAAAGCGCCCGGATCCTGTATGCCGACGACGAGGAGTTTGACCGTGTAGGACGGCACAAGTACGCCGAGATCCATAGAAAGGGGACCGGAAGCATCGTTACGGTGTGGCGCAGCAAGGACGGGTGCCTGATCAACGTGTACCTGAGCTCGACCCCCATCGACCCCGGCGACCTTTCGGCCGGCGTCGTCTTCACGTCCCTGGACGTCACGGAGAAGAAGAAGGCCCAGGACGATCTCTGGAGGAGCGAGGAGAAATACCGGGCCCTCTTCGAAAACGCCGTCATGGGCATTTTCCAGAGCACGCCGGAAGGCCGCTTCCTCAGCGTCAACCCCGCGACGGCAAAGATGTGCGGCTACGGCTCACCCGAGGAGATGGTGGCCGGCATCAGCGATATCGCCACCCGGCATTACGTCGACCCCGCAGAGAGGGATCTCTTCATCCGGGCAATCGAGGAACAGGGCTTTGTCAGGAATTTCGAGCACCGGTCCTTCCGCAAGGACGGAAGCGTCTTCTGGGTCTCCGTCAACGCAAGGGTCATCAGGGACCGGCGTGGAATAATCACGCACTACGAGGGGACCCACGAGGACATCCAGGGGCGCAAGGAAGCCGAGGAGGCCCTGCGGGCAAGCGAAGAGCGCTTCTCGAAGGCCTTCCGCTCCAACCCGGCGCCGGTTGCCATCTCCACGATCGACGAGGGCCGCTTCATCGAGGTCAACGACCGGTTCCTCGAGGCCTTCGGCTACCGCCGGGACGAGATCATCGGCCGGACATCCGCCGATCTCGATTTCTGGCCCTCAGCGGAGAGCCGGGACGAGGTGCTGAAGAAGCTCCGGGAGACGGGTTCAGTCAAGAATGTACCGAACCACTACAAGACAAAATCGGGGCAGCTCCGGACGGGCCTGTGGTCCGGCGACATCATCCGGCTGGGGGACCGGGACGCTCTGCTTTCGATCCTCCACGACATCACAGAACGCAAGAGCGCCGAAGAAAAATACCAGAGCATCCTTGCCGACATCGAGGAGATCTATTACGAGACTGATTTCCGGGGGAATCTGACGTTTTTCAACGACGCCGCCTGCAACATCATCGGCTATACCCGGGAGGAGCTGCAGGGAAAGAACAACCGGGATTACACGACGCCGGAAACGGCGGAACGGATGTACCGCGCCTTTAACAGCGTCTACCGAACCGGTGAGAAGAGGAGAATCAACAACTACGAGGTCATCCGCAAGGACGGCTCCCGCCGGGTGATGGAAATATCGGTCACCCTGAAGCGGGATGAACGCGGAAGCCCCGACGGTTTCCGCGGGCTGGGCCGCGACGTGACGGACCGGGTCAAGGCCGAGGAGGCCCTTCGCCTGAGCGAAGAGCGCTACCGCGCCATTTTCGACAACTCGCTCGTGGGCATCTTCCAGTCCACTTCGGAAGGGCGCTACATCCGCGTCAACCCGGCCTTCGCGAGGCTCTACGGCTACGAATCGCCCGAAGACGCGGTCTCGTCCATCACCGACATCGGCACCCAGGTCTTCGTCGACGCAGAGGACCGGAAGCGATGCATGGCCATCCTGCGGGAAACCGGCACCCTGGAGCGGTTCGAGACCCGGACGCGGCGCAAGGACGGCAGCATGATCTGGACCGTAATCAACTCCCGCATCGTCCGGGATCCCGATGGCCGGACACTGTTCATCGAAGGGGTCATCGAGGATATCACGGAAAGGAAAAACGCCGCGGAAGCCCTGCGGGCGAGCGAAGAGCGATTCATCAAGGTCTTCCAGTCCAACCCCATCCCCATGACGATCGCAACCATCGACGAAGGTCGTCTCATCGACGTCAACGAGCGTGCAATTGAGTTATCCGGATATTCCCGTGAGGAAATGGTCGGACGGAGCGCCATCGAAATCGGGCTCTGGGCCTACCCCCAGGAGAGGGACCGGCTGATCGCGATCCTCCGCGAAACGGGGTCGCTGAGGGACGGCATGGCCCACTTCAAGACCAGGGCAGGAGACGTGAAGGCGGCCCTGTGGTCCGCCGACGTCGTTCAACTCGGCGAAAAGAAGGTGCTCCTCACGACCATCCACGACATCTCGCAGCAGGTCGAGGCGCAGGAAAAGCTCAGGCAGAGCGAGGAGAAGTTCCGCCTGCTCGCGGAAAATGTCACGGACGTCATCTGGACGGCGGACCTGAATCTCACGTTCACCTACGTGAGCCCCTCCTCGGAGCGTGTCTTCGGCTGGAGCCCCTCCGAGTGGATGTCTTTCACGATGCAGGACTATCTGCCGCCGGCCTCTCTCGAACGGGCAAGAGCGGTGCTCGAAAAGGAGAGAAAGAGGCCCTTCACGCCGGAAGCCGGCGAATCCCGAGTGATCACGGTCGAGATTGAGCTGTATCGAAAAGACGGTTCCACCTGCTGGTGCGAGGTGTCGGCGCGGGTGGTAAGGGACGGCGACGGCAAACCCATCTCCGTTACCGGAGTCAGCCGGGATATTGACGCGCGAAAAAAAGCCGAGGAGGCCCTGCGCAAAAGCGAGAAAAAGTACCGGCAGATCATAGAAACATGCCCCATCGGGATCGCGATCTGCGATCTCGATGGCCGGTTCATCGACGCGAACCGTTCCTACCTCGAGATGACGGGCTACGGCCTCGACACGCTGCGGGGAAAACGCTACGACGAGATCACCCCCTCCGAGTACCACGAGACGGAGCGGAACGTTGTCAGCATGCTGACCCGGTCGAGGACCTTCACCTACGACAAGGAATACCTGAAGGAGGACGGCACGCGCTTCCCCGTGTCCGTCACGGCCTGGTACGCGACGGATGCCCAGGGGGAAAAAGAGCGCCTCGGTGCCTTCGTCATGGACCTCACCGACCGGGCCCAACAGGAGAAGGCGAGGCAGGAACTGGAGCGCCAGCTGCGGCAGGCCCAGAAGATGGAGGCCGTCGGGACCCTGGCGGGAGGCATCGCCCACGACTTCAACAATATCCTCTTCGCCGTCATCGGCTATGCCGAGCTGTGTTTACAGGACATACACGACGAAGAGAGCCGCTGGAACCTCTCGCAGATCCTCAGCGCCTGCAGCCGCGCGAAAACCCTCGTCAACCAGATCCTCGCGTTCAGCCGCCAGGTCGAGCAGGAGCGCAAGCCCCTCGACGTCGTCCCGCTGGCCAAGGAGGCCGTGAAGTTCCTGCGGTCCTCCCTGCCCTCCACGATCGATCTGAGCCTCGATTTCGACGTCACCAACAGCGTCATCCTGGGCGACGCCACCCAGATCCACCAGGTGCTCATGAACCTCTGCACCAACGCCGCCCACGCCATGCGGGCCTCGGGCGGCCGGCTGAGGATCCTCATCGACAATGCCGTTCCCCCCGCGGGGCTCCTGCCCGACGAGACGGACGGCATCCGGCCGGAGGGCTTCCTGCACCTGGGCGTCAGTGACACGGGACAGGGCATCGAGCCGGCCCAGCTCAACCGCATCTTCGACCCCTTCTTCACCACGAAGGCCCCCGGAGAAGGAACGGGACTGGGTCTTTCGGTGGTCTACGGCATCGTGAAGAGTCTCGGCGGCGCCATCGGTGTGGACAGCACTCCCGGCCGGGGAAGCACGTTCGACATCTATCTGCCATCCGTCGCCGCCCGGGGGCAGGAGCCGGAGAGGCCCGTCGATCCGATCCCCCGCGGCACGGAAAGCGTCCTTTTTGTCGACGACGAAGGCCACCTCGTGGAGGTCATGGGACAGGTTCTCTCGGCGCTGGGCTACCGCGTCACCACCGTCCGGGAAAGCCGCAATGCCCTGCGCCTGTTCCGCGAGAACCCCGAGAGCTTCGATATCGTCATCACGGACATGACGATGCCGGACATGACGGGCGCCGAACTGGCCCGGGAAATCCTGCGTCTCAGGCCGGATACGCCCATCATCCTGTGCACGGGCTACAGCGAACTGATCGGCGAAGAGGAAGCCTTGAAGATGGGCATCCGCCGCTTTCTGATGAAGCCCCTCTTCATGGGCGATGTGGCCAGGGAAATCCGTGCCGTGCTCGCCGAGCACGGGAGGAGCCCCGCCCGGGCAGAGAGTAATCCGTAATTGAGTAATTGGGAAATGGGGGAACTGAAAAGATAGACACGAGGCAAAAATCTCAAACGTAGATCGCCACGCCTCGCGAGACTCAGCTCGCGATGACCATCTTTGTTGTGTCTTCACTCAGACACTTCTTGCTCGTCCCTACCCCCTCGTCCCTGGTCCCTGTCTTTTACCGATCAGATCCACTTCTTCTTTCGAAAAAACGCAAGCATCGTCAGCGCAATGACGATCATCACACCCCAGATCATGAAGTAGCCATATTGCCACTTGAGCTCCGGCATGTGTTCGAAGTTCATGCCGTAGACGCCGGCGAGAAAGGTAAGGGGCATGAAGAGGGTGGCGATGATCGTAAGTACCTTCATGACCTCGTTGAGGCGGTTGCTGATGCTGGAGAGATAGATGTCGAACATCCCGGAGAGGATATCCCGGTAAGTGTCGACCGTATCCATCACCTGGATCGTGTGTTCGTAGACATCGCGGAAGTAGATGGCCGTGGTTTTGTCGACCAGCGGGGACTCGGCTCTCTCGAGAAGGGAGATCACCTCGCGCAACGGCCAGACGGAGCGGCGCACCAGCAGGATCTCATCGCGCAGTTGCTGGACGCCCCTCAGCGTCTCGCGCCTCGGGTTGGCCACGACTTCGTCCTCGAGGCCGTCGATTTTTTCCCCCATCTTTTCCATCACGACAAAATAGTGATCCACCACGGCATCCATGAGGGTGTAGACCAGGTAGTCCGTCCCCATCGTGCGGATCCGCCCGAGGCCGCTTCGAATCCGCTCACGGAGCGGCTTGAAGATTCCGTTTTCGGATTCCTGGAAGGACAGGACGAAATCGTCGTTGAACACGAGGCTCAGCTGCTCGATACGGAGCTCCATCGTTTTCTCGTCGAAGGTGATCAGCTTGACGATCAGGCAGATGTACTTGCCCAGGTCGTCGATCTTCGGTCGCTGGGTCGTGTTCATGATGTCTTCCATCAGCAGGGGATGAATCTCGAACTGGCTGCAGACCTCCTCGATCACATGGGGATCGTGGATCCCGACGACATCGACCCACGTCATAGTCGGCTTTCCGAAGTACGGGGCCAGTTCGCAGGCGGATTGGATCTCCCGCTCCTCGAAGTGATCTTCCGCATAATCGACCACGGTGATCCGGATCTTTTCCGTCCGCTCCTCCCCGATGTGTACGAGGCTTCCGGGCGGGAGGCCCGTCTTTCTGGACCGCTTGATGGTACCCTTGCGCATGCATTCACCCCTAACCAACGGATTTCAAGCCCTCAGCGGCCCCTGCTGTTTTCGACTATGGGATGCCGAGCAAGATCTCGCTGCATGAACAATGCAGCGATGGTCATAGATAGGGTCAACAAGAGACAACTGTCAAGTGAAATCAGCGCCTTACGGAAGCGCACGGCAAGCCTTTCTTCCGATCATGGTATGGTTATTGCTTCAAAATACGTGAGGGAATTTGTTTTGAGTGACCTGACCATCGGCATGGCGATACCCGCGACCGGATCTCGAATGATGAATCGACCTCATTTTATCACGCTCATGCTGGCCTCGACCGACTGCGACCGTGGAACCTCACTTGCGCCCTCCTCATCTCCTGACGGCCGATGGTCAGGTCATCGAACAGGAATGGACACGATTGCAGCGCCGCAGACGTGGAGAGAGATGCAGGAATGAACAGCAACCTGGAAAGCCTGATTGACGAGTTGAACCGGGAGGTTCCCGAGCCGGATCTCGCCCTGCTGTCGGATATCTACGAGAAGGTCATCGAGAAACTCAATCTCGGGTTCGATCCCTCCGTCCTCATCGTCCTGGACAACGAGGACGCCCATCAGAATGACATCGAACGGCTCAAGTTCAAAATCAAGGAGCAGGTCGTCGCCCGCCTGCTGGGCCGGGCAAACTCCGTCGTCATGTTCGGCAAGGTGAAATCGGGCGACGCCAACAGTTTCACGAAAGTGGTCATGCGCATGGGGATGAAGCCGGCAAAGATCTACATCCTCGCGCTGGCCCTCTTTCTGCTCGACCCGGCCCTGGAGCCCCTTGCCGGCAGGAGCTTCTCCCGGGCCATTCTCGGCCGCATCCTGGCGGAAGAACTGGGGTTCAAAAGCACGGCCGTGGAACGGGTGGAAATGGGGGCGTTGCTCCAGGATATCGGACGGATTCCCGCCATCCTATACGAGATTCAGGAATCGACATCTCTGGGCGAGGACTTTGTCTCGGCATGGCACCCTCTGCTGGGCCTCGCTCTCCTCAGAAAGTACGAAATGGCAGGCTACCTGGAGGAAACCCTCCTGCACAATCACTTTTCTTTCCTGCACAGGTCGCTCTCGCCGCTGGCGGTGATCGACCTTGCCGACCTCGTTGTCAAAAAGAGCTTCGCGAAGCACGGCAAGCTTATTGTCGAATCCCCCCTGCCCGACGCGACCATCGAGTCTACGCTCGGTTCCAGCATCCTGGACCAATTCAGCTCCATCGGCTACCGGAAGTACGTCGAAGTGCGCCAGCCGCCGGACAAAGGCAGAAGTTAAGAAGATAGGAAGTCAGGAAGTTCGGACAAGCCGATAAAAACGAGCAACCTTTCTCCTGTTATCCTAGCTTCATAACTTCATAGCTTCCTAACTTCCCGGTCAGCCCTGCTCCATACTGGCGCGCCTTACACCGATCATTTAACGGCAGATATCCCGATAGAAGTCCGGCCTGCGGTCCCCGAAGAGGTTGTTGTGGGGGTTGAGTTGCTTGTCGAGCGCTTTTGCAGGGTCGATGTCGAACACGCCCACGCACTCCTCGTCTTCGCCGGCCCTCGACAGGATGTTCCCCGCTGTGTCCGTAATCTGGCTCTTTCCCGTGTAATGAAGGCTCTTGTCGCCTCGCTGCTCTGTTCCCGTTCGATTCGCCGTGACGGCAAATACCCGGTTCTCCAGGCACCGTGTGACCATGGCCGTCTGGCAATAGGGAAGAACGAGGTTGGACGGGTGACAGACGATCTGGGCTCCCTTCAGGGCGAGGGCCCGCATGGACTCCGGAAAGAACCAGTCGAAGCAGACCATCATCCCGACCCTGCAGGGACCGATGTCGAAGACGGGAAACTCGCCGTCGCCCGGGTCGAACCAGAGCTTCTCCTCGAAAAAGAGGTGCACCTTCCGGTAGCTCGCCACGAATCCCTTCGGCGAGACCAGGATCGCCGCATTGAAGATCCTCCTCCCGCTGCGCTCGGCCATTCCCGCAACGAGATGGACATTGTTCCTTTTTGCGAGGGCGGCGAGCCGCTGCGCCGTTTTCCCGCCGGGTGCTTCCTCGGCAAGGGCGCCGATTTCCTCCTTCGAGGTGATCAGGTAGCCCGTGTTGAAGAGCTCCGGCAGCACCAACAGGTCGGCCTTCGTCCCCTCGATGAGCGCCTCTGCATGGTCGAGATTCCTGTCCACCTGGCCGAAGGACGGGTTGAACTGCACGTAACCGATTTTCATCTTGACCTTCCCCCTTGATTGGTTTTTCGCCTCGCTGCCGCCATCGGCCGACACGCATTATTTCGATTTTGCCTTGAGATTCCGAATCAGTGTCAGATTTTTTTCCGCATCCTTGTTGGCGGGGTCGATGCGCAGTGTTTCCTCAAATTGATCCATGGCTTCATCCAATTTGCCTCTTCTTGCAAAAAGAACCCCGAGACTGTTATGCGCCTTTGCGAAGCGGGGGTCAATCCTGATTGCCTTCTGAAGGTGCGTCTGGGCTTCGTCGAGCTGACCTTTTTGCATCAGTGCCACACCGAGACTGATCTGCACCTCCGCGTTTTCGGGATCACGTTTCAAGGCCAGACGGAAATGGCGGATCGCCTCATCGATCTCTCCCCGGTACGCCAGTGCGAGGCCGAGAGCGATATGGCCCCCCGGATCGTCCGGTGCAATCCGCACGGCCCTCCGGAAATGAACGATGGCATTGTCCAGGTCGCCGCGCTTGACGGCTTCCTGACCGAGGCGCATGTGCTCGTTCAGGGACCCCCCTTCCGCCCGTTCAGGATCGCTACCCCCCGCGGTCGTTCTTTTCATCGTTTCCTGCGCCGCCATCAGCATGGAGAGGTTCCGCCTGGCCGGTTCGAAGCCCGGTTTCAGGCGCAGAATTTCCCGAAACTGTTCGATCGCCGCCTGTCGGTCCCCCGCCTGGATCAGGCAGAGGGCCAGGTTATTTCTCGCCATGACGTAGTCGGGCGCGCTCTTCACCGCTTCACGATAATGAGCGACGGCTTCCGGGTACTTTGCCTGCCGGGTCAGCACGTTTGCCAGGTTGTAGTGGGTATCCGCGTCATCGGGTTTGATCCTCAATGCCTCGTTGTACTGAGGGATCGCGTCATCCACCCTTCCCTGGCCGGCAAAATAGGCGCCGAGATTGCAGTGGATGACGTAATTGTCCTGGGTCGCCTGAAGGGTGTGCTCGAAGAGCGCCTCACTGTTCACCCAGTACCCCGTCTGAGAAACCGTGGCCGCCGAGAGAGCCGCAAGAACGAGCAAAGCCGCCGATGCCAGCACGGTCTTGCGATGCGGCACCCTGGCCGACACATCGTCGACAAGCCAGGTCAGCAGGATGAACAGCCCGATGAAAGGAATGTACGTATACCGGTCGGCCGTGGCCTGCACGCCGACCTGCACGAGACCGATGACGGGGACAAGGGTCCCGAGGTACCAGAACCAGCCGACCATCAACGCCGGCGCCTTTCGCCGGACGATCACCAGGGCAGTCACGGCAATGAGCACGGCCGCGGAAACGAGGGCCTGCCAGGTCGGGATGCTTCCCGGATAGGGATACAGCACGGCCAGATCGACAGGAACGAAACCCCGGTAAAGATATTCTGCATAGGCCACGATCGCGTTGAGGAGGCGAAAATCAAGAGGAACGACCTCGAGCGCCTTCATGGCTCCCTGCTGGGCGATGACCGTCACGGCGCACGCTGCGGCTGACAGCGCAAAAAGAGGGATTTTCTCCAGGAAGAGCCACCGGTTGGCCTTGATCCGGGAAATCATCCCCGATCCCGCCGTGCCGTCTGCCGACTCGTCGCCACCCCGGACTTCGTATCGGAAGCGTTCCAGGGGCCAGAAATCGAGAAGCAGAAGGACAAAGGGCAGCGTCACGATCATGGGTTTTGAAAGAAGCCCCAGCACAAAGAAGACCGAGACGAAACCGTAACTCCACCATCCCGGCCTCCGGGCATAGCGTGCGTATGCGAGCAGTGTGAGCAGAAAGAAGAACGCACTGAGGACATCCTTCCTCTCGGCGACCCAGGCAACCGATTCCACATGCAGGGGATGCAGGGCGAAAAGGGCTGCAACGAAGCCGCTTTTCCACAGGGCCCCTGTCATGCTCTGCAGAACAACGAAAAGGAGCAGCGTGTTCAGGATATGAAAAAGAAGACTCACCTGGTGGTGTCTTCCCGCGTCGAGCCCGAACCATTGAACGTCGAGCATGTGAGAGAGCCAGGTAAGGGGATGCCAGTTGCCTTTTTCAAAAGAGGCGAAAGCCCATCGGATCCCTTCCAGACTCAAGCCGTTACCGACGACAGGGTTTTCCGTGATATACGCGTCGTCATCGTAGCGCACGAACTCAAAGCCGCCGACCTGCCCGTAGACCATCATCGTGAGGATAGCCAGAGACAAGCCGATCAGGATCTTCCATCGCAATCCGGGATTCCGCGCTTTATCAATCCAGTGATCCATCGGATAAGACGTTCCTGCCTTCCATCAGCGCGATGATCGCCCGTCCGTCTCGTACGGCAATCCGTCGCGCTCTCCTTAAAGAATCTTCTGCATCCACACGACGTCGAGATCCTGCCCCTTCTTTTTTGCCACTCGCCTGAATCGCCCGCACTCCGCAAACCCGTGACGCTCGTGAAAGCGCATGCTCGCCTCGTTCAGCGAGGACACGTTGGCCAGGATCGTGTCGATCCCCTTGCGACTTGCAGATTCAAGCAACCGCTCCAGGATGCTCGAGCCAATCCCCCTGCCCGTGTATCCCGGTTCTATGAAATAGGTGATTTCCGCAGCCCGTTGAAATTCGCCAAGCGGCAGATAGGGCCGCAGAAAGGCAAAGCCGACGACGCGATCTTCGCTCTCGGAGTCCCGCACCGTCAAGGCGGGGTAGCCTTCCGTCAATTTCAGAAACTGGTCAAAGAGACCGTAGGGGACCTTCTTTTCCGGGTACGCGGCAAAGCTGTTCTCGACGTAGTAGTTGAAAAGGTCGATCACGGCCTCGCGGTCGCCCTCCCCCATTTTCTCGAAGCGGATCTTCATGTCGTTGGTCTATCTGGTCTATCTGGTCTATTGGGTCTGTTCGGTCATTGCGAGAAGCGGAGCGACGAAGCAATCTCCTGCGAAAACCCTTTACCTTAATCTTCCTCTCCCATCCGAGGGAGAGGACTGAGGGGGAATGATCCCCGTACCTTTTCCACCCTCACCCCAACCCTCTCCCCTCAAGGGAGAGGGAGATTATGGAAGGAATTTTCTAGAGGCTCGGCTCGCAATGACCATCTTTCTTTTATGTCTTCACTCA
>Ga0105102_10000263_pt1 | contig 14767 bp, 15 predicted proteins | sample PPLLaktember2015_FD_87032 | JGI IMG/M metagenome (GOLD analysis project Ga0105102, IMG submission 87032) | Freshwater sediment microbial communities from Prairie Pothole Lake near Jamestown, North Dakota, USA - PPLs Lake P7 Core (6) Depth... | ecosystem: Environmental > Aquatic > Freshwater >...
ACCTTTCTATTATATTCATACTCTCCTGAAGCTCTATTATCTTCCGGTATGTGGTATCTCTTGATGCGGCAGAGCCGTTTCCGAGAATGTCTCCCGCCTCCGTGAGATCGAGTCCAGCCGTAAATCCCTTTCCCTCGGCATTGATTATGACTGCGCGTATTTCAGGGTCTTTGTCAAACCTGTCAAAATGGGCCGCAATCCCCTCGAAAAAAGCAAAGTCCATTGCATTCCGTTTTTCAGGCCTGTCGAAAGTCAGCCACACAAGGCGCTCGTCCCTTTTTATTCTGAAAGGATCTTTTTTATTCATTCATATTCCTCCGCATATAAACTCGTTTATTTGTTCCGAAAAGAGATATACATAATCCCGTTACATCCAGGATCCGGTTATTTTAACTCTTTAACTACATTTATAATCGCCCCGATTTTCTCAATGGTGCATTCAACAATATTTCCGGGGTTTAAAGTGACCGGAGGGTTTCTGAATATGCCGACACCTGAAGGAGTTCCCGTGGATATAATATCTCCCGGCATGAGGGTGATATCCCGGCTTATGTATTCTATGATAAAGGGAATGTCGAAAATCATGTCTTTTGTATTACCGTCCTGCATTATCACCCCGTCAACCTTGCAGGTAAGTTGCAGCTTCTGAACATCCCCGATTTCATCCTTTGTGACAATAGCAGGACCAAGGGGGGCAAAGGTGTCAAAGGACTTTCCCCTGTACCACTGGGAATCCGAAAACTGGGCCTCCCTCCCGGAGACGTCATTCATGACTGCATATCCGGCAACAAACTCATACGCATCTTCTCTCCTGATCCTTTTACCCTCTCTTCCGATGATCACTGCAAGTTCAACCTCCCAGTCAACCTGACCGCAGCTTTGCGGCAGCATTACAGGATCGAAAGGGCCGTTTAAAGTATTCGGTGATTTGCAGAAAAGAAGAGGTTTCCCCGGGCTGTCGAATCCTCCTTCCTTCGCATGTTCGGCATAATTTTTACCGAGACAGATTATCTTGGAAGGCCTGCTGACCGGGCATCCTAATCTGACATCCATCTTTTGCCCCGGATTGTCGATACTGGAGACCTTTTCAAGCCAACCGCTTCTGAAAAACTCATCCCCGATATCGGGCATATCAGGGAATAGTCCTTTCAGGTCAACAATCATATTCTCTTTTTTAAGAAGGCCCGGCCTTTCTTCTCCCTTTGTGCCGAATCTGACAAGTCTCATTTTCAGTTCCCTTTCGTCTCTTTTTTCCTAGCCACAAGTCCGTCCTTATGGCATTTCTTTCCGTACCAGTCGATCTGCCTGCATATTCCCCTGATAATGCTCACCTCTCCCGCGCGAAGTTCCATGCGTGTAAAAAAACGGCGCAGCCTGTTCATCCAGTAATCGGGATTTTCGGGATTTATATAATTAATCCGGACCAGTATCTCCATGACATTTTCATACATTCCGTCAAGCTCATGGCGGCTTGCAAGACGCGGAGCAAACTTCATCTTTTCTTCGGTTCCTGCAAGGAAAATTTCATAGCAGATTATCTGAACAGCCTGTGAAACATTCAGAGAGGAAAAATCGGAGGCGGGAATATTTACAAGTTCATGACACAACCGGATATCTTTGTTTAAAAGACCCCTGTCTTCAGAGCCGAACAGAACAGCGACTCTGTTTTTCTGCGATATTCTGATAAGTTTGCCGGCCATTTCCGCTGGTGAAGAGATTGTGAGCCTCTCTCCTCCCAGACGGGCGGTAGTGCCTATTACGTAATTGTATGGCGATAGAGCGGTCTTCAGGTCTTCAGATATTTCGATTCTCTCAACGACATCGGAAGCAGCGTGTGTTGCCAGCTTGCGAACTTTATCAATGTCATAGGTTTCAGGACTTACAACAATAAGGTTATTAATTCCCATATTGCACATGGCCCTGGCGGCAGATCCGATGTTTTCGGAATACCTGGGCCGCACCATGACTATCGACAAATTATCAGAATTTACTTTAACCGTCATCACCCTGCAATTTCGAAACTGTTAAAAAAATAGCCTATCTCGAATGCCGCCGTCTGAGGCGAATCGGAGCCGTGCACCACGTTCTTTTCAATATCTGTTGCGAAATCGGCGCGAATCGTTCCCGGAGCGGCCTCCTTGTAATTTGTAGCGCCCATCAGTTCTCTGTTTTTTGCTATCACATTTTCGGCTTCAAGCACCATCACAACTACAGGCCCTGATGACATGAAATCTGTCAGGCTTCCAAAAAACGGGCGCTCCTTATGGACCGCATAAAAGCCCTGAGCCTGAACTTTTGTCATGCGGATCATCTTCATGGCGATTATCCTGATGTTGTTTTTTTCAAAGCGCTTTACAACATAACCTATCAAGCCTCTTGAAACTCCATCCGGTTTAACAATAGACAATGTTCTTTCCATAATTATATAATCCTTTCAATTCTGAATCTTCCTTTTTTTAACAAACCCGTCATTATTTTTGCTGGCGGAGCCTTACCAGAAGCAGGGATTCAAGTCAATAAACGCATGAGCATATATTCCGCATTTCCGTCTTTTTATTGACGATCATATTATAATCTGGTAGTTTTTCAAGCAATAAACATATTATGAAAATTCCGGGGAGAGAATGGAGACAACGAAGCAGAAAACACCAATAAAAATCTGCGTTATAGACGGCCAGGGCGGCGGAATCGGGAGCGCCATAATTAAAAGATTAAAAGATGTGGTTTCCGACCAGATTGAACTTCTTGCTCTTGGAACAAATGCCATTGCGACATCCCAGATGCTGAAAGCAGGCGCCAACCGAGGCGCATCAGGCGAAAATGCGATAGTTCAGACAGTTAAAAAAGTAGATATTATAATCGGGCCTGTCGGAATCGTCCTGGCTCATGCCATGATGGGTGAAGTGACGCCGGGAATTTCCGAGGCTGTTTCATCCAGTCCGGCCAGGAAACTTCTGATACCGCTTTCACAGGAAAACGTTGAAATAGTGGGGGCCTCATTAATTCCTCTTCCACATGTTATTGATGAAATGATCGAAAAAAATCTGAAAGCATATACAAAATAAGGAAGGTAGAAATGTGCGAAGCAAATGCATATCTTATCGGCGATAATGATAACAAACTTATTATGGAGTCGGTTGATACCGTTGAACCACAGGAAGACGGGGTAAGGCTGGTCAGCATATTCGGCGACCAGAAATTTATTAAAGCAAAAATTCACTCTCTCTCGCTTGTTGATCATAAAATTTTCCTTAAACAGAAATAAATTCTGATGAAAATATATTTAGCCAGGACTGCCGGCTTTTGCATGGGAGTGAGGAGAGCCGTTGAAATGGCTCTTGATATGCCCCGCAAAGAAAAAGGGCCTATTTTAACTTTCGGGCCGCTTATCCACAACCCTCAGGTTCTCGATCTTCTCAATCAAAAAGGCATTTCCATTATCGAGGATATTCCGGAAAAGGGGGAAGGAACCGTACTGATCAGAGCTCATGGAGTGCCCCCTGAAATAAAAAAAAACCTTAAAGCCTCAGGATTCAGGATAATTGATGCCACATGTCCCCGAGTTATCAGGGTACAGAGCATAATAAAAAAACACGCTAAAAAAGATTTTACATCCATAATAATCGGAGACAGTAAACATCCCGAGGTAACCGGACTCATGGGCTATGCCGGGGGAAAAGGATACGCGGTCGGCAGCATTGAAGAGCTGAAAATGCTTCCTGAATTCGGAAGAGCCATTGTGGTCGCCCAAACCACCCAGAATGTCTTATTTTACGAAAAGATAAAAGAATGGGTCGGCAATAAATTCCCACATTATAAGATATTCGATACGATATGCAATTCAACCTCCATGAGACAGGAAGAAGTAAAAGAGCTTGCGGAAACGGTTGACGCCATTGTGGTTGTCGGCGGACATACCAGCGGCAACACTCAGCGGCTTGCCGAAGCCTCGGTCCAGGCCGGGAAGCCGACATATCATATTGAAACAGAATCGGAACTCGACGTAAAGTCACTGTCGCAGGCGCGCAGTATAGGCATAACCGCGGGCGCCTCGACTCCGAACTGGGTTATAAAAAGGGTTCACAGAGCGATTGAAAATGTGGCGTACGAAAAAGCGGGAAGCCTCCGAAAACATTATTATAATATCGAGCGCTCCCTGCTTCTTACCAATATCTATGTTTCAATCGGAGCAGGATGCCTTTGTTTTGCAAATATAAAAATGCTTGGAATTACCGGCTATTTCCCTCATGTCGTAATGTCGATGCTCTATGTTCTTTCAATGCACACCTTCAATAATCTTATAGGAAGAAAAGCCGATAATTATAATGATCCGGACAGAGCTTCCTTTTACAAAAAACATCAGATTTTTCTCGCGCTGCTTGCAATTTCATCAGGAGCTGCTGGTCTCTTTACGGCATATTCCATGGGGTCAGCCCCGTTTATAATTCTTCTGTGTATGAGCATACTGGGTCTTTCCTATAATCTGAAAATAATTCCGGAAAGCCTCACAAAAGGCAGATACACCGGCATAAGGGACATTCCGGGTTCAAAAACGGCTCTCATTTCCTTTGCATGGGGTATTGTAACTTCACTTCTTCCCGCATTGTCGTTGCAGTTAAAGCCGGGCATCCTTATCATTTTTACCTGGTCTGTCTGTATGGTTTTTGTGAGAACAGCTTTTTTTGACATACTCGACATGCAGGGCGACCGCATCGTGGGGAGGGAAACAATTCCGATATTAATCGGAGAAAAGCGGACAATGCGCTTGCTTAAATGCATCCTTGTTTTGATGATCGTTTTTCTTATTCTGTCAAGTTCATTTAACCTTGTCTCAAGCCTTGGTTATATTCTTTTTATTTGCCCTTTGTTTCTCTTTTTTGTGATCACGGTTCACGAGCAGGATTATATGCTTTCCGGCACAAAGCTCGAGTTTCTTGTTGAAACTCATTTTGTGCTGGCAGGCCTTCTTGCCCTGCTATGGTCCTATGTTTTATAGCGGTTTTCATAATAATATTCCCATATGAGTTGTCTTGTTCGGGTATGGCATTGTTTCTGCGGATCGCATAAAATTCATACCCAAACTTAAACACATTTTTGAGAACCGCTATAGTGTGATAACCGTTATAATTGAAGGCGGGATCAGCTCTTTGTCTCCCTTGCCGCATCTTCGGGAGGAACACGCCATGTAACAAGCGGAGAGAGGAGATACAATATCATATATGAAAACATGACATATCCGAAATAGGGTGTAAAGGATGTCAGAAGAACAAGAAAACTTATGCGGCCAAACCATGGATTACGGCTGACAAAACGTCCCATATGGAGATATTTTACGGGATATACATTCATCATGATTGCAGTGACTATGATCGTAACAAAACAAAAAACTCCCCAGAAATAAATTTTTTCAGGATCATCATATACGCTCTGGTTGAACATTATTAATGGCGCCACAACAAGCAATGCCGCTCCCGGCGAGGGCATTCCCTTGAAAAAACCGGGAATAGGATGCTTGTCGAGGGTGAAATATATAAGCCTGCCTATCCCGAAAACTGCGTACATCAAGGCGGCAAAAGCGACAGGCAGCTTCATGACAAAAATGTTGTCCGAGCCAGAAAGAATTATGTAAAATATCCAGGCCGGAGCTATGCAGAAACTTATGGCATCTGCAATGTCATCGAGTATGCTTCCAAGGCTGATTTTCGACAAGTTGTCAATCGGCTCGGTGAGGCCGAGCTTTCGCGCAAGTGAGCCGTCCAACTTGTCAAATAGAGCCGCGCCGATAAGAAAGAGATAAGATTCCTTAACCCTTCCCTGGTATGCGAAAAAAACCGCAAGAAGCCCCATGACAGCATTCATAACAGTCAATGAGTTCGGGAAAAAGGAGAGTATTTTACGCCGCAGAGGTTCATCATCATCACAGATATCGTCAAGAAAGTATGATCCGTATTTACGGCAGTAACCGGCGATAGATCCGAAATTTATTATCAGAAAAATTATCTCAATTATAAAAAGGGTCTTAAGGGGAAGACTTCCGAGCCATGAAACCCAGTTGTATAATGACCATCCGGGGCCATTAGGAATATAAAAAGCGTAGGCGTACAAAAGCGTCCCGACAGGTGCCGCGACAATGGTGCGAAGCCTGGTAAATTCGGTAAATACAGGCTCCTGCCCTCTGATTATTGCGAAGCTTCTTATGAAATGTGCAAAATTATCCCTGAGCAGGACAATCACGCAAAGGATGAGAACAAAAATTGCGTGAAACAGTTCAGGCCGGGTGTATCCCGGAGATATGAAAATAAGACGCCACATCACTCCGGCTGTTACAAGAGGAAATATAATCGAATAAACGACCTTATCCATGACCCGCTCGGCAAGATGCGCAAAAGTGAGATCCGGGCTAAACCGTGCGGCAAACCATCCGTCAACAAGGTCAAACGACATTGAGACAAATAGAAAAAAGACCCCCATGGTGTAAAGAAGCGGGCTGCGTGTCCACATCACGGCAACAGCACAGAGCATCCCAAAAAAAACGAGCGGAAGTCTGCCGTAAACAAGTATTGCCGTTACTTTTTTAGATATGCGTGTATTATCCGGCATTACAAAAAAAAGAAATTTCTCTTTCCCCCTGATCTTCTCCTGATCCCTTGGCTTAAAATCTTACCTCTTGTCATGCAGGGTAATAGAATATCGAACATCGAATTTCGAACCAACATACTGTCGGATAATAGAAAAAACAACCGGGTATGTCAAGGAGAGCCTATTTTAAAGCCAGGTTCCCCTTACCTCATTCCGTTTTAATCCTTCAAGAAAGGCGCCGGCCGTATCTTCGCATATTTTATGCTCATAGATATCCCCGCTCCGGTTTATCCCCCTTATCATCCCGTTATAAAGAAACATAGCAAGGAGCTTTTTTCCTGCCTCAATCCTGTCGGTCGGGCTGATGTCCGTCTTCGGGCAGTGCGAAGGCTCGGGTATGGCATGCCCGTTGTCTATCAGATATTTCATGAAATTTACAATTCTGCCCAGACGAAGAATCGTAACAGCCTGCTTTCGCCCTGTAGTATGAGAAACCGGGAAGGCCGTTGACCGCATCAGTGAATAGCTTCCGGGAAGTATTTTATGCGCATTACACAGTTCATAATCAGCGCTCCCGGGAGAGGGATAGAATATCGATACCCCGGCAAGAACTCTTCTTTGCGCAAGACTGATAAGATCCGAAACCGAATCCTTAGGGCTCTGAAACGGCGCTCCCGCGATAATGTAGCCGACTGCCTGAAGCCTGTATTTATCGGCCAAAACAAGCGCCCTGTCAAAGGATTCCCTGACATCCGGCCTGCTGAATCTTTCAAGCTGGGAGGCGGAAAAAGAACCGAGGGAAAGGTTAATCGCCTTAAAGCCGGCATCCTTCATCAGGGAGATCACTTCCTCATCAAGAGACGGAGGGAAAAGGCCGTTCATTGCTCTCAGCTCAAGCCCTTTATTTCCGAACTTTGATATTATCTCTCCAAGAAATGTTATGAACCACTTTCTGTCCAGAGAAAGATTTTCGTCCTCAAAATCTATGAACCTCGCATTACGCAGGTTAATCTGATTTCCTATCTCTTCAATAACGGATTCAACGCTTCTTTTCCTGTATTTAAGAAAAGATGCCGCCCCGACAGAGCAGTAAGAGCACTTCATCGGACAGCCCCTGCTTGCCGAAACAACCGCGCTTGCAATCTTACCCCTCATGTAAAAGCTGTTTTTCAAAAGCCCGGTTGCGGGCAAAGGATATTTATCCGGATCACGCATTATGGCCGGTTCGTTCACCTTTATGCTTCCATCTTTTTGACGGAAAACAAGTCCGGGTACCGAATCAGGGTTTTTATTCTCTCTTAATGCCAGAGCAAGAAGAGGCATGGAGACTTCACCCTCCCCTCTGATTACATAATCAACTGCTCTGTTTTCCATAACACTGTGAGGCAGGGCAGTGGGATGGTGCCCTCCGATTACTGTTTTACATGAAGGATTGAACTCCTTGACGGACTCGGCGGTTTTCAGGGCGTAACCGGCGTACGGAGTAAATAAAGATGAGATTCCGACAAGAAAAGCGCCCGATTCAGCAGCCTTTTTCCCGATATGTTCAAAACTGTACCCGAAATGTTTAAAATTGTGAAAAAGCGCAAACGGAGAAAGATCCTCCTTCCCGTAGTATTCGTATAGATAGGCCATTTCAGAAGGAAGCTCCAGTTTATGAGATTTTGAAGCGGCAAGAGCGTCAAGAATCTCAACCGAAAAGCCTGCATCAATAAGCGATGACGCAATGCAGGAGAGGCCGTAAGGGATGGTTCTTTTGGGTGTGAGATAAAAATCCCTTATCGGCGGCTGAATAAGCAGAATATCTGTCATCTTCATCTATTCTTCATTAAAGAGGCAATTTCCGAATTTAAAAAAAAGCTTGCAATTTTATTCAACATAATAGAGAGCTTTGCACAATCGGTTATTATTATGTCAGGGTACAGGATTTATATTAGAGTACAGGGTTTAGAAAGTTCGACATTCGACCTTCCTTTACATAAAGGAGATTCAAAATGCAAAAAAACGATAATAAAATTCAAATACCCGACGACCTCAAGCAATGCAGCGCCTTTCACGGCCATCTCTGCCCAGGTCTTGTTTATGGCTATATAGTCGCGAAAGAGAGCATAAGACTTCTTGACCTCAAACGCTCAATGGACGAAGAAGTGGTCGCTGTCTGCGAAAACGATTCGTGCGCGGTTGACGGTCTTCAGGTCATGCTCGGTACAACAGCCGGCAAGGGCAACCTCATAATCAGAGATTACGGTAAAAACGCTTATACCGTCATCAACCGATCTGGCAAAAAAGCCTACAGGTTTTCCAGGATAAATACTTATAGTTATAACGGCAGGCATAAGGATGAATTCGCCGATCTTGAGAGAGCCGTATCGGCCGGAACAGCAAGCGAGCAGGAGAAAGCCCGACAGAGGTTCCTGAAAGCTGTCGATCTTTTTTCAAAACCGTTTGACGAGGTTTTTTCCACAAAGCCGGCCGAATTCCAAATGCCTCCCTATGCGCCTCTGGCGCCTTCTGTCGCATGTGCTCTCTGCGGTGAAATGACCATGCAGACAAAAATGGTTCCGAAAAAAAATGAGGCGGACAAACTCATCTGCTTTCCATGCTCAAACTTGCAGTGATTGCCGGGATGCGGTTCACATACGCACCCATACCCAACATGACATACGCAAAAGCATACTAAAATGTATTGAGATGCACAAACTCCCTTGCCTCTCTGCGGTTTGGCGCAGATGATATCTTTGCCGGATATCCCAAAGGGATGAGTGCTACAAGCTCATATCCTTCAGGGACTTTTACCACACTCTTTGCCTTGTCATGATCAAAAAGGCCCACAACCACCGTTCCAAGCCCGAGACTCTGGGCGGCAAGACAAAGGGTTTGGGTAAAAATGCCGAGATCAAACATAAACCAGTCCCCGAATTTTGTTGTAACGATATCCTTGTAAAATCCCGAACTCTTAAGTTTGCCGCAAAGAGCAAAAAGAACCGGCGCCTGTGTGATAGCGTTCGTAGCAGGGTTTTTCGGAAAAATAACATCTTTAAGACCCTCTTTTAATGCCTTATCCTTTACCACAATCAATTCCCAGCACTGCGTGTTTGCCCAGGAGGGTGACCATCTTACAGCTTCAAGCAAAGAGTTTAAAACATCCTCCGGCACTTCCTTCTCTTCATATTTTCTGATACTTCTTCTTTCTTTAATAACTTCCATAATACCTGACATCGCAGCCTCCCTATCAGAATAATTCATTAACAAATCAAAATGGTTAAATATTGGTATATCCAGCTGATTATAAAGCTACTCCTCTTTCTCCGGAATCTCCTCCTCCCGGTAACAGTTGCAATTCTTCTCCCCGCATTCCATGCAGACATATGTAACAGGTTTATCCTCCCGGTCTTTCCGCCTGGAAAGCACAAACCATAAAACAAGAAAAACCGCAAATGCAGCCAGCACAACAAAAACAGTTCCGCTCATTTACTCTCCTTTGATCACAGCTTCTTACAAGAGCTATTTTATAGGGCTTTTAGGTTAACGGGCTTTATGTAAAGCCCGCCGTCATTTTTTTATAAACGGTATGATATTACACTTTCTGCCGGTATGCATATCAATTTTAACTTTTAGGCCTGAACACTTGCAATATACCCATTTTTCGCCGCACTTCGGACACAGTTCAAGCGCGCAGCCCACATGATGAAATCCGCCCGGGAGAATATTGCATTCGGGACATCTGTGCGGCGGTTCTTTTTTTGTAAAGATTGTCTCATTTCTTCTTTTAAAAGGCAAAGGAGCGTACTCTGTATCACCAATTCTTATACGACTCTCCATACATGATGAAGCGCCCTCCATCTCTTTGCCGCAGAAATCACAAATCGCCAATTTTGCCCCTTTTTACTTCTGAAAGTATCGTAAAAAATCAATATGCGAACGGATTTGAAGCTAACTGAGCTAATTGCAAAACTCTCGAAAATTCCCTCTCCCCTTGCGGGAGAGGGTTAGGGTGAGGGGTAAAAATAATGAGTTATCAATGAGTTATTCCTTCACCCTCCCCTTATTCCCCTCCCGTCAAGGGAGGAGAGAGGGACTTTTGCAACTGGCTCACTCGTGATTCTTTAACGGGCTGTCTCTTTTTCAAGGCAAAGCTGACTCCGGTCCGCTTGCTTTATCTTTGACAAAATAAAAAAGAATTCCTCCGGCTATAAACAGAATCAGGATGGAAGCGATGCTTATCCGGGAAGCAAGCTGTCCTATATTTTGAGCCTCAAGTACCGACGGATTGTTTGGCATCAGCAGTCTTTTCGCAAAAAGGCCTGTCGTTCCCATCAGGGCCGGCCCAATGATTACTGCAAATTTGCCCATCATATTATAAAATCCAAAATACTCCGCAGCCTTATCATCAGGTATAAGACGCAAATAATACGAGCGGCTGAGCGCCTGTATTCCGCCCTGAGAAAGACCTATGATGACAGCGAGAATATAGAATTCCGTCTTTGTTGTCATCATGCTTCCCCAGATCGTGATAAACATATAGATGCCGATTGAAAGAAAAATTGCCCGCCTGGTACCCCATGTCTGCCCCAGTTTTCCAAAACAGATTGCTGCGGGAAAGCCTATAAACTGGACGACAAGGAGAGACAGTATGAGGTCTTTTGAATCAAAACCGAGCGACATGCCGTAATCCACAGCCATCCTGATAATCGTATCAACACCGTCAATGTATAGCCAGTAGGCGAGCAGGAAGAGATAAATGGTTTTGAGGGAGCGGATTTTCTTAAATGTTTCAATAAACTGTCGGAAGCCTTCCTTGATAAGATTCCGTTTAATACTTCCGGATAAATGAAATCTTTTTTCTGGGACAAGAAAAAGCGTGAAGATTGTAAAAACCCCCCACCATACGCCAACTGAAATAAAAGAAAATCTAACCGCGGAAGCGGAATCCGCAAAACCGAATTTATCCGGCATGAGAGTCATTAAAACATTTAAGAGAAACAAAAGACCTCCGCCAAGATATCCGAGACCGTATCCTAGACCTGAAACATAATCCGTTTCATCTTTTTCCGCTATGCCCGGAAGGAGAGAATCATAAAATATGTTTGCACCGGAAAAACCTATGACGGCAATCGAATAAAAAACGACGGCAAAAACCCAGTCGCCTTTTTGAACAAGATAAAGAGAGGCGGTCATCACACTTCCGAGATAGGCAAAAAAGGCGAGAAATTTCTTTTTTATCGAGCCCCTGTCCGCTATTGCGCCGATAACAGGCGCAATTATGGCGATAAGCAGGCTTGCAATGGAATTTCCGAAGCCGAGGCGCGCCGTACTTAAGTTTATATCGGCCCCATAGCTCCAGTACTGTTTGAAAAATACAGGGAAAAAACCGGCCATGACTGTTGTAGCGAATGCCGAGTTTGCAAAGTCATACAAAGCCCAGCCGATAACCGCCTTTTTATTTTTCAGCATGGCCCGGCTCCCTGAAACCTTAAATTTTGTTCTATTTCATGAGAATGCTTCGCCCCTGGTCTGCCCCGGGGACTATGATTCGTGAAGCCTCCTGCCTCCTCATTTCATTTGCCTTTTCAACAAGCTTTTCAACGGCATCGTTTACCGCAGCAGGAAATTTATCAACAGCTTCCTTAAGACTTGCTGCTTCAAGCTCAGACTGTATGGGTATAAGCCCCATCTGTGTCATAAGCTGGGTATTTGCCATATATATTGTTTTGCGGCTTTTGTCTTCCGTACCGTCATCCTTTACAGGCGTGAGTCTTCTGATGGATCCCGACTTTAAATCGGTAAAAGACTCCTCCAGATAAAGACCGTCCTTGTCGATCTCTACATTTATTTTCAAATTCTGTCCGTTTACCGGCATTTAGGTTCTCCTTTTTATTGGTTTTCAGCTCCTTATAGCGGTTCTCAAAAATATGTTTAAGTTTGGGTATGGATTTTATGTGATCCGCAGAAACAATGCCATACCCTTCGTTAACGGCGGCATATCCGCATCCATTATATCCGAACAGCCCCAATGGACAGACGGTCACGAAGTCGTTTATACTCTCCGTCTGTACAATTTCATTATAGTCTATCAAGGGGCGTCCTCGAAGTCTTTAAACAAATCTTCTGCGAATCACATAAAATTCATACCCAAACAAGTCAGCTCAATTCGTATCATTAATGTGATAATCGCTATATATCCAAGGAGGGTCGATAATACAAATCGTTTTTAATCCAATCCCGAAAAAAGCGCATTTCTTGACTTATGAAGCGGTTCGGCATAATTATCAAGCACTCAATGTAGGATTTAAAAAACATGAATACAGGAAAACGGAGAAACACTATATGGCAAAAAGAAAAAGGCTGCTTATAGTCGGCGGAGTGGCAGGCGGCGCGTCCTGCGCGGCGAGAGCGCGCAGACTTTCCGAGGATGCTGAAATAATAATCTTCGAACGTGGGCCCTATGTATCTTTTGCTAATTGCGGACTGCCTTATTACATTGGAAATGTTATCACCAGTGAAGACGACCTGATTGTCGCATCCCCGGAATTGTTTCTCGAGTGGTTCGAAGTTGATGTGAGAAGCCTGAGCAATGTGATTTCGGTAAACAGAGAAAATAAGGAAATCGAAGTCAAGGATCTGAAAACAGGGAGAGTCTATCAGGAAAAATATGACGCCCTTCTTCTTTCGCCGGGATCGGCGCCATTAAGGCCGAAACTTGAGGGAATTGATCTCCCGGGAATATTCACGCTCCGGAATATCCCTGATACAAGGGAAATAGTTAAATGGATTAAAGAAAAGGAAGTCAAAAGGGCGGCAATAGTCGGAGGCGGATTTATCGGGCTCGAGATGACGGAAAACCTAAGAAGGCTCGGCATTCACGTCACGATCATCGAAATGCTGCCTCATGTCATGCCCGCGTTAGATCCTGAAATTGCGGGATTCATACATAAGCATCTGGAGGCAAACGGAGTATCCCTTATGCTCGGTTCAGCCGTCTCGGGATTCGCTGAGGCAAACGGCGATTCCATATCTGTCAGGCTTCAGTCCGGAAACGCGGTTCCGGCCGATATTGTTATTCTCTCCATAGGCGTCCGGCCTGAAATTCAGCTTGCAAGGGATGCGGGGCTTTCAATAGGCGCTCTGGGAGGAATATCAGTCGATGATTTCATGCGCACAAGCGATGAAAGCATCTGGGCGGTCGGGGATGCCGTCGAAGTAAAGGACTTTCTGACAAAAAGCCAAAGCCTTATTCCCCTTGCCGGGCCTGCAAACAGGCAGGGCAGGGTAGCGGCAGAATCGATTTTCGGAACATCGGGTAATCCAAAGTCTTTCAGAGGCATCCAGGCCACCGCCGTATGCGGCATAATGGGTATGACAATAGCTTCAACAGGGCTTACGGAGAAGGCCATAAAAAGAAACGAAAAAAACGGCATAGCAATGCCGTATGAGAAAATATATCTTCATCCGGATCACCATGCCACATACTATCCTGATGCGAAGACGATAACCATGAAGCTTATATTCTCAACTGATGACGGGCGTGTTCTGGGAGCGCAGGCTGTAGGATTTGAAGGAGTTGAGAAGAGAATCGATGTGATCTCAGCAATCATTCAGAAAAACGGGACCGTTTATGACCTTGAAGAGGCCGAGCTCTGCTACGCCCCGCAATACGGCTCCGCGAAGGATCCCGTCAATATGGCGGGCATGATAGCGGCAAACGTGCTTAAAGGCTATTCAAACATAAAACACTGGGAAGAGCTTCCCGGTTCGGATCCGTACATAATAGATGTTCGGGACCCATATGAATTTGTCCGGGGACACCACAAAAGCGCAGTCAATATTCCTTTGAACAGCATAAGATTCCGGCTTGATGAGATTCCCCGGAACCGTGATATCTGGCTCTACTGTCTTGTGGGGAAAAGGTCCTATTTCGCATCACGGATATTAAGACAAAAGGGTTTTAATGCATGGAGCGTTTCGGGGGGATATGTAATGTATAAGGCAGTCAAAAACATCTTCGGTTTATCCTGATTTTATGCCGGGCACGGTAATGAAAACCACAGACCCGGGCGATTAATCCCTATTTGCGATTTATTTTAACCCGACTCATTCTGGTTGCTGCTTTCAAACAATAATGCACAGGCAGGATTTGGAAAAATATCAAAGATTTCAGGTCTCGTCCACCTACTTATCAATGAGTTCC
>Ga0105102_10000268_pt1 | contig 14706 bp, 13 predicted proteins | sample PPLLaktember2015_FD_87032 | JGI IMG/M metagenome (GOLD analysis project Ga0105102, IMG submission 87032) | Freshwater sediment microbial communities from Prairie Pothole Lake near Jamestown, North Dakota, USA - PPLs Lake P7 Core (6) Depth... | ecosystem: Environmental > Aquatic > Freshwater >...
GGAGGAATTGGAGAGAGCGAGTCGCCAACTTGCCGCGCTGCACGGGGCGGGGAGGGTCGCACACAGAGCAGTCGATGTCGCGGATGTCGTCAGCGCACGCGCCGCTCTCCAGCACTGCTTCAACGTCTTCGGGGGCGTGGACATTCTGATCAACAACGCCGGCGTTGTCGCGCGGGGCTACGTGGCGGACATGTCACCACAAGACTGGAGCCGCGTGCTCGCGGTCAACCTGACCGGGGCGTTCCTATGCTCCCAAGCTGCTATCCCGTTGATGGGGCAGCGTGGCGGGGGCGTCATTCTCAACGCAAGCTCGGTCAGCGCCCGTGTTCCCGACGCGGGGCTATCCGCGTACTGTGCGTCCAAGGCCGGCGTCGAGGTTCTGACAAAGGTTCTGGCGGCAGAAGCGGCCCCGCTGGGCATCCGCGTCAACGCGTATGCCCCCGGCGTCACACGCACTCCGATGACCGAAGACATCATCGCATCGCGCGCCGACGCGAAGCTTCGGCACATCTGCCTCAAGCGATTCGGCGAACCTTCAGACATAGCCGCCCTGGCGGTATTCCTGTGCAGCGACGCCGCGCGGTTCATCACAGGCGCTGTGGTAGCTATCGATGGCGGAACCATGATCGTCGAACATCCCTGGAAGCCATGGAACTCGCATGCCTAAGACACTTTCGTCTGTGCAAGCGGTGCGAGTGAGTCTCAGAGCGCCAGGGATCTCACGATGTTAGCATGCTGTATTGACATGTTCACATCATATCGCTATACTGTTCTCGTGCCGAACATCGCATGCATGGCCTTCGACTGCGGGAGGGATTGAGATGACCATCGCGGCGTTCGACTTCGGAACGACGGGATGCAAGGGCTCGCTCTTCTCCGAACAAGGCAACCTTCTTGCCACGGCCTACAGGCCCTACAGCACGCATTTTCCCTCGGCAGGTTGGGCCGTTCAGCGCCCAAGCGACTGGAAGATCGCGCTCATCGAACTGGCCCCCAAGCTCATCAAGGACGCAGGCGCTACGAAGTCCGACATCGCCTGCATGGCCTTCAGCGGGCACATGAACGGGTGCATACCTGTCACCAGCACCGGCGAGCCGCTTCGAGACGAGGCGATGCTTTGGGCCGATACGCGTGCCGATTCGACCGCAGCTAGGTTCGCGAGAGAGATTCCTTGGAGTTCGTTCTATCGCCGAACCGGCGCAGGGCTCGACCTCTACGTGTACCCGGCAGCAAAGATCCGATGGATGAAAGACAACGACCATGAGCTGTACAGCCGGGCCGCAGCGTTTCTTGGCACGAAGGACGTGATCACAGCCTGGCTTACCGGACGCCTCGCGACCGACCCATCGGATGCATCCAACACTGGGCTCCTCAACATCGTGACCGGAGACTGGGACAGCGAGCTTGTTGCGGCCTTCGGCGTGGATCGGGCGAAGCTGCCGCGCATTGCCCCCAGCACTGCGGTCTTGGGAGGGTTGACTGCCACGGCTGCACGCCTCCTCGGGCTGAAGCAAGGTACCCCAGTCGTCGTCGGCGGGGGAGATGTGGTGTGCGCGTCGGCCGGTGCCGGAGCCGTGTCCCCGGGGATCGCATACGCATGCCTTGGGTCCGCTTCGTGGGTTTCAGTCGCTCAGAGCAAGCCGATGCTTGATGAGTCCCTGCGTGTCATGAACCTCTGTCATGTGGTTCCCGGGCTGTATTCATCCCAACTGATCAGCTACACCGCCGGCATCGCATACCAATGGGCTCAGGAGCGGCTATTCCCCTCTAGCGACGGAGCGACGCGGCCATCCTTCTCGGCAATGGATGGGATTGCGGGGCGCTCACCAGCCGGAGCGAACGGAGTCATGTTCCTTCCGTACTTGCGCGCTGGCGGCGCCCCGCACTACGACACATCCGCGCGGGCCGCATTCGTTGGCCTCACGATGGAGGCCGAGATGGCGGACTTCTTGCGGGCAATCCTTGAGGGGGTTGCGTTCACCCTCCGCCAACTCGTGGAAGGTCTGGAGAGCTGCGGAGCCGCTCGATTCTCTGAACTACGAATCATCGGCGGAGGTGCCCAAAGCGACCTATGGAACAGAATCATCTCGGCCACCCTTGGCCGCCCCGTAGTGACGCTGACGGCGCAGCAAGAGGCTAACACGGCAGGGGCGGCACTGGTAGGCGGCATAGCAGTCGGGGCTCTCGAGAGCTTCCAGGAAACCGAGCGGTTCTGTCACGTCGCGAGCCGCATCGAGCCCGATCCTGTGGCCCTAGACGTCTATGAGTCGCTCTTCTCGGTGTTTCGGGAAGCTCTGCCAAACTTGCGGTCCACAAACCGCGCGCTTCAGACAGCTCGTGATGGACGCTGCTTGCGCGCCAACGGCGAGCCACAAGGAGGTACGTCATGACGAAGCCTGCCCAGAAGGAGCCAAGGGACTCAGGAGTGTGCCACCTCTTCTCTGTCGCGGGACGACGGGTCTGTGTCACAGGAGCGGCATCCGGACTCGGCAAGGCGATGGCTGAGATCCTTGTCGCCGGAGGTGCAACTGTTTACTTCGCCGACCTCGACGGAGACAAGGCTGCCGCTGCAGCGGCCCAAGCGGATTCCGAGGGACAGGGAGTTGCCCGGGCTATTGAGATGGATGTGTCTCAACCGGACTCCGTCGCCTCCGCGTTCAGCACCCTGCGCGCCGAGATCTCTGGACTCGACATTCTCATCTGCGCTGCCGGGATCTCAAAGGCTCTGTGGATCGAGGACATGCCCCTGTCGATGTGGAATCGCGTGCTGAATGTGAACCTGACCGGCACGTTCCTCTGCTGCCAAGAAGCAGTTCGGCTGATGCGACCGAATCGGTGGGGGAGGATTCTCAACATCGCTTCGATCGCGGCCACTTGGGCCCCTAGACCGGAGCGGTTCAATGGGGGGTACAACTACTCCGCGTCGAAAGCAGGAGTGCTCGGCATGACACTGCGCCTTGCGGTGGAACTGGCTCCCCACGGAATCACGGCCAACTGCATCAGCCCGGGCATCATGCTGACTCCCCTCACGGAGCATGCCCTAAGTGAAGGCACCACCAGAGACCAGACGCTCGCCTGCATCCCGATGGCACGACTTGGTCAACCCGAAGACCTACTCGGACTCACGGTGTTCCTCTGTTCGTCGAGCTCGGGCTACATAACAGGACAGAACCTCGTCGTGGACGGAGGGTACTCGCTTTGGTAGATGAAGGAGACGTTGTCTGGAGGTGATGGAGAAGAGGTTGCTCAAGAAGGCGCGAAGGGGAGCTAGGGAAGCCGCATGACGTTCTACCATGAGTCACAAGGAGGCCAAGATGAGGAAGTGGACTGCCTGGATTGCAGTCGCCGTTCTCGCCGTTGGGCTGTTCTGCGCGGTGGCAGCGGCAAAACAGATCACAATCGGGGTCGCGTGCCAGAGCATGACGAGTTCGCCGACTCGCATCACTAACGCGATGATTGCCCTCGGCGAGGCCGAGGGATGGAAGATCCTAACGTTTGACGGCAACGGAGATCAGCAGCGGGTCAACGATGCGGCCAAGACTTGGATCGCGAGCGGAGTTGATGCCATCTACATTCTCTTCCCGCCGGAGGCTTCCCTATCCGAAGTCATCGAAGCTGCCGCGGCCGCGAAGGTTCCGCTCATCACTACTGGGTACGGTTTCGGGCGGGGCCAAACGTTCGACGTCGGGATGAATGACTTCGAGGGATCCGTCAAGATCACGAGCTACCTATGCGATCGGCTTGGCAGATCCGGAAACATCGTCGTCATGCACTGGGACGTCGTGCCAGTACCTCGCCAGCGCAAGGCCATTTTCGATGCCATCCTGAGTGAGACCCCAGGCATTAGCGTTGTCGAAGACCACTTCGCGACACTCCCAGGACACATCGAGGACTGCCGAAGAGCTATGGAAAGCTTCCTGGTCGCACATCCGAAGGCCGGCGAGATCCAGGCCGTCTGGGGTGCCTGGGATGAACTAACCCTCGGAGCAGTTCAGGCCATCGAGGCCGCAGGGAGAACAGAAATCTTCGGCGTGGGTATCGACGGCAACCTCTGGACGTTTGACCTGATCCGCCGCGGCAGCCCATTCGTTGCAACGATTGCACCCGACTGGGAGCAGTGCGCCCGCATCGTGGTGTCGGAGCTCAAGGCACGCCTCCTAGCCGGAAGCCCGCCGTCGCAGCAGCAGTTCTACATTGACATCCCGCTCGTGACCATCGACAACTGTCCTCCGGCAGGATGGTACTACGGGGAGTGGATCGCCGCCGGCATGCCTTCCACTCCAAAGCCCTAACTAGCTCAAGTTCAGCAAGAAAGCACAGGCGCCCTCTCCCCGGAGAGGGCGCCTGTCTTGCTTCTCCGGCGTCGCTTGCCAGATGATCCTCTGCTCTGCTCTGCTCGCCTCACAGGCCAAACAACTCCTTTGCGTTCGCAAACGTTTCTGCGTGCACTTCGCCAATCGGCATGTGACGTACGAAAGCAATGGCCTTCGCGACGAGCTCGACGTAGGCCGGCTCGTTGCGCTTTCCACGATGCGGCACGGGGGTGAGGTACGGGCAGTCGGTCTCGAGCAGGATCCGCTCGAGCGGCACGCGGCGGACGGCGTCGCGCAATGCGCCGTTTGCCGGGTAGGTGAGCGGTCCGCCCACGCCGAGGTGGAAGCCGAGGTTGAGAAACGTTCGGGCGAGCGCGAAGTCCCCAAGGAAGGAGTGGATGACGCCGCGGTGCGTCGTTCCCGCCTCGTGCAGGATACGGACAAGGTCGTCGGTCGACTCGCGGTTGTGGATCGCGACGGGGAGCCCGAGCCGCTCCGCCAACTCGAGCTGCTCGGCGAAGACCCTCCTCTGCACGTCCCGCGGAGAGAGGTCGCGATAGTAGTCGAGTCCGATCTCGCCGATCGCGACGACCTTCGGCTCGCTCGCCAGGGCCAGAAGCTCCCGCAGCACGGCCGGCGTGACGGCCTTCGCGCCGTGCGGGTGAACGCCGACCGTCGCCCAGATTCCGTGGTGCCGGCTCGCCAAGCGCACGGCCTCGCGGCTCGAAGCGAGGCTCGAGCCGATCGTCACGACACCGATTCCGTCGGCGTAGAGCTGTGCGATGACTGCGGCACGGTCCTTGTCGAAGGCGTTGTCGTCGAGGTGGGCGTGGCTGTCGATCAGCCGCACTGCTCGACCTCCCAGAGGGCCCTCGGCAGGAGGTCGATGACGTCGGAGGGAAGGAGCGACCGCTCGGAGCGGTCCGATGCGAACGCCTCGGCGGTCATTCCGTGGACATACGGGCCGACGAGGGCGGCATCGGCGATCGACGCGCCCCCCGCGATGAGGCCGGCAAGGATCCCCGTGAGGACGTCGCCGCTGCCGCCCGTCGCGAGACCGGTGTTGCCGGTCGGGTTCAGGTAGACGTCGCCGCCGCGCAGGCCGACGACCGTCGGTCGTCCCTTGAGGATCGTCGTGACCCCGCGGCTCTCGACGAACGCGCGCGTTGCGTCGACCCGATCGTGGGCCAGGTCCCCGGCCGACTCGCCGGTCAGGAACGCGAGCTCGCCGGGATGCGGAGTCAGAAGCCCGCGCGCACCGATAAGCGAGAGAAGGTCCGGCTCCTTCGACAAGGCAACGAGAGCGTCTGCGTCGACGACGCACGGGCCGCGGAACTCGCGAAGAATCGAGATGACGGCCTTTGCGGTCTCTCCGAATCGCGACAGACCGGGGCCGATCGCGAGGACGTCGGCGCGCGCAAGCTCGTCCTTGAGCGCCCCGACCGCGGCGGGACCAAGGCGGCCGCCCGTGTCGGGAACCGGAACCGTGATCACTTCGGGCACCGCGACCTCAAGGATCGGGTCGAGCGACGCTGGGATCGCGAGGACGACGAGCCCTGCCCCAACCCGCAGCGCGCCGCGGCACGCGAACATCGCGGCTCCCGTCATCCCGATCGACCCCGCGACGACGAGGACGCGGCCGAACGTGCCCTTGTGGCCGTCGGCCGGCCGCGGCGGAAGCCGATGCGCGATGCCGGATCGCTCGAGAACCCGCGCCAGAGGATGCACCCGCTGACGGACGTCGTCGGGGTAGTCGACGGGGACGACGGCGACGCTGCCGCATCGACCGGCCGCCGGGAAGAGGAGGTGTACAGGCTTCAGAAACTCCATCGCAAGCGTCACGTCGGCCGAGACGACAGGCCCGACGAGGTCGCCCGAATCGGAGAGGGCGCCGCTCGGAACGTCGAGGCTGACAGTGCGGATTGTTGCCGCATTCAGCGTGCGAATCGCCGACGCGGCAACCCCTTCGAGCGGCCGCGCGAGCCCGGTGCCGAAGAGCCCGTCCACGGCCAAGGTTCCCCAGGCGAGAGCGTCGGCAAAGCCCTCGACGCCGGCGGCCTCGAGAGACGCAGTCGTTCCCCCCGCGGCGGCGAGGCGCTCGAGCATGCGGCGCGTCCCCGCGGAGAGCCGCTCGGGGGGCGAGAGGAGGAACGTCTTCACCTCGGACCCGGCTGCGAGCAGGTGCCGGGCGACAACGAGCGCGTCTCCGCCGTTTCCTCCAGGCCCCGCCACGACGACGACCCGCCGCGCCGCCGCGTGGGCGAGAATCCACTGCGCCGCGTGCCGCCCCGCGCTTTCCATGAGCGCGTCTTCGCTCAAACCGGACCGGTACGCGTCCTCGTCGACTCGCCGCTGCGACGCGGCGGTCAGGACGAAGCGCTCGTCGACCTCGCGTCCTTGGGGGTGCCGCGCGTCCTCTCGTCCCATGCCGCTACGATCTCCTTCGCCACATCCTCCGTGTCTCGCCCGGATACGTCGATCCATTGGGCCACAGCGTCACGGCGGAACCACGACATCTGGCGCCGCACAAGCGTCCATGTCGTCGCCGCCAACGTCGCCGCCAACTCGTCGCGCGCCATCGTCCCGTCGAGCACGGCCCACGCTTCGGGGATCCCAATCGTCCGCGCCGCCTGGTCGTCGGGCCGAAGACCATCCTGTCGCAATCGCGCCGCCTCTTCAAGCAGCCCCGCGGCGATCATTCCCTCGACCCGCTCCGCGATCGCCCGCCGATGGTCGTCGCGCTCACGACAGAGGCCGAGAACGACGAAGCGGAAGGGAAGCGGCGACGCCTCGGCCTGCCACTCGCTGATCGGCCTCCCCGTCGCTTCGTAGACTTCGAGGGCCCTCTCGATCCGCAACCGGTCGTTCCCATGGATCTTCGCCGCGGCGGCGGGATCGACGTCGGCGAGTCGCCTGTGGAGGTCGCCGACCGGCACGCCGCGCAGCGCCCGCCGAAAGCTCGGGTTTGTCCCAGGTCCCTCGAATACGCCGCGCAGGATCGCGCCAAGGTAGAGTGTTCCGCCGCCGACGACCATCGGAACTGCCCCGCGCGCTGCGATTTCGGGAACCAGGCGCGCCACGTCGGCGCGGAACGCCATCACGTCGTACGTTCCGCGAAGCGGAACGCAATCCACGAGGTGATGAGGAACGAGACTCCGCTCGGCAAGCGAGGGCTTGGCGGTCACGACGTCGAGCCCGACGAAGAAGGCACGCGAGTCCGCGGAGATGATCTCCGCGTCGAGGCGCCGTGCGACCTCGAGGGCGATCGCCGTCTTCCGGCAGGCGGTGGGGCCGAGGAGCACGAGGACCGGCGCTCCGTCGCCCGTCAGACCCGCCACGCCGTCCTCAGTCTTCCGCCATGAGCAGCTCGCGGAACTTCCTGAGCTCGGCCCGGCGCGACGGGTGCTTCAGCTTCTCGATCGCCTTGATCTCGATCTGGCGGACGCGCTCGCGCGTGATGTTGAACTTGAGCGAGACGTCCTTGAGGGTTCGCGGGTGGCCGTCCTCGAGTCCATAGCGAAGCTTGAGGATCTCGCGCTCGCGCTCGTCGAGTTGGTCGAGCGCCCGCGAGAGCTGCTCGCGAAGGAACATGCGGAACGTCTCCTTGGTCGGCGACGGCGAGGACGGATCCTCGATGAAGTCGCCGAGGGTGTCCTCGTCCTCCTCGCCGATCGGACGCTCGAGCGACGCGGTGTACTGGGAGACGCTCTCGACCTTCTTGATCTTGTCGATCGACATCCCCGTCAGGAGCGACAAGTCCTCGAGCGTCGGCGCCGTGCCGTGCGACTGGATGTACTCGCGCTTCACACGGTTGAGTTCGCGCACGGTCTCGATCATGTGCACAGGAACGCGGATCGTCCGGGACTGGTCGGCGATCGCCCGCGTGATCGCCTGGCGAATCCACCACGTCGCGTAGGTCGAGAACTTGTAGCCGCGCGAGAAGTCGAACTTCTCGACGGCCTTCATCAGGCCCATGTTGCCTTCCTGAATCAGGTCAAGAAGCGAGAGCCCGCGGTTCATGTACCGCTTGGCGATCGAGACGACGAGTCGAAGGTTGGAGATCGTAAGCCGGTCCCGGGCGGCGCGACCCTCGCGCACAAGGACCTCGAGCTCTTCGTGCGTCGCCTTCGTCGGAAGCTCACCCCCCAGCTTCTCCTCGAACGACGCCGTCTCGCGAAGCTCCGCGGCCTCTTTCCCTTTCTGCTTCAGGATCTCGAGCTCCGCGCGCTCGACCTCCGTGAGGTCCTTCACCTTCTTCAGGCGCTTTTCAGCCTCGGCGCCCGTCATCTTGGCGATCGACAGCTCGGCGTACGCGCCAATCTCCATCGCCTTGGCGAGCGTGACCTCGCCCTCCTTGGTCAGAAGGGGCACCTTGCCGATCTCGCGGAGGTAGGTCTTGACCGGGTCCTCGCGGCGATTCGAGTTGTCGGATCCTTCCCAGCCGGTCGGCCGGGGGCGCTTGCGGGCCGGCTTCGGGGTGTCGGGCGCAGACTCGGACTCGGCCTCGTCGTCCCCCGGATCGTCGTCGCCGAGCAGGTCCTCGGGGTCGGCAAGCTCCTCGTCCAGCGCGTCGTCGGATGCGGCGTCGTCCTCGTCGCCGCCGGTCTCCTCGTCGAAGGAAGGCTCTTCGTCGACTTCCTCGACAAGGAGGTCGTCCTTCTCCTCGTCGTGCGGCACGTCGACGTCAACGGCTCTCGTCTTCTTCGGCTTCGGAGCGCGCTTCCCTTTGCTCTCGGCCATGCATCCCCCTTCGCGCGATCTTCTCAGACGCAAGCGATCGCTTTTCCAGCATGCACGCGGTGCTCTCGCGCTGCAGCGCTTCCCAGCGCCCCCAGTCCTCCGCCTCCGCGCTCGCTCGGATCTCCCGGTCGAGCTCCGCGAGCTTCCGATCCAGGGCCGGAATCCGAACAAGCCGATCGAGCGCGTCCTGAACGGCACGCCCGGTGTCTCGGTCAAACACGTTTTCGGCCAGACTCAGTTCGCGCGCCCGGCGCGCCGCATCCTCGTCCAGCCCCTCGATCACTTCCGAAGTGATAGGCGATTCGCCTGCATTCGCCAGGGCTTCGGCGATCGGTCGATAGGGGGGCGAGAAGTCGTCGGGCCCAGCGACCGCGGCGATCGTGCCCCAGCGGATGTCGCCGCGCAAGAGGAGCGAGAGGAGGATCTCCTCCTCGGCGAACGGCTGCGTCGGCGTCGTGCCGACCGTCTCGTCGCCGGCCGGCCGCTTCGCGCGCCCCCCAAGCTCGCGCGCCACTCCCTCGAACGGGAGGTCGACCAGGTCCGCCACGCCTTTCGCGATCTCCTGCTGCAGAGGCAGGCTCTGCACTCCACGGTAGAAGTCCCTTGCCTCGGCGAGGATCCGTTCCTTGCCGGTCACCGTGCTCGGATCGTGCATCGCCGCCAGCGTCTCGAGGTAGAAGCGATGGAACGGCGCGGCGTCGGCGACGGCCTGACGCATCGCGTCGGCGCCGAACTTGCGCACAAGGCTGTCCGGGTCCTCATCTTCGGCGAGCTGCGCGACGCGCACCGCGAGGCCGCTATTCCGCAGGATCTGCATTCCGCGCACCGACGCCGCACCCCCGGCCGCATCGCGGTCGTAGGCGATGACAACTTCCTCGACGAACCGGCCGAGGAGGTCCGCCTGCCCCTGCGTCAACGCCGTGCCCATGCTGCAAACGGCGTTCTCGATCCCCGCCTGGTGGAGCGTCAGCACGTCCGTGTACCCCTCAACAAGGATCGCCGCCTTCGCTTCGCGGACCGCCTCACGCGCCCAGGACAAGCCGTACAGCAGCTTCCCCTTGTCGAACAACGGCGTCGTGGGCGAGTTCAGGTACTTCGGCTGCTCGTCGCCGAACGCCCTCCCGCCGAACGCGATCGGCCTTCCGGAGAGGTCGTAAATCGGGAAGATCGTGCGGTCGCGGAACCGGTCGTACGTGCCCTTGTCGCCCTCGACGAGGATGCCGAGTTCGACAAGCTTCTCGATCCCGTAGCGCCCGCTGAACGCGCGCTTGACATGGTCCCAACCGGGAAACGCGTAGCCGAGGCCGAACCGCTTCCACGCCGCCTCGTCGAATCCGCGGCTCTCGAAGTAGGCGCGCGCCTTCTTGCCCTCGCGCGCGTTCGACAGGTTCGACGCATAGGATTCCGCCACGGCGGCGACGATGGTGCGCATCGTCTCGCGCTCGCTGTCGTCCGCCGAGTCGAACGCCATGCCGGCTTCTTCGGCAAGCCGCTTCGCCGCCTCGACGAACGACAGCCGTTCGATCTTCATCAGGAAGGCGACGACGTCGCCGCCCTCTCCGCACCCGAAGCAGTGCCACAGGCCCTTCTCGGGGGAGACCATGAACGACGGCGTATCATCCTTGTGGAACGGGCAACGACCCTTGTATCCCGACCCGGATTTCGCGAGCGAGACGTAGCGAGAGACGAGGGACACCATGTCGATCCGTTCCTTGATCGCCTGAATGTCCTGTCTCGTCGCCATCTCACCCCTCGTCCTGCAGGAATGGATTGGATCCGCGCTCCCGCGAGAGCGTCGTTTTCGGCCCGTGTCCGGGGTAGACGGCGTACTCCCCCGCCAGACCCACGACCCTGCGCAGCGAGGCGCCCATGTCTTCGTCCGATCCGCCTGGGAAGTCGGTGCGGCCGATCGAGCCGGCGAACAGGAGATCGCCGGCAAACAGGGCCCCGTCCGCGACAAGGATCACGCTCCCCGGAGAGTGTCCGGGGGTGTGCATCACGCGCAGCCCGGGCACGACCTCGTCTCCGTCCCGTAGGTAGCGGTCGAACGCCGGGTGCTTCGGGAAGAAGTGGGTGACGTACGGGACATCCTTCTCGTGAATGCAGACACCGCCGGACTCGATCGCCCAGTTCCCGCCCACGTGATCGTAGTGGCCGTGGGTGTTGACGACCCAGTCGATTGTTCGGTGTCCGACGAGGGCGTGCAGGGCGGCGGAATCCTCCGCCGGATCGACGAGCACGACGCGCTCTCCGATCTCGATCAGGTAGGCGTTCGTGCCGAGGGAGCCGAGAACCGCCGAGGTGATCCGCATTCCAGACCTCCCCTACGCACGGACGACCGTCAGCACGTAGATTGCGCCGTACCCCACGCTCTTCAAGGCGCGCCCGCACTCGTCAGCCGTCGAGCCCGTGGTCAGGAGGTCGTCGACAAGGAGCACGGCGCCGGTCCCCGATCGTACCCCACGGAACGCCCCCCTCAAGTTTACCGCCCGCTCGCGGGCGGGCAGCGTCCGCTGCGGCCGCGTCGTGCGGGTCTTCTCGAGCAGCGCACGCTCGGGGACGCGAAGGCGTCGGGCGACGACCCGAGCCAATTCCTGCGACGGGTTCCCGCCCCTCGCCTTGCGCTCGGCGCGCGTCATGGGGACGTGGGTCACGCAAGCGATCTCGCGGAGCGACGTCCCCGCCGCGTCCGCCAGCCGAAGGCCGAGCCACCGCCCCACGGCCTTCTCGCGGTCGAACTTGAAGAGGCCGATGAGCGTCCTCCAGCCGCCGTCATACGGGCCGAGGGAGATCGCGCGATCGAACCCCCGAAGGTGCGTGCCGCACCGAAGACAGAGGTCGACCCGCTCGTCGCCCAGGACGTCGCCGCAGCGCTCGCACCGCGGCCCTGCACCCTGCGGCAAGCGGCCCTCGCACGCCACGCAGAGGACGTCGCCCCAGGCGACGGGAGCCCCGCACGTCGCGCACTGCGGCGGGTAGAAGAGGGCGGCGATCCCCGCGCCGCCCTCCCGAACGCGCCTCCCAATCCTAGAGAACCAGCGCGAGGCGAAGGAGCTGGTTTGTGTAACCCCACTCGTTGTCATAGAAGGCGACAACCTTGAGCAGGCGGCCGTCGACGACGGCCGTCAGCGTTGGATCGACCACGCTCGCGCGCGGGTCGGCGATGATGTCCGACGACACCAGCGGGTCCTCGCTCACACCGAGGATTCCTCTCAGCTCGCCGTCGGCGTACTTGCGCAGCGCGGCGTTCACGTCCTCGACGGACACCGCCTTCTTCATCTCAAGCGTCACGTCGCTGCACGAACCCGTCGCGACGGGGACCCGGATCGCGAAGCCGTCGATCTTCCCGGCGAGCGCCGGGAGGACCTTGGCGGTCGCCGATGCGGCGCCGGTCGAGGTGGGAACGATGTTCACGGCGGCGGCGCGGCTGCGCGTCACGGATGTGTGCGCCGAATCGACGAGGCGTTGGTCGGCGGTGTACGCGTGGACCGTCGTGATCGACGCGTGGACGATGCCGAATTCCTTCTCGAGCACGTAGAGAACCGGGATGAGAGAGTTGGTCGTGCACGATGCGGCCGAGACGACGTCGTGCGCCGCGCCGATCGACTTGTGGTTGATCCCGTACACGACCTGCGGAATCTTGTCCGCGCCGTCGCCCTTGCTCGGCACGGTCTGGAGAACCCGCCTCGCTCCCGCGGCCACGTGCCGCTTCGCGCCCTTCGGGCCGTCGTACGCACGGAAGACGCCGGTCGCCTCGACGACGGTGTCGACCTTCATCGTGCCCCAGGGAAGCTTGTCGGGCTCCTTCTCGGTGAGGATCGGAACTGCGTGGCCCTCGACGTCGAGCGCGGTCTCCTTCGCGGTCACGCGCTTGGCGTAGCGCCCGTACACGGAGTCGTGCACGAGGAGGTAGCGGGCCATGTCCGGCTGGATGAACGGATCGTTGATCGCGACGATCTCGATCTCCGGATGGCCGAACGCGATGCGAAAGAACGCCCGTCCGATGCGCCCAAACCCATTGATGGCTACCCTCTTCTTCATCCTCGTTCTCCTTCCCTTCGCAGCCCGCAAACCGTCTCCACGAAGCAACGGTGCACGCGCAGATCCTCCGTCAACTCCGGATGGAAGCTTGCGACGAGGATTCTACCCCCGACCGCCATGACGGGCACACCGTCGTGCCGCGCGAGGACGCGCACGCCGGCGCCGACCCGGGTGATGTAGGGAGCTCGGATGAACACCGCGGGGACGTCGTCGCCGATCCCGTCGATTTGAAGGGTTGCCTCGAAGCTGTGAACCTGGCGTCCGGTGGCGTTTCGCGTCACGGCGATGTCGATCGCTCCGAGATGCGGGAGCGCGCGCCCGTCGACGTCTCGGGCGAGGAGGATCATCCCCGCGCACGTGCCGAACACCGGGAGTCCTTCGGCGACGAGCCGGCGGAGCCGCTCCAAGACCCCGTTCTCCCCCAAGAGAGCGATCGCCGTAGACTCCCCGCCGGGGAGGATGAGGCCCGAGAGGCCGTCGAGGTCGACGGCCGACTTCACGACGCGAGTCGACACCCCGAGCCTGTCCAGGCTCCTGACATGCTCTCGAACGGCCCCTTGCAGGCCGAGGACGCCGATCGTCATTTCCCGCGCGTCTGCATCATCTCGTGCTCGGGGATCGTTCCGATTTCGATCCCGTGCATCGCTTCGCCGAGCCCCTTCGAAACCTCGGCGATCTTCTTCGGGTCGCCGTAGTGCGTGGTCGCTTCGACGATCGCGCGTGCCCGCCGAGCCGGGTCGCCGGACTTGAAGATCCCGCTGCCGACGAAGATTCCGTCGCACCCGAGCTGCATCATCATCGCCGCGTCGGACGGCGTGGCGATGCCTCCAGCGGCGAAGTTCACCACGGGAAGCCGGCCCGCGTCGCGAATCGCAACGAGGATCTGGTACGGCGCGCCGAGGTTCTTGCCGATCGTCATCAGCTCTTCCTCGGGAGCATCGAGGACGGCGCGGATCTGCTCGTTCATGAGCCGCATGTGGCGCACGGCCTCGATCACGTTTCCGGTCCCCGGCTCGCCCTTCGTGCGAATCATCGCCGCCCCTTCGGCGATTCGGCGGCACGCTTCCCCGAGGTCGCGGGCGCCGCAGACGAACGGCACGGTGAATGCCCACTTGTTGATGTGGAAGTGAGGGTCGGCGGGGGTCAGGACCTCCGACTCGTCGATGTAGTCGACCTCGAGCGCTTCGAGGACTTGGGCCTCGACAAAATGGCCGATTCGCGCCTTCGCCATGACCGGAATCGACACCGCGTCCATGATCTCGCGGACCTTCGTCGGATCGGCCATCCGGGCGACCCCGCCCTGGGCGCGGATATCGGCTGGAACGCGTTCGAGAGCCATGACCGCCACGGCGCCGGCCGTCTCGGCAATGCGCGCCTGCTCGGCCGTCGTCACGTCCATGATCACGCCGCCTTTCAGCATCTCGGCGAGACCGCTCTTGACTCGGTAGGTACCCTTCTCGACCATTGCTCTCACCTCGAGAAACCAACGTGCGACCGGATTATACGTTGGTCCGGACGGCAGCGAAAGAGAGCGAGAACTCGGCGGGTTAGGGTCCCCGACGGCGCCCGAGCGAATCGGGCCAGTTGAGCTTCTCGTCGAGGACGCGGAAGA
>Ga0105102_10000272_pt1 | contig 14513 bp, 14 predicted proteins | sample PPLLaktember2015_FD_87032 | JGI IMG/M metagenome (GOLD analysis project Ga0105102, IMG submission 87032) | Freshwater sediment microbial communities from Prairie Pothole Lake near Jamestown, North Dakota, USA - PPLs Lake P7 Core (6) Depth... | ecosystem: Environmental > Aquatic > Freshwater >...
AGCAGAAGATTTGTTTAAAGGCTTCGGGGACGCCCCCTGATAGACTATAATGAAATTGTACAGGCGGATAGTATAAACGGCTTCGTGACCGTCTGTTCATTGGGGCTGTTAGGATTTAATGGATGCGGATATGCCGCCGTTGACGAAGGGTATGGCATTGTCTCTGCGGATCACATAAAACCCATACCCAGACTTAAACATATTATTAAAAACCGGATTAGAAGACACAGTAATAATATGAAATGAAAAAAATTTATGGAAATACCGGCGGCCTGAAAGCGAGTCATATAAAAAAACTTGAATATCTGTACCGACGCCGCACTCCTCCCGAATTCCTTGTAACCCCTGAAATAGCCCGTGAACTGTGCATGCTTGCCGCAGAAATACGCCGTCAGATAGGTCTTCTTATTGACCGCCAGGGCAGAATAACAAACGTAATTGTCGGAGACCGGAAGCGCATTGTAATTCCTGATTTAAGCGAATTCAGAACAGCGCCTGGCAGGCTTAAAGGATTAAGGTGCGTGCATGTTCACATTGGAAATGAACCTCTATCAAGGGATGATATAACAGACCTTACCCTCCTTAAGCTCGATATGATGGCAGCAATTACAGCGACGCAAAACGGACAGCCATACCAAATTCATATCGGATACATACTTCCCGGAAATGATGATATAAAACCATACCGCATTCTTGAGCCTATTAAACCCGACCGGCTTGATATCGGGTGTTTTGAGCTTATTCAGGCAATTGAATCGGAACTCGCGCAGTCGAGGCCTGTCCGGTTTTCGAAACAGTCCGCCGAAAGCGCCATCCTTGTGAGTGTTTCAGCAGATTCAAGAGATGAGGTTTCAGATTCAATGGATGAATTGAAAGAGCTTGCCGTATCGGCTGGAATAGAAGTTATAGAAAGCTTTATCCAGTACAGAACCAAGGCTGATCCAAAATTTTATATCGGACCCGGCAAACTGGAGGAGCTTTCCCTTCTTGCTCTTCAAAAGGGCGCGACAATACTGGTTTTCGATCAGGAGCTGAATTCATCTCAGATAAGGTCTATAACGGATAAGACGGATATAAAAATCATAGACAGGACACAGCTTATACTGGATATATTCGCTCAGCGTGCCCGGACAAAAGAGGGAAAACTGCAGGTTGAGCTTGCCCAACTGAAATATATGCTTCCCCGCCTGGTAACCAAAAATACTGCCATGTCCCGATTGACCGGAGGAATCGGCGGAAGAGGTCCGGGAGAAACAAAGCTCGAATTAAACCGGAGGCTGGCACGCAATCGTATAAATCAGCTCGAAACGAGGCTTTTGCTTGTAATACAGCACAGACAGCAGCAAAGGGCAAAACGCGGGAAAAAGGATTTGCCGGTTATTTCAATAATAGGCTATACAAACGCGGGCAAATCGACACTTCTTAATACTCTTACAAAAAGCAGGGTGCTTGCCGAAAAAAGACTTTTTGCCACCCTCGACCCATCGAGCAGACGCCTGAAATTCCCCAGAGATACCGAGGTAATAATAACCGATACCGTCGGTTTTATCAAAAACATTCCAAAAGATCTGCTTGTCGCTTTCCGCGCGACACTTGAAGAACTGAACAGCGCCGATCTTCTTCTTCATTTAATCGATATCAGCAATCCAAGATTTGAAGCTCAGATAGAATCTGTTGAGAAAATCCTATCAGACTTGAATTTAAACAACACCGCAATGATCCGTGTTTTCAACAAACAGGACCTTGTGGGAAAAGAAACCATCGAAAGGCTATGCCGTATTTTTGACTCCATCCCGATTTCAGCCAATGACGTATCAACACTCCCCCCGCTTATTGAAAAAATGGAACATTCCATAGAGTCAATTTGCCAAAAATATAGCGGCTATCATAATAATATTCCCATATGAGTTGTCTTGTTTGGGTATTGGTATGGCATTGTTTCTGCAGATCACATAAAATCCATACCCAAACTTAAACATAATTTTAGAACCTCTATAGATGATTCAGAATTTATAAAATGGATTGACATACACCAGGCAAAGAATATAAAGAGATGCCCTTATGGATCTTAAAACAGTTAAAAGAGTCGGGATCAAGGCTGCATATAGAGGAGCCGAGATACTCAGAGCCAACTTCGGAAAGAAGTGTAAAATCCAAAAAAAAGGGGCTAAAGATCTCCTCACAGAGTCGGATACAGGGTCTGAAAGACTTATAATCGACACAATCAAAAAGGCATTCCCATCACATGGAATACTTGCCGAAGAGAGCGGAAGCCATAATAATGACGCTGAGTACATGTGGATTATCGACCCTCTTGATGGAACCACAAACTTTGCCCATCATATCGGCTTGTTTGCTGTTTCAATAGCCTTTTCAATAAAGGGTGACATAACGGCGGGTATGGTATTAAATCCCATTACAGGAGAACTCTTTACCGCAGTCAGGGGGGAAGGCGCCGAATTAAACGGGATTCCGATATTTGTTTCAGAAACGGCGTCTATTTCAGAAAGCCTTCTTGTAACCGGATTTCCTTACAATATTAAAGATATTATCAAACCCATGGAGACTCGTTTTTTCAACTGCCTGAAGCCTGCACAGGGTATCAGAAGACTTGGCTCCGCAGCTCTTGACCTCTGTTTTGTCGCATCAGGAAGGTTTGAAGGCTTCTGGGAAGAGAATCTGAAACCATGGGATACTGCCGCAGGTCTCATTATCGTACGCGAAGCCGGAGGCGAAATATCCGATTTTTCCGGAAGTTCTTATAATATTTACAAAAATGAAATTCTTGCAACGAACGGCAAAATACATAAAGAAATGCTGGAGTTGCTTGAAATAAAAGGATAGCAATTGAATAATCTTATTAAAGTGCTTGATAAACTTGGCAATCATGTGGGATGTTTTGGAAATTTCTCAATAAATGATTCGATATGCAAAAAATTTTGCGCGTTAAATTTAAGATGCTATATAGAAAAAAACCAGAATTCCAAAATTGAAATTATTGAAGAAATTGTATTCGGTGAAAATATTTTTAAAGGCAAGCTCCAATGAAATGATTTATCTGAAAGCAGCTACATAAATATCTTTCCCGGATTTAATATGCCTTTAGGATCAAAGAGCCTTTTTATCCTTTTCATAAGTTCTATTTCATCCCGGCCTATCTCTTTAGGCATATATGGCGCCTTTGTGATACCAATTCCATGTTCGCCCGAAATAGTGCCACCCAGCTCAACAGTATAATCGAACAGGTCTTCAACCACTTCCCACGCCTTTTTCGCTTCTTCCTTATTTTTTTTGTCGAGCATGATGTTGAAATGTATGTTGCCGTCACCCGCGTGCCCGAAACTGACTATGGTAAGGCCTGATTCATTTTTCAACTCTTCAATTCTTCTTACCATATCAGGTATCCTGCTTCTCGGAACCACAATATCTTCATTAATCTTGTCGGGAGCATACGTAAATAGCGCAGGGGATATCGCCTTGCGGGCTTTCCATAAAGCAGCCGCCTCCTCCTTGCTCTTTGCGATGGCAACCTCCCTTGCTCCCAGATTCATACAAAGCTCCTCGAGACGATTTATTGCCGATTCGGCCTCTTCAGTCTTTCCGTCAACCTCTATCAACAGCAATGCTCCGGCATCGACGGGAAGGCCGAGCTTAAGATAATTCTCAACACAAATTATCGAAGCCCTGTCCATGAATTCTATGGTTCTCGGAACAATTCCCCGTCGGATTATTTCAGAAACAGTTTCAGCCGCTCTCCCGATTTCATTGAAAACCGCGGTCATTGTTCCGACCGCTTCAGGAAGCGATATAAGTTTAAGCGTCATTTCGGTAATTATTCCGAGAGTGCCTTCCGAACCTATCAACAGACGCGTTAAATCGTATCCAACAACCCCTTTTACTGTTTTTACGCCGGTTTTAATTATTTCGCCGGTCGGAAGAACCGCCTTGATGCCAAGCACATAATCTTTCGTTACACCATATTTTACGGCTCTCGGTCCTCCTGCGCATTCGGCAAGATTTCCGCCAAGTGTTGAAAACTCCGCACTGGATGGATCGGGAGGATAGAAAAGACCTGATTTTTCGACTTCCCGGTGAAAGCGGGCCGTGATAACACCCGGCTCTGCAACGGCTGTAAGATTGTCGGTGTCGATCTCAAGAATGCGGTTTAATCTTGACATGACAATCACCGCTCCACCCATAACGGCAACAGATCCGCCCGTCATTCCCGAACCCGATCCACGAGGTATAAGATAAAATTCTTCTGAATTGGCAAGCTTTACTATTTTGGAAATTTCATCCGCATCTTTGGGCAAAACAACAGCATCGGGCAGATACCTGTTCGCAGTTGCATCATAGGCGTAGCAGGCAAGATCCTCTTTTTTCCTGCTGCAGTATTCCGAGCCGACTATGCTCTGTATCTTCTCAAATGTAGAATTTCCGAGGGTCATATCACCACAAAATTATGTTTGGAAAACGGCCTTTCTTAATGCGGCCGGAATGAAAATATCTGCGAATAGAAGCCGGACAAAAAAACAAGTATTAAAGACAAAATAGAGTCTTAAAACTTACCCGATTCAAGTTTCTGGGAAAAATATTCAACCTGCTTTCTGAAAGAGCTGTTCTCTTTAATACCTCTCTCAACGATACCAATGGAATGAAGGGCCGTGGCATGGTACCGGTTGAAACTTTTTCCTATCGTCTGCAGCGGCGAATCAGTGTACCGGCGGGATAGGTAAATCGCAATCTGTCTCGGGCGGGTAAATGTCTGTTTCCTCGAAATTGAAACAATGTCTGATAAGGCAATATTAAAATGCTTGCAAACCAGTTTTTTTATAACATCGATTGTTATGCTTTTTTTGTGCAAAACAATGTTTTTCACCACGCTTTCAGCAAGAGCAAGATCGATCGGTATCCCCATGAGAGATGACTTTGCGGTAATCCCGATAAGCCCGCTTTCAAGCTGTCTCACATCTTCACTAAGTTCGCTCGCAAGATAATGAATAATTTCCTCCGGAACCTGAAATCCGTTTAAAAGAGCTTTTTTTTGCAGTATTCTTACTCTGGTCCTGAAGTTGGGCGGTTCAATAGCGGAAATTATTCCGTAAGAAAAACGTGATTTCAGCTTATCGTTTAATTTAGGTATGTCAGCGGGAAGATAGCAGCTTGAAAAAATTATTTTCTTATCGAAATCCATCAAAGTATCGAGGGTAAGGGCGAGTTCAATCTGCGTCCGCTCTTTTCCGCCAAGATAATGAACATCTTCCATCAACAGGACATCACATTCTTTTCTGTATCTGCTCTTGAATTTGTCTATGGAATCATTGCGGAAAGCCTGAACCATTTCATTGCTGAAATCTTCGGCAGTGATATAATATACGCGTTCCGAAGGATATTGGGAAATTACATGGTGCCCGACAGCCTGTGCGAGATGGCTTTTACCCATTCCGGTCTTTGATAATAAAAACAGACAGTTTTGCTGTGAATTCTTCCTTGAGGCAAGAGACAGGGAGGCTGTAAAGGCAAATTCATTGTTTCCGCCGACAACAAACTGATCAAAAGTAAAGTCTTTTCTTAAGAACCTCCCATAATGGGGCTGAATGTTCAGATTCGGAAGTGAGATTTGATGATTATTATGCGGCTTGTTACGCCCGGGCTTCTTCCCCCCGCAAATTTCGATTACATAGCCGCATTTATCACCGCCATTTTTTTTTAATTCTGAATCTATCAGGCTTCCGTAGTGGTCCTGAACTCTTTTTTTGGAAAAACTGTTTGGAACCGACAGGACTAATACTCCATTCTCAGACCTGTTGAACTCGATAGGTTCTATCCACATTTTGTAGCTATGCCCTGGAATACTTTCCCTGATAGCTGATTTTACGTTGTTCCAAATAGCTTCCATAGAACCAATCGAATAAAGTAACTATAAAATGATTAAAATGCTGTCAATTGAAGAGTTCTGTCTATTAAGCAACCGCAAGTAGTTTGTTATGGACTTTTTGAACCGCAACAGCGAGCGCATTCCCCGCTCCTTGCGGTGGGTTAGCGAGCAAATTAAAAACAGATTATATTCCTTACGGTCGAAGATTCCCCGCCCGCTCTGTGGCGGGGAACTTCAATAGTTTTAAAAAGTATGCGTCTTTCTAAAGCATGGAATCGATTGTGTCAAACCTGATAAAAACTGGATATCGATTGTTTTAAAAAAAGTTATCAACAATTTATATCATATTGAATTCATATTTATAATATGATGCATCAGGGCAAACGTCTTTATCTACAATCTTTTTTCCAAGAGTAATTTTTTCAGGTATTTTAAGCATATCTGAATCAATTTTCAAGAAACAGGCCTTAACGTAATTATATCAAATCTCGGAAATCCTGCCATTACCTTTTATTTTTGTTGTTATCCTCATATCAGGTTTTTTATTTTCAAATCGTATTGGAATTTGTTGAAAAAGTATATCCGACTCTGTAGTATATTTTTATTAAAATCATGAAAGATCATGCAATGAAAAATAACAGACCTGTTATAGGCATAACGGCCGGAGACCCGGCAGGAATCGGCCCTGAAATAATTCTTTCGGCATTGAGTGATTCCGGACTGTATAAATTGTGCAAGCCTCTGGTGATAGGAGATATTGGCGTCCTCGCCGCTGCAAAAAAATGTACCGGGAGCGCCCTTAATTTAAATTCCGTATCCAATCCTTCCGAAGGCTCATACAGACCGGAAACCGTCGACATATTATCTGTCTCAGGACTTGACTCCGGTGAAATATCGTGGGGAAACCCGACTGTACGGACGGGAAAGGCCATGGTCGAATACGTGATTGCAGCAACGGACATGGCCATTAAAAAAGAGATAGCGGCTGTCGTAACATGCCCGATAAACAAAAAGGCGATGAATATGGCCGGCTTTAATTACAACGGTCATACAGAGTTGATTGCAGAACGTACCGGAACACAAAATTTTGTTATGATGCTTGCGGGTGACAGGCTCAGGGTATCGCTTGCAACCATTCACATGCCTCTGTCAAGAGTCTCTGAATCTATCACAACCGAACATATTTCAAAAACAATAAAAATCACAGGAGATGCTCTTATTGAACGCTTCGGTATTGATTTCCCGAAAATAGCCGTGGCAGGGCTTAATCCGCATGCAGGAGAAAACGGCATGTTCGGAGATGAAGAAGAAATAATAATAAGACCTGCCATAGAGCTGTCGGTCGGGGGAAAGTATAATGTATCCGGACCGTATCCGCCAGATACGGTATTTTATGATGCATTGAATAAAAATTATGACGCTGTCGTATGCATGTATCATGACCAGGGACTTATCCCGTTTAAAATCATTCATTTTACCGACGGCGTAAATACGACTCTTGGAATTCCCATTATAAGAACTTCCGTAGATCACGGGACAGCATACAATATCGCCGGAAAAGGGAAAGCCAATCCGGGAAGTCTCATTGCGGCAATAAAAATGGCTGTATTGCAGGCTGAATGCTTAAATAAAAGAACAGACGCTCCCCGCCTCAGGCAGCGGTAACTGAGCTTGCCGTTCAGGAAAAATCAGATGGATTCGGACAAGATAATAATACGCGGCGCAAGGCAGCATAACCTTAAGAATATCGATGTTGAATTGCCGAGAAACAGGCTTGTGGTTATAACCGGACTTTCGGGTTCAGGAAAATCAACTCTGGCTTTCGACACTCTTTACGCTGAAGGCCAGCGAAGGTATGTTGAATCACTTTCCACCTACGCCCGCCAGTTTCTGGAGCGCATGGAAAAGCCGGACGTTGATGTGATAGAAGGGCTTTCCCCTGCAATTGCTATCGAACAGAAAACAGCGAGCCACAATCCCAGATCAACGGTCGGCACCGTCACCGAAATATATGACTATCTTCGGCTGCTTTATGCTAGGGCAGGGACTCCCCACTGTCATATATGCGGTAAACCGATAACCGCTCAATCGGTGGACCAGATAACAGACAGAGTTATGTCTTTTGCCGAAGGAACCAGGATCGTAATTTTATCCCCTCTTGTAACCGGACAGAAAGGATCATTTGAAAAGCTTTTTAAGCAGCTAAAAAAAGACGGATTCTCAAGAGTAAGGATCGACGGCAAAATCTCAGATATTGAAGAGACGGAGAAGCTTGATAAGAACATAAAACATACGATAGAGGTCGTAATCGACCGCCTGGTTATAAAAGAGAATATAAAAAACAGGCTGTCGGATTCTCTCGAGCTGGCAATGTCGCAGTCGGACGGTTTGGTTAAAATTGATGTGCAGGGCGGGGAATCCATACTGTTTAGCGAAAAATCCGCATGTGTAACGTGCGGAATCAGCTACCCCGAATTCACTCCGGCAAGTTTTTCATTCAACTCCCCCCAGGGCGCCTGCTCAAAATGCGACGGGCTGGGAACAACCACTGAATTCGACCCGGATCTTATAATCCCCAACCGGGATTTATCATTGCGCCAGGGCGCTGTCGCCCCCTGGGCAAACAGAAATTCGACTCAATTCAACGACTTTCTGGAGGCGCTTGCAGGACATTACAATTTCAACATATACACACCGTTCAAAGACCTCCCTGAAAATTTCAGATATGTGCTCCTTTACGGATCGGGCGAAGAGCAGATAACATTCTTCTTTGAACAGAATAACCGGCGTTTCACATACAGAAAACCCTTCGAAGGCGTAATCCCGAAACTTCAGCGGCGATACATGGAAACCGATTCAAACCAGACAAGGGATGAGATAAGGCAGTATATGACTTTCAGCCCTTGTCCCGAATGCAGAGGAACAAGATTAAACAGGGCAAGCGGTTCAGTCAGAGTGGGAGGATCCGCTATATTTGAAATGACGGCATTTTCAGTATCAAGAGCTGCGGCTTTTTTCAGAGAGCTCAAACTTGAAGGGAAAAAAGAGATTATCGCCGGAAGAATCATAAAAGAGATTGGAGAACGGCTTTCTTTCCTTGAAAATGTAGGCCTTTCATATCTTACACTCGACAGACCGGCCTATACCCTTTCAGGAGGAGAAAGCCAGAGGATAAGACTCGCCACACAGATCGGCTCAAAACTGACCGGAGTCCTTTATGTTCTGGATGAACCGAGCATAGGGTTGCACCAGAGAGACAACCTAAGGCTTCTTTCAACTCTTTTGAAAATGAGAGATCTCGGAAATACCGTTCTTGTCGTAGAGCATGATGAAGAGACGATCCTGTCATCCGATTATGTTATTGACATGGGGCCGGGCGCCGGAATTAACGGCGGCAAAGTAGTGTTTTCGGGCACTCCTGCCGCTCTTGTAAATGACGGCGATTCACTGACCGGTCAGTATCTGTCGGGCCGCAAAAAGATCGAGGTGCCTGTCCGGCGGCGCACGGGAAATGGAGCAAAAATAATCATAAAAGGAGCTTCGGGGAATAATCTCAAGGGAATAGATGTGGAATTCCCCCTCGGCAAATTTGTGTGCATTACAGGCGTATCAGGTTCAGGGAAATCAACCCTTGTACTGGAAACTCTTTACAGCATACTCTCACGGAAAGTCTATAATGCCAGGATACCGGCAGGTGCCCACAAATCGGTGCTGGGTCTTGAACATATCGATAAGGTCGTAAACATAGACCAGTCTCCGATTGGAAGAACGCCCCGATCCAACCCCGGAACCTATACAGGCCTTTTCTCTTATATAAGGGAGCTCTTTGCAAAAACACCGGAAGCAAGGGTGAGAGGCTATAAACCGGGGAGATTCAGCTTCAATGTAAAGGGTGGAAGATGTGAAGCATGCAGCGGCGACGGGATAATAAAAATTGAGATGCATTTTCTTCCCGATATCTTCGTCCCGTGCGATATATGCAGAGGCAAAAGATATAACCGCGAAACTCTCGAGGTAAGATACAAGGGGGAGAACATAGCCGAAGTGCTTGACATGACGGTTGATCAGGCTCTTCTTTTCTTCGACAGAATAAACAATATAAAAACAAAACTTGTAACATTGTCTGATGTGGGCCTTGGCTATATCAAAATAGGCCAGCCGGCAACAACCCTTTCCGGAGGCGAGGCACAGAGAGTAAAGCTCTCACGGGAACTCAGCAAAAAGGGAACTGGAAGAACGGTCTATATTTTGGATGAACCGACAACCGGCCTTCACACAGACGATATTAAAAAGCTGCTGGGCGTCCTCGACAGGCTTGTTGATTCCGGTAACAGCGTCATAGTAATAGAGCATAACATGGATGTAATCAAGACGGCAGACCATATAATTGACCTTGGACCTGAAGGCGGGGATGAGGGCGGCTACGTAGTAGGATACGGCACACCTGAAGTACTATCCGACAACAAAACATCATATACCGGGCAGTTCTTGAAAAAGATGCTTAACAGAGGTCTCTGAAGCACGTCTGCTTGAAAAAAAACAGGGTTATGCCAATGCACAACCCTGTTTTTTTTGATTCTACAATCTGCAAATAAATTAATGTGCAAAAAGCTTTGCAATAGCCGCTGCCTGAGGATGCGCATAAATAAGAATCAGGGCGATAACAAGCGCGTAAATACAGAGAGACTCGATCATGGCCAGACCGATCAGCATTGTAACCGTAACTTTTCCTGATGACTCCGGATTTCTTGCAATGCCCTCTACTGCCGCCTTAAGGCCAAGACCCTGGGCGATACCGCAGCCAAAAGCTGCAACTGCAATCCCGAAACCTGCGGCTGTAACACATGCGATGAAAAACTGTAATGCTTGAGCTTCCATACTTTACCTACCTCCTTTTAATAATTTTTGACTTTGCTTCTTCCATTATCCCATAAAACAAATATTTTTTCCGGCACGTCAATGTGCGTGTTCCATAGCGCCGGTAAAATACATTATAGACAGCAAAAAGAAAACGAATGCCTGGACAAGAGCAACGAATATACCGAGAGCCATTATAGGCAGCGGCGCAAAGAAAAGCCCCGCAAGACCGAAAAGAATACCAAGAACCAGCTCATGTCCCATCATGTTTCCAAAAAGACGGAAAGAGAGGGAGAGGATCCTGGCAATATGCCCTATCAGTTCGATAGGGAAAACAATCGGTATCATCCACCAGACGGGCCCAAGAAAATGTTTAATATATTTTATTCCGTGATATTTTAATCCTATTATATGGGTAAAAATTACTACGGTAAGCGCACAGGAAGCGGTTGTGTTGAGGCTTGCAGTCGGCGGGAAAAAGCCAGGAACGAGGCCTATCAGATTGCAACTGAAGATATAAATGAATATGGTTGCAATCAGAGGGAAAAGCCAGCGCCCTTCCTCCCCTGTAATATCAATCATAAAATTTTCGATCCCTGAGATTATGATTTCAAACACATTCTGCGCTTTTCCCGGAATCAAGCTTACGCTTTTTGCCGCTATCGCACCGAGAGAAATGAGGATGATCATAACAACCCATGAATAAATGACATGCGGATAGGAATGAGCAAAATGGTCCAGGCCGATAGCCTCAAAAAGTTTCACAAAAAACAGATAGGGATGTTCCACCTTATAATGCCTCCTTAAAAATAAGTTTTGAAAGTTCCAGCATGGTTGCCATGATTATGCTTGCCACCACTACGGAGAGCCCTATAAAAAGACCGATTGGATGAACATACTGCCCTGATATCAATATAAATATAATAAACCCGCTGACTATAAAACGGGCATAATACTTTGCCAAAACAATATTGTGGGAAGAAAGGTTGGGAGGTGCAAGAGCTTTCTTGAGTGTTCTGTAAAGCAAATGGAAATTTATTGTAACAATAAGTCCTCCGGATACTATCCCCATCGCAATTTTCGGAGAGAAAATTGCAAATCCTGAAACACTCGTCACACAAAAGAGTATCCAGTTTGTAAGTGTAACAAATTTCAGAATGCGTTGCTGAATATTCAACTTATATCTCTTTCCTGCTGAGCTCTTTCGCTCTTTTTAATCGCAAGCCAGATATTTCTGAATCCTGCTGCAATACCAAGCACAAGAAAAACAAGTGTAAGCCAGGGATAATAATCAAACCGCCTGTCAAGATAGACACCGATCGCAACCCCGATAAATATAGAAAGCGCCACCTGAAGGCCAAGACTGCTGTAATATGCCAGCTCCCTTATATAACGCCTTGTTTCTCTTTTCAAAAAGAGCACTCTCTTATATTGTTACAGCGTCAGTCCGACTACTATAAAGCTTATGCCGTTTAACATATGATTTTAGTCAAGTCAATGTAAAATTAAATGCCAGGTAAAATGATAAAACATACTTTAATCATTAGTTATTTTAACACAGTCAAGCTTCGGTTGCACAATTTTTTATCTGTCTATTTTTCAGGTGTGCCGTTTTATCAATTTGTGCTTTTTACAACGCCACTGATTCCAATTCGTAAGTTGGAATCTCCCTGTTACTGAACGGATCAAAATTTTATATCACGGCTGTCAAACACAGGGCCATCCTTGCATACATGAAGATATTTATCCCCAATCCTTGATTCAACCGCACAGCCCAGGCAGGCTCCTATTCCACATGCCATGGCACTCTCAACGGATACATAACAGTTAATTTTATATTCTTCAGCTATACCTGCAATACATTTCAGCATACCCGATGGTCCGCAAGCATACATAACTCCGGGGGGGGGGGTCTTTATAGCAGCCTCAACCGGATTTGTTATAAGACAGGCATCTCCCTGGCTTCCATCATCTGTTGTTATCACTGTTTCAAGTCCGAGGCGTAAAAAATCATCCCTGCATAAAAGATCCTCTTTTGATCTTGCCCCCAGAAATACCTTTATGTCTGAAGAATATGCTATTTTTTTCTCAAGGATATATTCGGAAAGAAACAGCATTGGAGCCACTCCGATTCCTCCCGCCACAATAAACATTCCCCCGGAATTTTCAGTTAAAGGGAAACCCTTGCCGAGAGGACCCAAGATATCTATACATTCGCCGGCTTTTGTCTCCGCGAGCCTGCCGGTGCATTCTCCAACAACTCTGTATAAAATTTCTATCCCAACGCCTTCAATTATCCTGTGAATTGAAAAAGGGCGGCGAAGAAGAGGCAAGTCTTTCCCTACAAGGTGAACCATGACAAACTGGCCTGGGTCTGCACCAATCAATTCGTTCCCGCATTTCAGACAGATTCTATAATATGAGGAGCACACACGTTCATTTTTGAGAATCCGGGCTTTTTCAATGATCATATTCGTGTTTCACCCCTTATGACTGTCTCTTCATTCCGATAACGGATACAAACCTTCCTGTTATCTTTTCCCCCCTGTACGAAAAAAACAGGTTGGTGTTGCATTTCGTGCATATCCCGCTTGAATAAATATTTTCCGGAATAACACCGGCACCGCATAGCTGGTCGATACTTATCTGCCAGAAATCGAAATGGTTTTCATTATGCCTGTACTTCCAGAACTGTTCAGGTATTTCATTTCTATAGTTGATAAATTCAGCACAACAAGGCCCTAGGGAAGGGCTTATGCCCGCAAATATATCAGACGGACTGCATGAAAAATGCTCTTTCATCACCTCTATTGTCCTGCCTATAACATTTTTAACGCTTCCTCTCCACCCGGAATGCACATTTGCAATTACATTTCTGACCGGGTCATAAATTAGAACCGACTGACAATCCGCAATTTTGATGGATAGCATCCTGTTTTCAAGACCGCACACCAGCGCATCACCCATAAAAGGCAAAGAATCTGTTCCAGAAACGACAACAACATCGGCGTCATGCATCTGTCTGGTAAAAACAAGCTCGCCATTATCCATGCATCTTGAAACAAGCAATCTGTTATGTTTGATTGCCCTCTCTTCATCTCCGACCGATAGACTCAGATTCAGGCTTTTGAAAGGTTCCCTGCTGAATCCGCCGTTTCGTGTAAATACTCCGTGCCTCAATTCAGGAAAAGAGACAAGGTTTGGAAACTGAAAAAAGGAAACTCCGTCAACTTCTGCCGCTATCAATCAACTCTTCTCCTTATTTCAGGATATTTCAAGAATCCTTTTTATGATTGAAGATGTTGAGATTCCCGGAACCACTGAAATCCTCACAACCCTGCCGCCTTTCGCTTTCACAAAATCAGCTCCGATAATATCTTCTTCCGCCCAGTCGCCTCCTTTTACAAGCACATCTGGAGCTATATCCTTTATAAGGATCGAAGGATCAGGCTCATCAAAAAAAACGATATAATCGACGCATGACAACCCGGAAAGCACCTCGGCTCTCTGTGTCTGAGGAACTATAGGCCGCTTTTCACCTTTAATAAGTCGGACCGATTCATCCGAATTGAGACCGATTACAAGAATATCTCCTTCCGCTCTTGCGGCGGTAAGATATCTGACATGCCCGGCATGGAGGATATCAAAACATCCGTTTGTAAAAACAACCCTCTTGCCGGCCTCCTTTAGCTGAACGGCCTCCCAAGCAATCTCTTCATGCGTCAATATTTTATTCACTATTCACCATCTTCGCAAATCGTACTTCGAATATCGAATA
>Ga0105102_10000273_pt1 | contig 14482 bp, 14 predicted proteins | sample PPLLaktember2015_FD_87032 | JGI IMG/M metagenome (GOLD analysis project Ga0105102, IMG submission 87032) | Freshwater sediment microbial communities from Prairie Pothole Lake near Jamestown, North Dakota, USA - PPLs Lake P7 Core (6) Depth... | ecosystem: Environmental > Aquatic > Freshwater >...
AAAGGCGCAACAGCTCAGATGGGCACAGTAGCCATGAAGGATTCCAAGGTACAGGGCGCTGTTATCAACAAATCAGATGTTAAAAATGCAGCCAACGTTGCAATGGGCCAGGGCGCAACAGCCAACATGGGCACAGTGGACATGAAGGGCTCCGAAGTTAAGGGCGCTGTAATCAATCAGTCCAAAGTAGAGAATGCAGCCAACGTAGCAATGGGCAAAGGCGCAACAGCCCAGATGGGCACAGTTGCCATGAAGGATTCCAAAGTACAGGGCGCTGTTATCAACAAATCGAATGTTAAAAATGCAGCCAACGTAGCAATGGGCCAGGGCGCAACAGCCAACATGGGTACAGTGGATATGAAAGGCTCAACTGTAAAGGGTGCTGTTATCAATCAGTCCAATGTGGAGAATGCAGCCAACGTAGCAATGGGTAAAGGCGCAACAGCCAATACTGGTTCAGTAGTAATAAAATAAGTTGTACTTTATTTCTGTTGAACTATTTGGACAAGTCAGAAGTGATCAGGGTTGCGGTTTTGTCGCAGCCCTGATCAAAATTAAGATGGTTGAAAAAATCAAGTTTGATAATATATTATATCAAATAGTTAATGGCCCTCCCTGAAAGTTGTCTGATTGTATTAATAGTGTTTTGACTTAGTGTATGATATTCTCTATAATTAAATAAACTTGAGAAAGCAGTTAAGTATTTGAGCATTGAATAAATTTGTATCATCAGTCGTAAGGGGGGCATATGTATAAGAAATATTTTATGGTGGTATGTTTTATAATTATTTCGGCTATGATTACCAGTTATAGCTGGGGAGAAAGCGATCTTGAAGACGGTATTTCAACATCTACTGATGATGGAATTCACACTGATGACGAGTTGGGCAAGAAGGACAATAATATCAACTTTATTGTTCTGGAAGCCATGGCTGCGGCCAAAATGAAGGCTAAAAAAGGTGATCAGGCTTCTCAAAAGAAGAGTGGCGGTGACATAACGGGAGATAAGAATGAGAACAGTGTTGTGGTCGGGGCTGGCTCTCAGACTGGAAATATATATAATATTCAGGTTATGAAATAATATCTGTTTGATTAATTTGAACTATCAATTAACTGATATCCGCAATTGCCAATAAAATAGAAATATATAGAGGGGAGAATGAAAAATATGTCTTGCAACAAACAGACCCGCCAGAAGATGCAAATTGTTCTGATAATAATATCATTTTCCTTGCTTCTGGTTTCGTGTGCATCGATTGATCCGGCAAATATTGATGTTGAGCTTAAAACAGCTCCGCCAACTTCACAGATCACATCTTTTACACAAGCGCTGGCGGATCTAGGATTAATGACGGAAATATATAATGTTGATGTCGTGAAAATTCAGAGCAATCCAATTGGCGATAATACAGGAACATCAGGGGCTACAGGTGGAGAAATACCAAGGGACATAACTGAGATGATAAAGAGCTCCCTTAATTCCATAGGTGGCAATGTAATCTTCATTCCCTATGACCCTTCATTTATTCAAAATCAGATGGTAACAGGATATTCGAGTTTTGATGATAAGCTTATCCCCGATATAGTGATCAGCGGTGGTATTACTGAATTTGACAGAGGACTGGAAACAAGGGGCGATGGTACGGATGTAAGCGCCGGTGCCGAATTTACGGGTCTGCCCAACTATCTTCCGTCAAAAGAGATTAAGCTAAGATATGGAGATACGGGGAAAACCGGGCTGGCAAGCATTACTCTTGATTTTAACCTTCTTGATTTTAGAACGATGGCCGGTATTCCGAGAATGAATACCGTAAACGGCATGAAGGTATCAAAAGCGATGAGCGAAAAAGAGCTTGGGATCAGTCTTTTTGGACAGTCATTTGGGAGAAAAGGCTCTGTTAAAAAAGTCCAGGGAAGGCATGCTGCAGTCAGGCTTCTTGTTGAGTTGAGCATGATCCAGATTGTAGGAAAATATAACGGCCTTCCCTACTGGAAGTTGTTGGGTGAAGATGCTGAAGCCGATAAGGATGTCGAAAGCGCTATCAAAAGATTTTACTATAAACTGGCCGATCCTGAGAGAATTTTTAAAGTACAGGAATGGTTATATCTTCACGGACATGAAGTTCAGCTTAATGGGGTTATGGATCAGGCAACCATGGCCGCATTACAAAAGTTTGACGGCAGCTATAAAACCGGAAGTCAAATTGATGAAAACCTGTTCCTTAAAATATATGTTTCTATCCCTGTAAAAGAAAGCACTTTGGGGAGAAGACAGTACCTTACAAGGCTCATGGGACAGGAACCGGCGCCGACAAAGACAGGTACTGCACCTCCTCCTCAGGCAGTGCCGCAAGCACAGGCCCAGGCTGCTCCTGCCGCTGCAGCAAAACAGCAGCAGACAGTTTCCGCTCCTCCTCCTGCCGCTGCGGTAAAACAGCAGCAACAGGCAGCTCCTGCTCCAAAGGCGGCCGCTGCGAGTAGTGCGAAGAAAAAGAGCTCCATAGGCAGAATACTTACGGATGAAGAATGGTAAGATAATGCCTTATGAATAATAAACGGGAAATCCATATCGGTTTAATTATAATAATAATCTGTCTTATTCCGGTTTCCCCTTTTATATCTGCAAATGCAGGAAACAGGGAAATGGTGGAAACCAGGACTCAGGAAATGGATGACCTGAACAAACAGATGGTTGGTCAAATACCGGACCTGCCCAAAGATGGAAAGGTTGATGCAAAAGCGAGAGTTACAAACGAGAGCGGAAAGATAAATTTTGATATTTATCATGTAAAAACAGCTATAAAGGAAGAAAGTTTGAATTTCGGTGAGGAAAGGCAGGAAAAACAGACTAAAGAAATCCTATTGCCCGATACCGCTAAAGAAAAATAAACTTTTTATCCAAACTCAAAACAGAATATATATATAATAAGCGTGGAACGATTCTGCCAATAACGGAAGTACAGGGTTATAAATGGCCATTAGAAAAGCCAAAGGGGAGGAGGCAGTTATATGATATCGAGACGTATTAAGGTTTTCATTGTTTTAATTGTTTGTGTGAGTTTTTTCGCGCCAAGCGTGTGGGCCGGCAATAAGAAAATGATGGCCATTATGGCGGCAAAAAATGATGCCATGAGAGGTCTTACAGAACAGGTATATGGTCTGAAAGTCCGCTCTTCGGAAGAAGTTAAAAACATGACAGCGGACAGTTATGTCGGAAAAACGGATTCAAAGACATCAGCCACTTTGTCGGGTATTAAGATTACTGATGTCGTTTATGACTCCCAGAAAGATATTGCCAGAGCCACAGCAACAATGACAGCGAATGAAATAGTAAATATAGATGGCTCAAACGTTGCTTTAAACGGCAAAGTGTTTAAACATGTAGGCTTTGGAACGAGCTCTTCCCAGAATGCCGGCCCTCTGAAAGCTCTGCGGGCAGCACAAATTGATGCATACAAACAACTGGCACAGCAAATTGCAGGGTTTACCCTTGAAAGCCAGACATCCGTTGAGAACTACATGCTTAAATCAGATATTATACAAACAAAAGTGCAGGCATCTCTTGCTCTTTCAGAGATAGTGGATTTTGGATGGGATAATTCCGGTGATGCATATGTCAAGATGATTTTAAAGGTTGATGAAGTGGCGGCAATGCTTGGCGAAGCCGTCATAGGTGCCGGCGATGTTATTGAAGTGGAAGGTCTGGGTGCTGTTCAGGACGATTTCAAGAAAACAAAGGCTGCTGCAACCAAGAAACCGTAACCTGATTTTCCGCAGAATATTATCTGTAAATCTGTATTTAACTTTTTATTCATCCCCTTCATTCCCTCATTGTGCAGAGGTGCTGAGAAGGGGATTTTTTTTAACTTATTATTTGACTGGAAGGAGATTGTTAAATGAAAGATAAACTGCTTTGGACTGAAAGAGCCAAATATTTTTTATTGGGTATGGCAGTTGTAACTGGCATCCTTTTTTTGGCCGGTGCCGATACCCTTGCTCCTCCTCCTCCAAACTACGGGAGATTTCAAATATCATCGTGGGCAACTTCATTTGGGAATAACTCGGGAGGAGTCGGCGCTTTCGTTGTTGACACAATCACAGGAGAGACAAAAACGGTATATAGCAGGATATATGGAGCCCCTGTTGAAGGGAAGCTTATCAAAAATGATCTGAAGAAGCCATTTATTTCAATAGATTAATTTTTGGGTATTCACTTCATAAAGGCATCCGCTTCAAAAGACGGCATTTACTGAACCGAAACAGTGAGTAATTCCATGCGGTTTGCAATTGTGAACCGGAAAAGGGAGGCTGTATGAATTCAAAAAAGTTTTTATGTCTGTTGTACAAACTGTGTTTATGCCTGATAATTCTGGGGGGAACTCAAGGCATTGCCGGCGGGATTACAATAAACATAGGTGGCGGGAGTGTCGGAGATATATCAATAGATGGAGGTGTGGCTCGTTCCGGAGGCAGCGGCTGCGGCGGAGGTGTTGAGGGAAATGGTATTGCAAAGAAAGATAACAGGAAAGTGGGTATTTTCAGTTCTGTTGAAGTTGACGGAGCCTTTAATGTTTATATAGAGTGCCGTAAGAAACAAAACCTTGAATTGAGCGGTGACAGTAATATCCTTCCGCATATCATTACAAGAGTGAAGGGGAATACTCTCCAGATTACAACCAGTAAGACCATATGCCCAAAAACATTGCTTGAGGTGAGAATATCCGCCGACAATATAGAGAAGGCGAAGGTTTCAGGTGCCGTTGATCTTTCAATATCAGGAGTGGATAACAATAGTCTTGATATCAAAGTAGATGGTGCCGGCGATATTGAAGCATCAGGAAAAACAAAGAGCTTCAGTGTTAATGTATCCGGATCCGGAGATGTGAAAGCAAAAGAGCTTAAAGCCGAAAACGTTGAAGTATCCGTTAACGGTGCAGGCAATGCAATTGTCCATGCTTCCAGAAAGCTTAAAGCTGAAATAAACGGAGCAGGAGATATAAGTTACTACGGAAATCCCAAAGAGGTATCTGAAAATATTTCAGGCGCCGGAGATATTATAAAAAAATAAGATCAATCGGCTGTGAGTTTTATCATTAAAATCATGCAGTGCAAGAGTTTGGAGTATTTTGGGCTGAGGTGAAAAAAACGGATTTTTTCGCCTCAGCATATTGTTTCATTTAATACAGAAATATCGGTCTTCAGTCGACAGCAGGTTACTTTTCATATAATTCCCTCAGTTATCATCCATGATGATTTTTATACGGATTACCCAATTCCATAAGGAGTATCGTATGCAATCATTTCGATTAATTATATGCGTCATAATGGCAGCTCTTTTTGTTGCCACGCCGGTTTCGGCTAAATCGAATGTCAAAGAGGCTGTTGTAAAAATTTATACGGTGAGCAACCCGTATAATTACCACGAACCATGGCAAATGTGGGGACAGAAAATGTTTAATGGTTCCGGTTGCATAATAAGCGGCAATAGAATATTGACCAACGCTCATGTAATCAGGGACCATACATTTATACAGGTAAGGCGTTCCGGCGAAGCAAAAAGATATACTGCAGAAACGGAAATAATAGCGCATGAATCGGATCTCGCCATTCTAAAAGTCAAAGACAGCACGTTTTTTGAGGGGGTGCAACCCGTTGAAATCGGAGAACTCCCTGAGATAAAAGATAAGGTGGTTGTTTATGGATTTCCTGAAGGCGGAGACAAACTTTCTATTACTGAAGGAGTTGTTTCAAGAGTTGAACATACCAAATACTATCACAGCAGCGCATACCTGCTTACATGTCAGATTGATGCCGCAATAAATTCCGGAAACAGCGGAGGCCCGGTCATAAAGGATGATAAAATCATCGGTGTTGCATTTCAGGGTTTGGCAGGCAGAGGTTTCGAGAATATCGGATATATGGTTCCTGCTCCTGTAATCAGGCACTTTCTTCTGGATATAAAAGATGGACGGCATGACGGCACGCCGGACATAGGCCTGTCTATGCAGAAAATGGAAAATCCTGACATGAGGCGCAGATATCTAATGAATGATAAACAATCAGGAATTCTGATTAACAAGGTATATCCAGAATCCCCTGCGGAAGGAGTAATAGAAGCAGGCGATGTATTGCTTTCAATTGAAGGGGAAAAAATTGAAAACGATGGAACAATCGAATTCAGACAGGGCGAGAGAACCTACTTCGGATATTTAATGCAAAAAAAGCAGATAAACGAGTCGGTCAATTTTGAAATTCTTAGAAACGGCAGAATAAGAACCGGTCATGTTATTCTGACAAAGCCTGTTGATTATGAAAGGCTGATTCAAAATGAACGGTATGATAAGCCCCCGACTTATTACGTTATGGGAGGGCTTGTTTTTGAGATCCTTACATTAAACTACCTTATGGAATACGGGGGTGAGAAGGACTGGTATTTAAATGCTCCAAAAGATCTTGTAAACTTTTATATAAACGGGGAACCAACCAAGGAGCAAAGAGAGATTGTAGTTCTTGTAAAGGTTCTTGCTGATGAAATAAATATAGGTTACCATGATTTTGTAGATGCCGTAATATCTTCTGTTAACGGGCTGAAAATATCAAGAATAGGTGATCTTATAAAGGGGTTTGAAAATAACAAGAGTGAGTACCATGTTATTGAGGATATTCGTGGATTCAAGATGATTCTCGACAGAAAGAAGGTTGATGAAAGCGGGGAGAGAATCTTAAAGAAATATAAAATAGGGGCAGACAGATCAATAGATTTAAAGTATTTTTAGGCCGAGACTGAATAAGAAAATTATTGTGTTAAATTCACTTGTTCACGAATTCTATTATAACATTCTGAATATCAGTTTTACCCTCTATGTTTGCAGATATTTCAAATGATCCGGCCTTTCCGCCGTGGAAGGGTCTGTTTTGATTTACATCGGTTTCGACTGAATGTACCACTACATCCTTCCCGTTTTTAAAATGTACTATTACATATCCTTTAACAGGAGAGTGGCCCAAATTTTTTACCTTTCCGGAAACAAGCACATTATTACCATCGTTCTGCAATTCAGCTGTAAGATCCTCTATCTCAAAAACCGGAGCAGAAAAAGTAAGTGCACCTTGACGCACCGCGCTTCCTCCCAAAACATTACCAGTTAAAAAAAGAGTCACAATGAGAACTGAAGGAAGAAGATATCTTATTTTCATGAAGCTCACCTATTTAAATATCTTTATTTTACAGCTAAAATATGTCACTATTATCAGCAACTAGCACTCTAGACAAAACAATATTTTACTTCATCAATACAGTCCCTTGTGAAAAATGTCAAGCCTGTTACTTTGTGAAATATTACCCAATCTGGTCGATAGCCATTCAGCACTTCTTTGTCTCCGGAAATTAATCTATGGCGCTTTCAACTGTAAAGCCATCCTTTTCAAGGGCTTTTCTGATGCTTCTTGTCCTGCATGGAGATAGGCGGAAATAGTAAGTTCTTTTTGAGCGTTTCGGGTTTGCAGTCATTCCCACACTGATAATATCGCCACCATTATCATTTATAATCTGGAGAACTTTTTTAACATAGCTTGGTTTTTCACCAACGACTACATCTATCCGTGAACTGGCTGTTAAAATGCCCATCATATTGATGAATGCACCTAAAATATCGGTTACCGTTATGATGCCAACAAGTTTGTTGCCTTTTACTACCGGCATTCCCCCGATTTTGTTTTTGTAAATTTTTTGTGCGGCAATTTCAACATCTTCATCGGGGTCAACGGTTACGGGTTTTTTTATCATCAGATCATCAAGGGATAATCCTCCGATCATTGAGGGAATGAGTCCTTGTTTAAGGTCGGCAAGAGTTACAAAACCTTTAAGCGTCAAGTTTTTTCCGACAACAGGCAAATGGCGGATTGAATTCACTTTCATAATCTCGATTGCTTCAGCAATAGAAGATTTTTCGCTTATAGTTATCGGATCCGGTATCATCAAAGACTTGATTTTCATAACGCGCACCTCATCTAATATTGTTGATTCTTAGCCTCCCGTAGGCGGTTTCCGTTTTTCCCATTATTATACGGTAAGCCTTATGCTCGAAAAGGGTTCATAGCTGCATAGAGGTTCTTCAGCCATGTAATCGCCTGTTGCTTCAAAGGCCCTTGCCCGGCATCCGCCGCAAACTCTTTTGAATTCACAGATTCCGCATTTGCCTTTCAGCTTATCAAAATTTCGCAAAGAAATAAAGTCTTCAGATAAATTCCATATTTTTTCAAATGAAGTTTCTGTGACGTCTCCGCAATTGATGTTAAGGAATCCGCAGGGCTGGACAATGCCTCTGTGCGATATAAAGCAGAATCCGGTTCCACCGAGACATCCCCTGGTAACTGCATCAAGGCCGTATGATTCATATGTTACGACTTGTCCATCCTGTTTTGCCCTCTGTCTCAATATGCGGTAATAGTGAGGAGCGCAGGTTGCTTTTAATTGCAGGGGAGTCTTTTCGCGCTGGTCATAAAACCAGTTTAACGTTTTTTCGTATTCCTGTGCAGATATCTCCTGGTCAATGATGTATTTACCCCGCCCGGTAGGAACAAGCAGAAAGATATGGTGGGCTACAGCGCCAAGACTGACTGCAAGATCCTGTATCTGAGGAATATACTTTAAGTTTAATTTGGTGATTGTCGTATTTATCTGGAATTCAAGTCCAGCTTCTTTAGCAAAACCGATTCCACGAAGCGCGCTGTCAAAAGCGCCGTCAACTCCTCTGAAGCTGTCGTGGCTCTCTTTTAAAGGGCCGTCGATGCTTATGCTTATTCGTTTGATGCCTGAATCGACCAGTTTTTTTGCCGTGGATTCCGTTATAAGTGTCCCGTTCGGGGCCATTACCATTCTCAACCCCTTTTTTGTTCCGTATTTTGCGATATCAAAAATGTCCGGCCTTAAAAGAGGCTCTCCTCCGGTAAGGATAACTATCGGGCTGCCTGTATCTGCTATCTGGTCAAGAAGGCGTATCGACGCTTCGGTGTCAAGTTCTCCGTCATATGGTCCGTTTGTGGCTGATGCCCGGCAGTGAATACATGAAAGATTGCAGTTGCGGGTTATTTCCCAGGCTACAAGGCGCAATGTGGAATGTTTCAGGTTTTCGGTTTCAGGTTTTTGGTTCATGATCTCTTGTCCGTTGTTCGTATATCGTACATCGTACTTCCCATCTTCCTAACTTCTATATTTCCCGACTTCTTATCGTTTTTATCTCCTGCTACTTTCCCCCAATTGCCTGCGCAGCCTCTAATGCAAAATAGGTAAGTATCATGTCCGCTCCGGCTCTTTTAATGGAAGTCAGAGTCTCCATCATAACCTTTTTCCCGTCGATCCATCCCATTTTTTCCGCGGCTTTTATCATAGCAAACTCACCGCTGACATTATACGCCGCTATTGGAAGATCTATCTCTTCACGAATGCGGTAAATTATGTCAAGGTAGGGAAGGGCGGGTTTTACCATTATTATATCCGCGCCCTCCTCAATATCCATCGTGACTTCACGAATGGCTTCAAGCCCGTTTGCAGGATCCATCTGATATGTTCTGCGATCTCCGAATTTGGGAGCTGAATCGGCTGCGCTTCTGAACGGACCGTAATAGGCGGAACAGTATTTTGCCGAATATGACATTATGGGAATATGGCTTAAGCTGTTTTCGTCAAGAATATTGCGGATCTCAGCCACACGGCCATCCATCATGTCCGAAGGAGCAACCATATCAGCGCCGGCCTTTGCATGAGAAAGAGCTGTTTTTGCAAGAAGCTCAAGAGTGGCGTCATTATCAACTGTGTTTTTATTAACGATTCCGCAATGGCCATGGTCGGTATATTGGCAAAGGCAGACATCGGTTATTACGGCAAGCTCAGGCAGCTTATTTTTTAATGCCTTTACAGCCTTTTGAACTATACCGTCCTTCGAATAAGCGCTAGTCCCGAGCGGATCTTTCTTATCAGGTATTCCAAAAAGCATGACTGCGGGTATCCCAACTTCATATGCTTTCCTGCATGTTTCGACGAGATTTTCAATTGAGAGTTGAAAATGTCCGGGCATAGATTGTATCGGATTTCTAATGCCTTTCCCCTCAATAGCAAAAAGTGGAAGTATGAGATCATCAACGGAAAGAACGGTTTCTCTGATCAGTCTTCGGAAAGCTTCATTTTGCCTTAAACGCCTTGGTCTGTAGTCTGGAAACAGCATATAAATCCCCGCTTATTGTTTATGAAAAAATTTTGGTTTTGAAAATCGAACATGAAACACGTTATTTCTGATCTCTGATAACTGACTACCGATCACTTACAACTGATTTCCCGGTCGGTCAGATAACAGGCCGGATCGGGCGCCCACACATCTCCTGTTACCGCTTCAGCTCGAACTCTGAAATTTCCGGCGCAGACATCAAGCCATCGGCAGCTTGCGCATCTTCCTTTTACATATTTCTTTTTTTCTTTAAGCTGCTTCATCAATGGATTGGACAGATCCGTCCATATTTCTGAAAAGGGGCGTTCTTTTACATTCCCGAAACTGTAATGGCGCCAGAACTGGTCGGCATGCACATCTCCATTCCAGCTTATGCATCCAATACCTCTCCCGGAATTGTTCCCTTCATTCATTTTCAGAAGCTCTAAAACTTCTTTTGCCCTTTCAGGGTTTTCCTTTAAAAGCCGCATATAAAGATATGGCCCGTCAGAATGGTTATCAACGGTCAGAACTTCCTTCTGTTTCCCCTTATCGTATAGCCTTTTGGTGTGGTCAATTATTGTGTTGACGGCTTCCCTTGTCTCCTTATGGGAGAGATCCTCTTCTACGAGATTTGAGCCTCTGCCGGCATATACGAGATGGTAGAAACATACTCTCGGAATTTCCATTTCTTCAAGAAGCTTGAAAATTTTGGGAATTTCAAGGAAATTATTTTTATTTATCGTAAATCTGAGTCCAACCTTGATTCCCGCCGTCATGCAGTTCCTGATTCCATCCAGGGCTGAATTGAAGGCGCCCTTTACGCCCCTGAAACGGTCATTGATATCTTCCATGCCGTCAAGGCTTATCCCTACGTAAGAAAGCCCGATTTCTTTCAGGGTTTTTGCAGTTTTTTCGGTAATAAGCGTTCCGTTGGTTGAAATAACGGCTCTCATTCCCTTTTTTACGGCATATCCTGCCAGCTCGGGCAGATCTTTTCTCATCACCGGCTCTCCGCCCGAAAAGAGCAGAACAGGCGCTCCGAAACCGGCAAGATCATCAATAAGTTTTATTCCGTCCTGAGTTGAAAGTTCATTGTCAACCGGGGTGCTTTTTGCGTGCGCGTAACAGTGAACGCATTTTAGGTTGCACTGTCTTGTAATGTTCCATACAACAACCGGTTTTTTGTCTGATGAAAACTGCAGAAGGTGTGAAGGAAGCTGTGAAGAAGCGCGGCTGTAGCGAAGAGCGTCAGACGGTTCGACAGTGCCGCAGTATAATTTTGATATTCCAATCATTTTGTCAACTATGCCTTTTCTATCTCTTCTCTGTCAACGCCCAGCGAATTCCTGATAAGAGAGCTGATAAAAGTTTCGGGATCTATAAAGGCCTGCCGTGTCAGAAAGAAGCGGTTCTTTCCCGTCTTTTCCCTTGCCAGTTTCAGGCCGTGCTCAAAATCGATGTTCATCTGATTATAAAAATCATCAGGTTTGACTGAAGAGTTTACGACCAGTTCGAGAACAAAATCAATCGCATCATCTTCAATAACAATGTTTATATCATGGCTTTTAAAAAAACTTAATTCAAAATTTTTAATTTCGTCCTGTAATGTTTTTATCTTTTGAAGTATGACTCCGATATCCACAATATATCTGGAATAGAAATCGGCTGCCAGATTTATGCGGGATGGGGTCAATGTGAGGGAGTATTTTTGAGTCAAAACTTTTTTATTTAAATTGAGATAACTGGTTATCAGCTCTTTTTCTTCTTTCAGAAGCCTTTCATAATTATCGTTATTCTGCTTCTCCGGCTGAGATATCAGGTTGTCCAGATATGTCTTGGGAGATATGATCGCATCAACTGTGAAAGGGAATTTGCTGATATTGGTTGAAGGGAGGCTTTTTTCAAAAACTAGGAGCGCCCTTTCAATGGCGCTTACCAATCCTCTCGCTCCGATATTTTCATCAAAAGCCTGTTTTGCAAGAATCCTCAGGGCTTTTTTTTCGAATTTGATGTTGATTCCATATGCCGCGAAGTCAAGCTTCTTGCTCAGTATAATTGGATTGTTGGGGTTGCTGAGAATGTCATAAAGATCGTTCTCATTGAGAACTTCGAACACGGCTCTTACCGGAAGGCGGCCGACAAATTCCGATTCGAACCCGAATTCAACCAGATCTTCAGATTTTACATTTCTTAAGGCATTCGTGTAATCGCCTGCTTTGGGTATAGTCGCGCCAAATCCAATTCCTTTTTCAACAACTCGTTTATGTACGATTTTTGCGAGATCGGCAAAGGCGCCGCTTACTATGAAAAGTATATTCTTCGTATTGACAATCCGTCTGTTTTTTTTGCCTGTTTTACGGAATCTTTCAATCTCCTGCATCATGGATATCGGGTCATGAGGAACCCTTAAATCGACATCCGTCTCTTCAAGAGGCTTGAGAAGCGCGCGCTGAACTCCTGTACGCGAGACATCAGCTCCAATTATGTTATGGCTGGATGCTATTTTGTCGATCTCATCGATATATATTATCCCGAACCGGGCAAGTTCGATATTATCATCGGCCTCCCTTACGAGATCTCTCACAAGATCTTCAACATCTCCCCCCACATAGCCCGTTTCACTGAATTTTGTGGCATCTCCTTTCACGAAAGGAACCCCGATCTTTTTAGCTATAAGTCTTATCATGTAAGTTTTGCCGACGCCTGTAGGGCCAAGCATTAGAACATTGTTTTTTATGCCGCTGAATAGATCGCCCTCCATTTCCGGGGAAGATTTAAGTGTTTTTATCCTGTTGTAATGGGTGCATATTTTTGTGGAGAGAACGGCCTTTGCTTCATCCTGCTTGGTGATATACTGGTCAAGATAGGAAATAAGATCTTCCGGCTTTAAATCAAAATTCAATTTTATACCGTCTTTTGCAGGCCTGCCTGTTTTTTCTTCCTGATCTTCCTGAATCAATGAATATGGCGCGGCGAATCTTACAGTTCCGCCAAACTTTTTGGCAAGAAACCTTGTAATCTCTTTTTCAATCTCTTCGGGGTCAGGTCTTTTTTCGTCTGTTGTTTTCATAAGTTAAACTATAATCACTGCGATTGGAAAATGCAAGAGAAGCTATTTCCTGACAACAACTGGGAGCAGAATGGATGTTCAGCTTTCCCCGTCAAAATTTATAATTGCGGAAGGATATTTTCTTTTGAATTCTTTATAAAATGAATTTCCGCGGCTTTTCACCTTTCCCCAGAATTTTTTTTCATTCAGCGCTGTTTTGATATCTTTTTTGCTGTAAACCCTTATGAACCGAAGAATGTCCCGGTTTGTAAGCCCTGCATCCATGCTGGAAAAATAGAGAGCAGCTACATCCTTGATTTTCCAGCGCACAGGCGTATTGCTGTGAAACATTACACGGTGAAGATCTATGAGGTAGAGGATAATTTTTCTGCTGTCTATCCGGTCGATTCCCGAAGATATATCAAGCAGGAAATGGCAGATATACAAATCCCTGTGATTAATTCCGTTTTCATGGAGAATTCTTGTAGTTTCCGCAACTTTAGTTATCAGGGTTTTTTTGAGAGAATAGGATGGAGCGGTTTTTGTCCAGTTGCGGCAGAAATCCTCGAGGCTTATGGTATCTCTTAACTCCTCAGTGATAACAAACGATTGAATTCTTGCCGGATTTTTCCCTCTTTTGCCGTATCCAACAAGATGCATGGTATGAATACCGAGCTGCCCGAGCCTCCTTATGGCCATCCACTCGTTCCGGGCTCCGAGAACAGGCATGCGGAATTGTATAAGACTTTTGAAAAGATTTTTCCATCCGATTCCGCTGTGAAACTTTCCGAAATAGTTTTTGCCGTCTATTGTGAAACGAAGGGTTTTACGACCTTCTTTGTTGCGGTAAATTTCCCCATCGATTGCAAAGAGAAAGTCAAATATGTCTCTTCCTTTTATGAAACTGGCCCATTCTTCAGGCACGACAATCATCAGAGTATCCTGTAAAATATGTTGAATATTTCATGTCTTTCCAATAAACCAATTGCATTTGTTTAAGGATATAAATTAGAAATAAATAAAAAGCAAAATTCATTTTGAGGATATTTTTGAAATGATTTTGCAAGCTCAAAACATATTTGCTATAGATCATGCGGAATGCTTCAAAAATCCGTTTTATGCGGCGTCTTTTCAGAAATTATCATAACAATATAGAATAATTCGGAGAAATATCATGGCAATAAAAAAGGAGCTGCTCGATATTCTGGCATGTCCCAAATGCAAAGGG
>Ga0105102_10000275_pt1 | contig 14473 bp, 19 predicted proteins | sample PPLLaktember2015_FD_87032 | JGI IMG/M metagenome (GOLD analysis project Ga0105102, IMG submission 87032) | Freshwater sediment microbial communities from Prairie Pothole Lake near Jamestown, North Dakota, USA - PPLs Lake P7 Core (6) Depth... | ecosystem: Environmental > Aquatic > Freshwater >...
CCGTGGCCTGATGTATCAGATCGAACGCGAAGCCAACGTAATCGCCAAGGAAACTCGTAGAGGAAAGGGTAATTTCGTCCTCTGCTCCAGCGATGTTGCTTCTGCACTCGCCATGGGTGGCTTCCTCAACATCAGTCCAGCCCTTAACACCAACCTCTCGGTTGATGATACTGGCAACGTATTCGCTGGTGTTCTCAACGGACGTTTCAAGGTCTACATCGACCCATTCGTTCCAGCTGGCGTAGACTTCTTCATGGTCGGCTACAAGGGTACCTCACCATACGATGCTGGTATGTTCTACTGCCCATACGTTCCTCTACAGATGGTACGTGCAGTCGGTCAAGACACCTTCCAGCCAAAGATTGGTTTCAAGACCCGCTACGGCATGGTAGCCAATCCATTCGCCAAGGGCAAGACCAGCTTCGCTGGATCAAACGCTCTCACCGATGGTCTAGACTCGAACAGCAACGTCTACTACAGACTGACCCGCGTCGAGAACCTCCACGGCCTCAAGGCTTCAGTTGGATAAACTGAATAATTAGTCGGAAAAGGGTGGCGAAAGCCACCCTTTTTCATTTCATAAATACTAGTATGTTCAATTCTGCCAATATTCCAGAAAATTTAAAACAGTATCTACCAGGTGATTTTCAGACAAAAAATCCATCCACACCGATACGTAATAATTTCTTGATGCAGAATCGGTTTCTGTTTCTGATCAATAGATGCCCCACTGTGACCTACTACCTTCAGAGGGTCAATCTACCCTCTATAAGCCTCGGAGTGAGCTCACAGTCGAATCCTACGGGCATAGACATAAGACTACCAGGTAATCGCTACATCTTCGAGGATCTACAGGTAAGTTTTCCCGTTGACGAGGATATGAAGAATTACAGAGAGATATTTGATTGGATCAAGGCAATTGCTCCTTGGACTAATAACAAGGAAGCTCTTGTCCAGCAGAAGAAGACATCAGACGCCACTTTGATGATTTTTAATAATGCATATAAACCAATCATGATCTACAAGTATTATAATATTTTTCCCTCGTTTGTTTCTGGACTGGATTTCGATATCACCCTGAATGATGTCGAACCATTGATTGCTTCAGTAGTATTTACATTTACACATTTTGATGTACTTGAAGATTTTACTGATTAATGATATAATACATCTATGAATATAAGTGATATTAAAAAAATGGCATTTGATGATGTCCAGATCGACAACACAAGTCTGGATCGAGAATCATCGATAATTCCACAACAACATAACAAGTATCTTTCAATTCTATCTGATGAGAAACTCGTTCTCGCCAGATATGAAGCGGATCTCAATATTCTCAGAAAGAATAAATGGCTTTATTATTCTGGAAAGTTGAGCGAAGAAGAGCTATCTGAGCACGGATGGGAGCCATGTCAATTGAATATTCTTCGAAATGATGTCGATAGATTTCTTGAAAGTGATCAGGATCTCATCGACTTGGCCCTAAAGGTTGCTCTTCAAAAAGAAAAAGTAAATTACGTGGAGAGTGTGGTCAAGATCATTTCGAATAAGATATGGTCAATAAGAGCTTCCATTGACTGGATAAAGTTTACACAAGGTCTGTGATGGTAACAGTTGATAAGGTAGATGAGGTATTTCTAAAGGTTGATTGTGATGAATCCATCGCAAAGGAGTTATCTTCATTCTTTACCTTTAAGGTTCCAAACCATCAATTCACCCCAGCTTTCAGAAAGAAGCGTTGGGATGGAAAGATAAGACTATTCAATCTTGCATCAAGAACCACATATGCTGGCCTTACAGACTACATCGTGAAGTTCTGTCAGGAAAGATTTTATCCAATCACCATTAATAATGACACACGAATAAAATTCACAAAGGATCAGATACTTGAATGGTTGAACAAACAGACTATTTATTCTGGAGGAAAGCAGATTATTCCTCACTCATACCAGATCGATGCAGTGGTGAATGCGATCATCAACAACAGAATACTGCTTCTTTCACCGACTGGCTCTGGAAAATCGCTTATAATCTATCTCTGTATAAGATTTTTACTGGATCATACGGATCGAAAAAGATTTCTGATCGTGGTCCCGACAACGGGATTAGTCACTCAGCTGGCTTCTGACTTTGTTGATTATTCAAACAGAGATAAGAATTTATTGAAACAAATTCATACTTTGTTTCAAGGACATGAAAAAACAACAAATAAGCAGATTGTAATTTCAACTTGGCAGAGTATCTTCAGGGAAGCAGAGGATTTCTTCACTGATTTCTATGGCGTGATCGGAGATGAGTGCCACTTATACAAAGCAAAATCACTTGTCTCAATCATGAGAAAACTCAAGAATGCTCCATTTCGCATTGGAACAACAGGAACACTCGATGGAACACAGGCGCACAAACTGATCATCGAGGGGCTATTCGGAAGATGTCATTCAGTAACAACCACGAAAACACTCATTGACGATAAGGTTCTGTCAAGCCTCAATATACAGGCCATTCTTCTTTCATATTCAGAACAAACATGCAGGAATCTAAAGAAAATTCCATATGCTCAGGAGATGGAATGGATTATAACGAATAAGCAAAGAGATAATTTCATTTCAAATCTTGCTTCTCATATTCCTGGAAATGTGCTTGTTCTGTTTAATTTTGTGGAGAGACACGGCATTCCCCTTCACGATGAGATCAAGGCCATGGGTAAGAAGGAAACCTTCATGATCTATGGAAAGACCGAGGTAGATGAGCGAGAGGAAATTCGCCATATCGTGGATAAACACACGAACAGCGTTCTGGTGGCTTCATATGGCACCTGTAGTACAGGAATCAACATAAAGAATATCAATGCAATCATATTCGCATCACCGTCAAAGTCTGTGGTGAGAATTCTGCAGTCAATTGGAAGAGGATTGAGAAAATCAGAGATTAAGGATAGCGTGGTTGTTTATGACATTGGTGATGATCTTAGACACAAATCTCACAGAAACCACACCCTAAAGCACATGGATGAGAGACTTGAAATATATACTAGAGAGAAGTTCACCTATGATGTCAAGAACATTCGCTTAAAGGAGCAATAATGAACTGCAAGATCCTGAAATTAAATAATGGAGAAGAGATCATAGCGAATGTCGAGGAAACCGAGAATACGATCATAATTGATCAACCCATGGTATTTTCCACATCAACTATGACCGATCAGATAGGCCGTCCAATAGATGTGACATTTCTCAAGGACTGGCTCAATCACAGCGATAATAAGAAGATCGAACTTGAAAAAAGCAAGATTGTGATGATGACTGATGCCAGTAAGAAAAGCGTTGAATTCTATGATCTCGAAAAAGCAAAGAATTCACTCACGGAAGAGACTGTGATCGAAGGGGATGGAAAGCCTCTTGAACAGCTTCTTGCGGAGATGGACAGGTTGATGGGTGAAATGACAGATGCAGAAATGAATGATCTTTCAGATCAAGAGAGAAACTATAACGAGTATTCTGAGATGGAGGAAGAAGAATACCGTAGAAAGAAAAAAAGACGCAAGAAGCGTCGAAATACCAATCCCAATAGCATGATTCCAGAGGAACTGCAGAATCGTCCCATGATTTACATGAATATGATTATTCCCCCAGAGGCCATAATGAATTTAATTTCCTCTGGAGTAATCGATCCAGATATGATTCAGGCTATGATTGATCAGGTGAAGAAGAAGAACAAGTTCACTGGAGACGAAAAGACTCGACAGGACTTTGGCAACAAGTTCTCAGATTGGAATCCAGATCCTTCTAGTGATGACTATAAGTAACTGAAGCTATACCATCTCTTATACCACACAGGAATTATAATGCACTGAAGAAAACTTGTCAAGAGGGTATTTGACATTTTTAAAAAAATACTTGTGTTCTACAAAAAATAGTGTATAATGTACATATGTCGCAAAGTAAAAAAGCAGATAAAAAAGAAAAACATTATGTAAATAACGATGAATTTCTTGCTGCCATGGTAAAATGGAAAAAGCAAGTAAATAAATCGAAGAAAAAGAGCGAGAAGATACCGCCTGTGACTGATTACATCGCAACTTGCTTCTTCAAGATTGCCGAACATCTCTCACATAGACCAAATTTCATCAACTACCCCTTCAAGGAGGATATGATTGGTGATGGTATCGAGAATTGCCTTCAATACGCCCACAACTTTGATCCAGAGAAGTCTGAGAATCCGTTCTCGTATTTCACCCAGATCATCTACTATGCCTTCCTGAGACGAATAGAGAAGGAAAAAAAGCAGGCGTACATCAAGTACAAGTGCCTTGAGATGAATAATATAGACCAGAAATTCACGGATTGGTTGAGGGAAAACAAGGAAGCAGCAACCTTTGGAGAATTTCTACAGAAGAACTTCTTTCTCTCAGAGCAGGACATTGAGAGTATAGAGAATAAAATAGTCGTGAAGAAGAAGAGAAAGCGTACAAAATGAAGATTGCAATCATAAATGACACGCATTTCGGTCATAAGAATGATTCACCTTTTTTTCTTGAAGAGTCTCTGAAGTTTTTTGAAGATCAATTTTTTCCTTACCTTAAACAAAATAATATTCGTCATGTTCTTCATCTTGGAGATCTGATGGATCGCAGAAAGTATGTAAATTTCAACACACTGCATCAAGTGCAGGAAAGATTTATGTCGTATTTTGAACAAAACGACATCAAGCTTCACATAACAATAGGAAACCACGACACATATTTTCGAAACACGAACAAGGTGAATTCAATACGTGAGCTGTTTGGAAAGTATTCTTCAATAGAGATATATGAAGAACCAACAGATCTTTATTTTTCTGGGCTTAAAATAGCCTTAATACCATGGATGACAAAAGACAATGCGGATAATTGCCTGGATTACATTCAATCTACGTCTGCTTCTATTCTTGCTGGGCATTTCGAAATCAATGGATTCGAAGTAGTCAGTAATATTCGCCACTCTAGCGGAAATGACATAGGAGTCTTTCGAAGATTCGACAAGGTTCTTTCTGGTCATTTTCACCTGAAGCAATCACGTGAGAATATTCATTATCTCGGAACTCAATATCAACTCTCATTTGCAGATGTGAATGCCAAGAAAGGATTCACTGTTCTTGATACGGAAACCAGAGAACTGGAGCATGTCGAGAACAGCCGAAGAGTATTTCATGTTCTGAAATACGACGATGTAGCTGGCATCTCCAAAATAAATTGTGATGATATTCGCGGTGGAAATGTCAAACTTGTGGTTGTGAACAAAAACAAACCAAAGTTATTCGACTCATTCATCGACACACTGATGCAATGTGAATTGCAGGAACTCAGTGTAGTTGAGGAGTTTGAGAGAAGTTCAGATAGCGATGAAGCCATAGATATCACACAGGATACACTAAGCATCATTGCTTCCGAGATCGACTCGAATGAGAATATTCACAACAAGGAAAAAATCAAGAACGTAATTCGAGAACTATATGTGGAGAGTCTAAGTGTATGAGTGATAAAAAACACCCAGCGGAAGAACTTCTGTTTGAAAAGGAAGAAAAGCCAGTTTTTCGTTCAATGGTCGTACCAGACCAGGTTTTGACAAATGATTCAGTTTCGAAAGATAAGATTTAAGAATTTTGGTTCGTTTGGTAATGTCTTCACTGAGATTAATTTCGAGAAGGCACAGACGACATTGGTCTGCGGCAATAATGGAAGTGGAAAGTCATTTGCACTTCTTGACTCACTGACCTTTGCTCTTTTTGGAAAACCATTTCGTAAAATCAACATTCCACAGTTACAGAACTCCATCAATACAAAGGAATGTATTGTGGAGTTGTTCTTTGGCATTGGAAACGACAACTACAAGGTCCGTAGAGGGCTTGCTCCAAAGGTCTTCGAGATATACAAGAATGACAAGCTAATCAATCAGGAGGCAAAGACGGCTGATTATCAAGCCATTCTGGAGGAGCAAATCATCAAGATGAACTACAAGACATTCACGCAAGTAGTGATTCTTGGAAGTTCATCATTCGTTCCTTTCATGCAACTTGCCGCATCAGATCGAAGAGCTGTTATTGAGAATATTCTAGACATCAATATCTTTACTACGATGAATGTTCTTCTCAAGGGTAAAATCTTGGGCGTAAAGGAAGATCTTCGTTATCAGAACACAAAGATAGACTCACATAATCAGAAGATAGAATATCAGAACAAGATTATAAGTAGAATGCAGAATTCGGTCACGGATGACGCGGCACAGTTTGAAAAAGAGGTAGAGGATCTAAGATCAAAGATCGGTGAGTTGATACTGGAAATGCAGAAAAACAATGAGTCGAGAATGGCGATTGATGAAAGTCTTTCAGATCTTGAAAAAGATTTAGTCAAGACCGATAAATATCTCACGCAGATTTCCACCAAGACGGAGCAGCTACTTGCAGATAAGGATTTCTATGAAAAAGAAACATCGTGCCCGAAATGCAAAGGTATCATCAGCCAGGAAACCAAAGAAGGCAACCTTGGTGAAATCCAAAAAAGTCTTGACCAGTACCAAGAAGCAAACCAAGGTCTTGAAAAGAAAAAGCAAGACAGTGAAGAGAAGATCGATAAAGTCAAAAAAGCTTTAGAAATCAACAAGACCATAGACTTCAACAACCGAATAATTGATACAAGAATTCATTCAATTGAGACTTCAATCACGAATATCTTAAAGAAGCTTGGTCAAAAGAATGATTCTACTGTTGAGATTGAAAAAGAAAAAACTGTTCTTGAGCAAATGACAATTCAACTACATCAACTTGAGAACGAGAAGGAAACTAAAAAGGACGATCTCATAAACTATGAGTATGCTTTTGAAGTCATTCGAGATGGTGGAGTAAAATCCAAGATTATCAAGCATTATCTTCCAGCCATGAACAAGCAGATCAATAAGTATCTGTCTTCCATGGATTTCTTTGCACAGTTTCATCTGGATGAGGATTTCAACGAGACAATCAAGAGTAGACACCGCGATGAGTTCACCTACATGAATTTCAGTGAAGGTGAGAAAATGAGAATAGATCTGGCTCTGCTTCTGGCATGGAGGGATATTGCAAAACTAAAGAATAGTGTAAATTGCAATCTTCTCATTCTTGACGAAGTGTTTGATTCCTCTCTTGATTCTGGAGGAACAGATGAGGTGATGAAGCTTTTGAACAATCTTGGTATCAACTCAAATGTTTTTGTCATAAGCCATAAGGCAGACCAGATTCTGGATAAATTCACCAGCGTCATGTCCTTCGAAAAGAAGAGCAACTTCAGTAAACTACTGAAGTCATAAATATAGGGATGTCAGTATTACAAAATCAACTTTATCTCGTTGGCCCGTATCGCAAGTACGATGCCATTGGTAATTTAAAGATATATGAAGTTGGAGATATCGTTGAATATAATGGGAAAAGATACATTGCCACAAAGGTATTGAGTGGTGTCCTTCCTGCCAGCGTGGAGTCTGGCTGGGAGGAACTGGAAGTAGCCAGAAGATACTACTATTCAACCACAGAACCACAATCTAACAACGAAGGAGACAGGTGGTTGAATCCGACTATAGGCCGTCTATTCATGAGAATAAGAGATGAAAACGGCCATCACTGGGTAGAATTTTAGGAGAAAAAATGGCAAAAAATACAGACAGAAATGGTAAGGGTGAACATCGTCATTCCTCAAAGAATTTTGATCGTCGTGTGAAGGATAAAGAACGATCATCTGAAAGAAACGACTATAAGAACAAACTGAGAAATTTCGTAGAAGGAAATCTTTCTCATCTCGACGAGGATGACCTTGACGAGTTCGAATAATGTGCTATAATACTCGTCATGACATCTACAGACATCAAGATTAGCAAGGCAACCCTGTCAATCCTGAAGAACTTTGCAGGCATGAATTCAAATATTCTGATCAAGCCTGGAAATGTGATCAAGACGATTACTCCTTCTCGAAGCGGAATGGCAGAGGCAGTCATCGAAGAAACATTTGACGTGGAGTTTGGAATCTGGGATCTTAACAAGTTTCTCGGGGTTGTGAGTCTATTCTCCAATCCAGTATTTGAGTTTGGTGAGAAGAGTGTGAAGATCTACGGAGGCCAGAGTGGAAGTGGTTCTGTTGTGAACTATTTCTATTCTGAACCTCGTCTTCTCACTTATCCCAGCAAGAGCGTAAACATGCCACCTACCACCGTGAAGACGGTGATGGAAGAGGGTATGTTCGATGATCTTTCCCGAATCTCATCGGTACTTCAGCTCCCAGACATCTCATTTAGGAGTCAGGGAACTACAATCAACGCCATCGTAACCGACCTCAAGGATCCTACGAGCAACAGTTATACGGTTGAACTTGAAGGAAATGCGGACGGGGCTGAGTTTGAACTCAACTTCAAGATGGAGAATATTCGAGTTCTGCCTGGTGATTATGAGATTTCTTTTGCAAAGAACATTGCAGCGCAATTCTCAAATCAGAATATTGAACTGAACTATTGGTTTGCAATGGAACCTAACTCTCGCTATACTGAGTAACCATGAACAACACTGAATTTCTCTGGGTCGAGAAGTATCGACCCCAAACAATCAACGAGTGTATCCTGCCATCGTCCTTGAAGAAGTCCTTCAAGGACATGGTTGCTAAAGGAGAACCTCAAAATCTTCTACTGTCTGGAACCGCTGGAACTGGAAAGACCACTGTTGCCAAGGCACTTTGCAATGAACTTGGATCGGATTATATTCTGATCAATTGCTCAGAGAATGGCAATATCGACACCCTCCGAACCAAGATCAGGCAGTTTGCCAGCACCGTTTCCTTCACCGAGGCCAAGAAGGTGGTGATTCTGGACGAGTTTGACTATTCAAACGCCCAGAGCATTCAGCCAGCCTTGCGTGGTGCTATTGAGGAGTTTTCAGTCAATTGTAGGTTCATTCTGACCTGTAATTACAAGTCTCGCATCATTGAGCCTATTCATTCACGATGCACCTGTATTGACTTTACGGTAGATCAGAAGGAAAAGGCAATGCTTGCGGCACAGATGCTTGGGCGATGCACTAACATTCTAACTGGCGAAAATGTAAAGTTTGAGATGAATGTGATCGCTGAACTGATCAAGAAGCATTTCCCAGACATGCGAAGAATTCTGAATGAACTTCAGCGTTATTCTGTGTCTGGTAAGATTGACGAAGGCATTCTTGTCAATGTGAATGATGCTGAGATCAAGACTCTGATCGCAGCAATGCGAAACAAGGATTTCTCATCGGTTCGTAAGTGGGTGTGCTCAAATGTTCATCTTTCTGAAACAGACATCTTCAGGAAGATCTATGACAATCTATACGAGTGCATGACACCATCTAGCATTCCACAGGCCATTCTGGTCATTGGCGAGTACCAATACAAGGCGGCTTTCGTGAGCGATCAGGAGATAAACATGGTTGCCTGTCTGGTGGAACTTATGATGTCCTGTGAGTTCAAGTCATGAAACTAGGAGATTATCTAGATTCTCTCAATAATACCAAAATCAACCTGATTGATCGGGATGCAAACTGTGAAAAATGGTATACGGGATTTGTGGTGAACAAAGCGTTCTCACATTTCCCCGATACTATTTTTCAGGCAAATTTCATGAACAAAATGAACCATTTGCCTAAGAAGATGCAGTATGACTATTACTTTTACTCGATCTCCAAGAGAAAGAGGTATTCTCCTTGGAAGGTTAAGGAGGAAGATGAGAATATTGCAAACCTGTGCAAATACTACAATATTTCGACTAAGAAGGCAAAAGAAGCCCTCAATATCCTGACAGAAGAACAACTAAAACACATTCATGATTCACTTAACTCCAATGAAAATATTAAATAATATAAATATTTAATATTTTATGGAGTATTGAATGGAACAAGATGATGATATTTTTGAGGATCTAGGGGTAGAAATCTCGCTGAAGAATAAAGAAGATTTTCTTAAGATAAAAGAAACTCTCACCCGAATAGGTGTTTCCTCTAAGAAAGAAAAGAAGTTATTTCAGTCATGTCATATTCTACACAAAAGGGGTAGATATGCCATCATGCATTTCAAGGAAATGTTCATTCTGGATGATCTAGAAAGTGATCTTTCAGATGATGACATTGGACGCAGAAATACGATTGTAAAACTGCTTATAGAGTGGGGTCTTTGCGATGCGGTTGATCCAGAGGAATATGCCTCACCTCAACTCAGTCTAGCCAGACTCAAAATAGTCTCACATAAGGAGAAAAGCGAGTGGCAACTCGTACCTAAATACCATATAGGAAAGTGAACTATATGGATTATATGCAGGCAATCGGGGCACCGTTTAACGTAAAACAGTCGTCGTGTTCAGATAAAGTACCAAAACATTTCAGTTGGACCAATGATGAAGCACCAATTAAAGTTTTTATGGATGCCGCCATCGGTCATGGTATAAGTTATCCTAAAAAAACTGGGGAAAAGAAGATAGCCTGGGTTTGCGAATCCAGAGCTATTTTTTTTGAAATGTACTTTCCAAAAGATCTTTTTGAAACCCATCTTCAAAAAATTTCTGAAAGTTATGATGCGGTGTACATCTCTGATAAGAGTTATGTTGGAAAGTTTCCAAATATACACTTTGCTTTTGCTGGAAGCAATCTTCCTTGGACTGAAAAACCAAAAATTCATGAAAAAACTAAATTAGTTTCTTTCATCGCTTCCCCCAAAAATCTTACTATTGGTCACCAGATACGCCATTCCTTGGGTGATAAATGGAAAAATAAAGTAGACCTATATGGGGGAGTTTGCGGTTCACCTAGATTTGGATATGAAAAAAGACCATGGGGCGATAAAAGTATAGCGTTGGACCCATACATGTTCTCGATTGTCATAGAAAATGACAAGTATAGTACATACTTTACTGAAAAATTGACTGATTGTTTTGCAACAGGAACAATACCAGTGTACTGGGGAACTCCAGACGTTGGAAACTATTTCAATACCGATGGAATATTGATGCTAAATTCTTCATTTGACCCAGCAGCTCTCACTCCAGATCTATATTATTCAAAGATTGATGCTGTGCAGGATAACTTCGAAAGAGTTATGAGTATGAGTAATGCAGATGACATTCTTTACCAGATGATACAGAAGCTATAAATACTACTATGAAAACACCAGTGATTTCTTTTTATTCTGATATAGAAGGAAGAACCTACTATAGTGATCATGCTACTCGTCTCAAGAAGAGTCTTGACCAACTAAACACTCCTAGTCATATCAGACACAAGCCATCCAAGGGCTCATATCGTTCAAACTGCCTCTCAAAGCCGAGATTTATTTGCGAAATGATGAATGAACTTAGAGAGCCATTAGTATGGCTTGACGTTGATACAATTGTTCATAAAGAGCTTGTTGTGTTTGATCAAATTCGTGATAGTGTTGACTTGGCTTTTGCGATGCCAAAGATTCCAACAAAAGAAGATAATACAATTGCATATCCAAAAGCATCACCAATTTTCTTGGCACAAACACCAAAGGCATATGAATTCATATACGCATGGATTGAAGCCAGCGAGCATGTGGAAAGAAATGCAAAAGTTGCATTTGACCATGAAATTTTGATACAGATATTCACAAAAATGTTGAATGAAAACACTGGAGTAAGAATGGGATTTTTGGGAATTCCATATTGCATGTGGCCTGGTAAAGATGTTGAGGGGATAGAACCGTATATAACTATGGGCTTGGCTGATGGAGAATCAAAAAGCAGTGTTTTGAAAACCATGGGATACGATGAAGAGTCAATCAAATTTCAGAGCCCAGGAAATAAATTTTTGGTAAACAAATGAGTTTTAAAATTATATCATACTTCTGTGACGTAGATCCAGGTGACACTTATTATAGCGATCATGCTAAAATGTTTATGAAAAATATGGATTCTTTAGGCATGGATTATCATGTCGAAGAAATTTACTCGATGGGTTCATATAGAGCTAATTGTCTTTTCAAACCAAGATTCATACTTAAATGCATTGAAAAGTTTAATTGTTCAGTATTATGGTTAGACATAGATAGCTATGTTCATAAAAAACTTGATATGTTTGAAAATATCGATTCCGATATTATATTTGCAACAAATAGTATTGATGAAAATGGAAATTTTATTCCAAAAGCTTCGCCAGTTTTTATCAATAAAACTGAAAATGGTTATAACTTTATAAAAAAATGGAATGAAAAGTGCGATTATTATTTGAATAATGACAAAAAGTTCTTTGATCACGAAATAATGTTAGAAGTTTTAAAAGAGGAAAAACTTGAAATAGCTCTTTTTGGATATAGATTTTGCTTATTTGCGGATAGCAATCATCCTGAACCAGATCCAGTGATAACTATGGGCATATCATCAGGTCCATCAAAAAATCAAGGTCTTAGAGATATGGGTCACAATAATCAGCTCATAAAAGGAAATTCTACGAGACAAACATACTATACTGTTAATGGTAAAATTAAATGAAAAATCTTTTTATTGAGTATATAAAAACAAGTAATGAACACAGACAGTCTGAATATGATTTTTGTCTTAAGAATAATACAAGGCTAAATTACTTCGATAACATTTATGTTTTGACTGAACATCGATTGCCTATTTTTTCGATGAAAACCATAAGTATTTTTCCTTATGGTGAGAGAACAAATTACCAGCACATATTTAACATGGCTGAGGCATCAAAACCAGGTGATTTGAATTTTATAGCCAATTCAGATATATTTTTTGATGATACCATTTCTCTACTAGATGATGTAGTTACAGAAGAGATAGCCATAGGTGTAAGTAGAACTTATCCAGAGGATGATTATTACTTCGTGAATGGATTTCATACCGATGGAAGAGCATCACCCGAGTCTAATGATGTTTGGTGCTGGCGTGGCAAGTGTAAGGTGAAAAATGGAGACTTTCCGATTGGATATTATGCTTGCGATGGAAGAATAATGAAGTGTTTTGAGGAAGCTGGATATAGAGTGTATAATCCAGCTAAAGACGTAAAGATTTGGCACAAACATAAATATAGGAGTGGTCGTATTCCATCCATGGTACCAGGTCCATATTGGGTTGGACCAGGTGAACATCACTCCATAAAGGATATATTATGAAATCAATCACACTTGTTGCAATTGATGGTATTGGCACAGAAACTACTAAGTATCAAGAAATATGTGAAAAAATAATTAAAAAATTTGGTTTTTTAAATATTAATGAAGTATTATTTATAACTGCAAATAAAAATTATTTTAATTCAAATTTTAATGTAATCTATACGGATAGACTTTATTATCTAGATTTAAATGTTTTACTATTTCAAAAATTAATAAATTTTTCAAATGGTGAATATTTTATGACTATTCAAACTGATGGGTATCCATTAAATGATAATTTATGGGACGATCAGTTTTTAAACTATGATTACATCGGAGCTCCTTGGCCGAAGGGTATGGGATGGACACCAGATGCCCCATTGGTGGGAAATGGTGGTTTTTCTATAAGATCAAGAAAATTATATGAAATCACTAAAAATATAACAGGATATGCTGATTATTTTAGAACCTATGGTGTCAATGAAGATGTCATGTTGTCTTTTAAATTGAGATCTTTTCTTGAGGAAAATAAAATTAATTTTGCTCCAGTAGACATAGCCTCGAGATTTTCAGTAGAAATTCCATTAAGTGATGATCATAATATCAATACAGCATTTGGTTTTCATGGGAAAAATCATCTTGAAAAACTTATAGAAAATAATGACAAAAGAATGCTTTAGTATGAATATTAATCAAAAATACAATTTTAAAATTAAATACGAGCAGTTTGGACTAGAAGTTCATGAGCACTATTTTGACGAGAGTGAATTAAAACTAATACTTCAGTTTGAAGAAAAAATTGTACACTTAAAACAACTAAAAAATAAACCATATTCGATGATTGAATTAGGTGCAAATCAAGCATATTATTCTACATTATTCAGCGCAATTTTGGGAAATGAAAACTGCATTAACATAATGGTCGAACCCCAGGATCAAATTATTAGAGGAATCGAAAATTTTAAGTTAAATAATTATGAAGGTATTTTCATAAAAAAGGCGATAGCCAATAACTTTGAAATGAGAAATAGAGTCGATAAAGTTGATTTTGATGTTGGAATTATAACTTTTGACGAAATACTAAAACTAGCCAGCATTGATTCTTGTGACGTTCTACATTGCGATATAGATGGTCATGAGCATAAATTAATCAACGATGAGGCATATTTTTTATCTAAAAATAAATTTAAGTATATTTTTCTATGCACTCATAGCACAGACACTCATCGGTACTGTAAAGAAAAATTAAAATCTTACGGCTATAGTTTATTATATGAAATCGATCCATCATCACCAAATTATACTCCTCATGTTAAAGGGGTTGGAGGTGAA
>Ga0105102_10000277_pt1 | contig 14462 bp, 3 predicted proteins | sample PPLLaktember2015_FD_87032 | JGI IMG/M metagenome (GOLD analysis project Ga0105102, IMG submission 87032) | Freshwater sediment microbial communities from Prairie Pothole Lake near Jamestown, North Dakota, USA - PPLs Lake P7 Core (6) Depth... | ecosystem: Environmental > Aquatic > Freshwater >...
CCATATCCCGGTGCATCACCTTTACTATTATTTCCGGAAAGAAAAAAAGCAGTCCTTTTCCGATTACCGTAACGAATGGAGGGTAAACCATGCCAAAAAACTCATAATAGAAGGTAAGACCGCAGACATAACCCTGGAAGCCATCGGGATGCTCTCCGGATTCCCCAATCGGGACTCTTTCCGGGCTACTTTTAAAAGGACTGAAGGGATTTCTCCGGCTGATTTTGCATCTAAAATATTACATTAATACAGCAGGAATGTTTTGACCTTGCATGTTTTTTTGAAAAATCATGCAAGGTAAGTTTGTTTTTTACTCATCCCCAAATTTCAAAATCAGTAAATTTATTTTTTTTTTGGATGAAATCCTTAAAAATCAAGCTTATCAGGAAATCAGATAAATCCGGGATTCAGTATATATCAGAATGTTCATTTTGAATTCCTTAAGATGGAGTATTTACTTATATCAATAAATCGACTTAAAAATCATACAAATGAATTACCATTTCTTTTCTCAATTTAAAAGAATAACCATTCTTTTGCCTGTATTGTGGACGGCAATAGCCTATAGTCAGAACATACCCAACAATGTGCTGTCCCCGATTGCACCTTACAAATCAGCCCCGTTATCGAATGCCTTTTCTTTAAAATCTGCAAATACGGGCGGTACTACCGTTGATCTGCCATCGAGCGGCATTGCTCCCGATAGGATTCTGGTCAAATTTAAAAGGACATCAAAGGAATTGCCTCAATTCAGGTTACAAAATTCGGTCAACGGAGCAAAAACAGGTCTTTCTTCGCTTGATGAACTGAATGTCCAGTTTAAAGCTTCAAATATCCGCAAGGCTTATGCCGATGTCAGGAATAAAAAAATGGAAAATGAACAAGGGATAGATTGTTGGTATTTGATCACCTTTGAAGGAAGGGCAAATCCAGATTTGCTGGCTGCAGTTTACAAAAAAAACGGCCATGTTGAAGAAGCGACACCCGACCGGGAAGTTTATGCGTCGATGGTTCCGAATGATGTTCTGTACTCTTATCAATGGGGTCATAACAATACGAAACAACTGCTCAGCTACAACTCAGTTTCAGGACAGCATGACGGCCCGGCAGTAGGAACACCGAATTTTGATGCCAATCTTCAGGATGCATGGGATGCCCTTGGCAATTACGGGTCTGCGACGGTTACGATCGGCATTATTGATACCGGCGTGGATATAGACCATCCCGACCTGGTCAATAATATAGTCGCCGGCTACGATTTCGGTTGCAACGACAGTAATCCGGATGACAACAGCGGAAAAGCCGGTCATGGCACCGCCTGTGCAGGCGTAGCTGCTGCCCAGGCCAATAATTCCATCGGGATTGCAGGCGTGGCCGGCGGTTGCAGGATTATGCCCCTGAAAGTTGCGGATCCTTCGGGCACGATGTATTTTTCCGCTGTTCAGGCAGCCTTGTATTATGCCGCCGATCATGATGTGAATGTGGTCAGTATGAGCCTTGGCAACAATTCGATAACCAGCGATCCTGCGACAGATTTAGCCATCCAATATGCCTATAACCACGGAGTGGTGCTGCTGGCTGCATCAGGAAACGGCAATGCCAGCTCGATCGAATATCCCGCATGTAACAATTACGTGATCGCTGTCGGTGCTGCATCTCCCTGTAAGGAAAGGAAAAGTTACACCTCCTGTGACGGTGAAACCGGTTGGGGTTCAAGTTATGGCACCGACGGGCAGGATGCACCGGGTGCGGTGGATATCATTGCACCGACAATTCTTCCTGCAACTGACATTGCAAGCCTCGCCGGCTATTCTTCCGGGGATTATTATCTTTATTTCAACGGGACTTCCTGTGCCACCCCTTTTGCTGCAGGAGTCTGCGCACTGATCAAGTCCAAAAATCCGGACTGGTCGGTAGCACAAATCCGCCAGCAACTGGTCAATTCTGCCATTGATATAAATACCGGGGAAGCCGGGCCAGAGTGGGACCGGTACACCGGTTACGGTATGGTCGATGCCTATGCCGCACTGACTAATACTCCGGCTGAGGATAATCCCCCCGTATTTACGGCAACCGGCCCGTTTACAATTGCCGAAAATTCAGGTGAATCCACGGTAGTCGGGGATATCGATGCCAACAACGGAGATGGTGGAACAACTGACGGGGGAATTACCTATTCCATCACTGCCAACACCGATCCTGACCATGACGGCAATCCTGCATTTAATGTTGGCATTTCAACAGGGATCATAATGGTGAATGATGCCTCTGATATAGATTATGACCTGAACCATTCCCTTAGTATCACGGTCCAGGCCAGCGATGATATAAACATTATCAGCGCTGATATCGCAATTTACCTGACCGCTTCCACTACAAGCATTTGTTACGTCGCACCCGGGGCCACCGGCTCCGGTACGAGCTGGTCGGATCCCATGGATTTTCAAACCGCTCTGGCAACGGTAAACAGCGGGGATTCCATTTTTGTGAAATACGGCACATATAAACCAACGGGGCCGGGTGGCGATAGAAATGCTACCTTCAATATCCCTTCAGGAGTTGCTGTTCTGGGCCACTTTGCCGGAACAGAAACTGTTTCCTGGCAGAGGGTATTCAGCAATCCTGCATACGAAACCATTCTCAGCGGGGATCTGAATGGAGATGACAACGATTTCGCCAATAACGGAGAGAATTCTTATCATGTTGTATATTTTAATCTGTCAAGCAGTCTTACGCTACTGGATGGATTTACAGTTACCCACGGCAATTCGACCTATTCAGCCGGCGGAATCATGAGCAATGGAGCCGGCGGAAACAACAGCAGTCATCCGGTCATCCGGAGGTGCAAAATAACGCTCAATTTTGCCACCAGTTATGGCGCCGGAATTTTTTTGGATGGTTACGGCAGTACTGTTTCCAGTAAGCCCATAATTGACCGTTGTACTTTTATCCGCAACAGCACAAGCGGCAGCGGGCTTGGCGGTGCCCTGTACATCAGTGAATGCAGGCCTGAAGTAAGCAATTGCTCATTCAGCGGCAATTTTGCGATCCAGGGTGGTGCAGTTTTGGTAAGTGGCTGGTGTTACGGAAACGGGGGACCAAAGATCACCAACTGTACCTTTAACGGACAGGTATCCTGGGGAGATTACAACCATCAGATCGTTGAAGGCTCTGCAATTGCAAATCTGCGGGCTTATTCTGACATTTCCGACTGCTTATTCTCGGCAAACAGTTCCAAATTCGACGGAGGTGCCATCTATAATTACGGAGGCAATATTACTTTTAACAGATGTACTTTTTCAGACAATTACACATTCGGGCAGGGTTCCGGCCCTGACATGGGAGGCGGAGCTATTAAAAGTGAAGGATCTGCGGTACAGATCTCAAATTGTGTTTTTTCAGGTAATAAAGCTGACAATTACTATAATTTACCGACATGGGGAGGAGCCCTTCAATTTGTCAATTGCTCCGGTACAGTTAAGAATACAACTTTTAAAGGTAACTGGTCGAAAGGTGACGGGGGTTCCGTTAATTCAAAAAACTCCAGCATCAGTTTTAAAAATTGTTTAATGACTGGAAATACCGCTCTCAGAAACGGAGGTGGTATTGCTCATGCAAGCAGTTCCGGGGCGATACTGACCAATTGCACGATCGGCGGCAATAAAGCCAACAGTAATGGCGGAGGAATATATAGTGAAAATTGCAGTCCGACCATCGGTAATTCCCTTGTTTGGGGCAATGATGCAAGCAGTTCAGGGGATGATATCTACAATAACACAGCTACCCCCACCATCAGTTACTGTAGTATAAAAGGTTGCGGAGGAAGCGGAGCCGGATGGGTGCCTTCATTTGGTACCGACGGAGGTTCAAACCTGGACAGGAATCCACAGTTCGTGGGTGAAATTACACCCTCCCTGACTCCGTCCCAATCCGGTGATTATCATGTCTACGTCAATTCTCCTGTGGTTAATGCAGGCAATAATTCCCTGGTAACGGAATTGACTGACCTGGACGGCAATACCCGTATACAAAACAGTACGGTGGATATGGGCTGTTATGAAAATGACGGTACGGGAGTAAATCGCATCATTTATGTTAAGTATGATGCTTCGGGTTCAAATAACGGCACCAGCTGGAGTAATGCATACACCGATATGCAAAGTGCTCTTGAAACCGTTGTCGCAGGCAACAACATCTATGTGGCCTGGGGAACCTACAAACCGGATAAAAATACGGGAGACCGAAATTCTACCTTTACTATACCAACAGATGTCAAGGGTTACGGCCATTTCGCAGGAACAGAAGGAATGCCATATGAACGTCAGATGGACCAGTCGGGCAACGAGACGATACTGAGCGGAGAAATAGGTGATGCAGGCCAGGTTTCCGATAACAGCTACCATGTGGTCAGGTTTAACGGTGTGTCTTCTTCCACGTTTCTGGATGGCTTTACGGTTTCAGACGGCAACGCGGACGGTTCCGGCACGGAGAACGCAGGAGGGGGCATTTTAAACATCAGCAGCAGCAATCCAACCATTTTAAACTGCCTGATCAAAAACAACAGTGCCCAGAACGGAGCGGGTATGGCCAATTCCGGCTACTCATCTCCTGCCATTTCCAATTGCAACTTCATGAGCAACAGCAGTAATAACGGAGGCGGTGTGTATAACCATGATCATTCCTCACCCCGGGTGGTCAATAGTTTCATATCGGGCAACAGCGCCGGATATGGAGGCGGTGTCTACAATACGGATTCATCCTCCCCTGTGCTTATTAATTGTGTCATTATGGGAAATATGGCGGATTACGGGGGTGCAATGGCTGGTTTTACATCTTCTGCGGCTGAGATCATTAACTGTTCTCTGGCCGGGAACAACGCTTCAGACACCGGTGGAGCACTTTATAATTCCGATGCCTCCCCGTTATTAAAAAATACAATCATCTGGGGTAATAATACTTCATCCGGATTAATTACCAATGAAGGGACCGCATCCCCCACCTTTTACAACTGCGATATAGAAACATGCGGGGGCAGTTCCGCCTGGGATGCATCGTATGGAACAGACGGTGGGAACAACATGGATTCCGATCCGAGATTTGAGGATTTGCGGTCATTTGCATCTGCTCCTTTTATTGAAGGTTATCTGCATTTATATACAGGTTCACCCTGCAGCAACACCGGGAACAACAGTTATGTACCGGCAGATATCACTACGGATATACATGCGGCTGCCAGGATCCAGAATACCACGGTTGACATGGGTGCCTATGAAGGGGTGGAAATGCGGGGAATTATCTACGTGAAATCAGACGCTGCCGGGCTAAACAATGGCAGAAGCTGGAACAATGCGTTCATAAAACTTCAGAGTGCGCTTAAGGTAGCTATATCCGGAGACCTGATATATGTGGCTGCGGGGACTTATAAACCTGCCGTTTCAAGCCGGGATTCCAGCTTTGTCGTGGTGGATGGGGTCAGCATGTACGGTCATTTCGCTGGAACGGAAACCAGCCATACCGGGCGACTGATGACAGATACCTCTTTTGAAACCATCCTGAGTGGTGATATCGGCACTCCTACCTTGACCACGGATAACAGCTACCATGTTGTGAAGTTCAGTTACCTGCACACCACACCTACATTTGACGGATTTACCATTCAAAACGGAAATGCAGACGGTTCATTAGAAAATGGTTTCGGCGGAGGAATATATGTTAATGGTTCCGGAACCAGCAATTATACCAACCTGAATATCTATAACTGTATAATCAGGGACAACAACGCATCATCAGGAGGTGGTGGTGTGTATTACAACTTAAATCACGGAACCTGCTATGGTACGCTGACAAAAAGTGTTATAACCGGTAACACCAGCAATGGCAGAGGCGGCGGAGTATATGTAAATTGTGAACCAGGAGGATATTCTTCCTCCTGGATAAACGAATGTACAGTTACCACAAATAGCGCGCAATACGGAGGAGGGATCTATGTCAATGCTTATAACGGGGGCAGAGCATCTTTCAATATCGCAAATACACTACTGAACGGTAACACAGCTTCATCGGGCGGTGGTGGTTATTATTACAATGGTGGTTTATATGTCCAGCAACACCCTGGCATGTTCAACTGTACCATCAATGGTAACCGGGTGACATCAGGGAACGGAGGCGGAATTTATATCGACGGAGGATACCATCAGGCTGTTTCACCTAATTTCGTAAATTGCACACTGTCAGGAAACGAGATCAGCACCGGATATAAGGGTGATGCTTTATATTGTTTTCGCTTTGCCAGTCCTTTATTTAAAAATTCAGTTCTGTGGGGGAACAGTACCATTGGCGGTCCGGTTTACAGGTATACAGATTATGGACCGGCTTCTCCGAATCCAACATTCTATTATTGTGATATTCAAAGCAGCGGGGGAAGTTCGGCATGGAATACCGGATTCGGTACCGATGGCGGAAACAATCTGGATATGGATCCGGTTTTTGTTGTAATGCCGGACTTTAATACCGCCCCGACCACTTCCGGAGATTGCCGCCTCGCGGATACCTCACCCTGCAAGGATGCCGGGCTTAACTCCTATAATGGATTGTCGACTGACCTGGATAATACGGCCAGGGTCAAAAACACAACCATAGATATGGGACCTTATGAATCATCCACCCCCAGAATATGTGCCCAACCTCTTACCGGAGGAATTGTCTCGGCATCTCCAACCACCGTCTGTTATGGTACTTCAGGAATAACTTTCACCAGCGAATCCCTTCCAACCAGCTATACCGGGATCCCCGAATATCAGTGGCAATACACCACCATTGCCTCACCTACTTTCAGCGACTGGATCAATACGGGCACCAACAGTACGGTATATACCCATTCGGAAACTGTAACCCAGACCACTTCATTCAGAAGGCTGAGCCGGGTGACCTGTGATCCGGTAGACTGGTCTTCTGCAGTTTCATCCAATATTATCAGTCTGAATATTTATTCCCCGTTCTCTGCCGGCGAAATTCTCACCACAGGGGAAACAATATGCTACAACGGAGATCCGGGAACCATCGGATCTTTTGCGGATGCGACCGGCGGTAACTTGCCGGTAACTTACAAATGGCAATCCTCGGCATCAGGTGATTTCAGTGATGCTGTGAATCTGCCATCCGGTAGTTCAGCCACTTACAACCCGGAAACGCTGACCTCTACGACCAGTTTCCGCCGAATGGCCAAAGATGCCACCTGTACGCCTGACTTTATCGCAAGCACCGGTACCTGGGTGGTTACCGTTCAACAGTTGTTTATTTCCGGTACCATTCAAACGACAGGAGAGACCATCTGCTACGGAGGAGATCCCGGGATAATCGGAAGTGTAACGGATGCCGGTGGTGGGAATAACAGCATCACTTACAAATGGGAATCTTCAACCGACGGATTTATTACCTCCGGAACGACAATCGCCGGTGCCACTTCGGCAACCTTCAATCCTCCGGCAGGATTGACCGCCACTACCAGTTACCGGCGGTATGCAAAAGACGGAAGCTGCAATACGTCATTTACGGCTTCATCGGGTACCTGGGTGGTTACAGTACTTCCGCAATTCACCGCCGGTGCCATTCAGACCGCTGGAGAGACACTGTGTTACGGAGGAAATCCTGCTGTTATCGGAAGTGTTACGGATGCCGGCGGCGGGGATATCAGCATCACTTACAAATGGGAATCTTCGACCAACGGCTTTACTACCTCCGGAACGACAATCACCGGTGCCACTTCGTCAACCTATGATCCTCCGGCAGGGCTGACCTCCGTGACGAGTTACAGGCGCTATGCAAAAGACGGAACCTGCAATGTTTCATTTACCGTATCAACCGGTACCTGGCTGGTCACAGTAAGACCGCAATTCTCTGCCGGGACCATTCAAACAACGGGGGAATCATTGTGTTACGGAGGAGATCCCGGCATCATTGAAAGTGTAACAGATGCCGGCGGCGGAGATAACAATATCACATACAAATGGGAATCTTCGACCGACGGATTCACGACTTTCGGAACCACGATCACCGGCGCTACAGCGTCTTCTTTCAATCCTCCGTCAGGGCTGACCGTTACCACCAGCTACCGGCGATACACCAGGGAGGGTACCTGCAACACCACATTTACCGCTTCGGCGGGTTCCTGGGTGGTCACCGTACGTCCACCGTTCACTGAAGGCACCATTCAGACCACAGGAGAGACCGTTTGCTATGAGGGAGATCCCGGACTTATCGGAAGTGTTACTGATGCCAGTGGCGGGAATAACAGCATCACCTACAAGTGGGAATCTTCGACCGACGGATTCACGACTACCGGAACCACGATCACCGGCGCCACCTCGTCATCTTACAATCCTCCTCCAGGACTGACAACAACTACCAGCTACCGGCGATATGCCAGGGACGGAGCCTGTAATACGGCATTCATTGCTTCCTCGGGAACATGGGTGGTCACTGTACATCTTCAATTTAACTCCGGGGCTGTTCAGACCGCAGGTCAGACGATCGGCTTTGGCGGAGATCCTTCAGAAATCGGAAGCGCGACGGATGCCAGCGGAGGCGATAATTCCATCACTTATCAATGGGAATCATCTACAGATGGATTCACCACCACACATACCCTGATCGAAGGTGCAAACCAGTCATCGTTCGATCCGCCTGCCGGATTGACTGTAAACACGAGCTTCAGGCGTTATGCCAAGGATGGAACCTGCAGTGCAGACTTCTCACAATCTGAAGGCACCTGGGTAGTGAATGTTTGTTCACAGTTTACCCCGGGTGAGATAGCTGATGAAGGAGAAACCATATGCTACAACGGGAATCCCGGTGAAATCGGGAATGTGATGTCAGCCGGCGGTGGGGATGGTAATATTGACTATAAATGGGAAAGCTCAACGGATGGATTCATCACATCCGGTACCGTGATTGACGGGGCAACCTCCTCAATATACGATCCGCCGGGAGGGTTGACCGTGACAACAAATTACCGGAGATTTGCAAAGGATCATACCTACAATACCACTTTTGAAGTTTCAACAGGAACCTGGGTGGTCACCGTACGACCACAATTTACTGCAGGTACCGTTCAGTCTGCCGGAGAGACCATCTGCACCGCAGGTGATCCTTCGGAAATCGGGAGTGTGACAAACGCCAGTGGTGGGGATAACAGCATCACCTACAAGTGGGAATCTTCGACCGAAGGATTCACGACTTCCGGAACCACGATCACCGGCGCCACCTCATCATTTTACAATCCTCCTCCAGGACTGACAACAACTACCAGCTACCGGCGATACGCCAGGGACGGAGCCTGTAATACAGCATTCACACCTTCATCAGGTACCTGGTTGGTCACCGTATATCCGCCATTCACGGCAGGAGCTATCCGAACCACCGGAGAGACCATTTGTTACGGAGGTAATCCTGCAACAATCACCAGTTCAGTCCCGGGCAGCGGTGGGGATGGCAGTATCGCATACAGGTGGGAATCCTCGACAGACGGATTCACGTCAACGGAAACCGTAATAGACCCGGCTACATCGGCAAACTATGATCCGCCGGCAGGCCTGACCCTTACCACCTGGTACCGTCGCCAGGTCAGGGAAGGAACCTGCAATACAAACTGGACTTCATCCGAAGGGATCTGGAAAGTCATGGTAATAAATGATCCACCTGTCATTTCAGGGTGCCCGGATAACATTACCGTTTACACCAACAGCAGCAATCCGTCTTCCTGTGCCCAGTCCATATCCTGGACTGAACCTACTGCATCCGACAATTGTGACGGATCCCTGACTTTCTTCAGCCGTGATCATGCCCCGGGTTCATCATTCCCTGAGGGAACCACTCCTGTCAACTATGTGTTTAAAGACAACCAGGGCAATGCAGCTACATGCACTTTTTCAGTCACGGTGATCGATAATACACCTCCGGTAATCTCGGGATGTCCAAACAATATTACGGCATACAGCCAAAACGGTGATCCGTCAAAATGCGCACAGGCGGTGACATGGGCTGAACCCACGGCTTCCGACAAATGCGATGGGAATCTTTCATATTTCAGCCGGAACTATGGACCGGGAACCTTATTCCCCGAAGGAACCACTCAGGTGATCTATGTATTTAAAGATAATGAGGGGAATACCGCTACCTGCACTTTCTCAGTAACGGTCATTGACAACACACCACCGGTGATCAGCGGTACTCCTGCCAACATAACGGTGTACAGTAATGATTACGATCCCTTAACCTGTTCGCAGCTGGTAAGCTGGACCCAACCGACAGCCGTCGACAACTGTGAAAGCAGCCTTTCGTTCTTCAGCAGGAGTCACGCACCGGGAGCATCTTTTAACCTGGGTATGACAACCGTTACCTACCAGTTTAAGGATAATGAAGGGAACACCAGCAGCTGCTCATTCACCGTTAAGGTAGTTGATAACACCCCACCCGCAGCAAAGTGCAAAAACGTGACGGTAGTGCTGGATGATTCAGGTAACGGAACGACCACAGCATCTGCCGTGAACAACGAATCGGCCGATGCCTGCGGCATTCAGGGACTAAACCTGGATAAGAGTGCATTTACCTGCAGCAATTTGGGTCCGAATACGGTCATACTGACCGTGACCGATGTGAACGGCAACAGTTCTTCCTGCACTGCCACGGTAAGCGTAGTGGACAATATACCCCCGCAAATTACCTGTAAACCATCCGGACAGCGGTTCGCAGATCCCTACAAAACCTACTACACGGTTTCCGGGACGGAGTTTGATGCTTCGGCAACCGATAATTGCAGCGTCACTTCCATGAAGTATTCCATAAATGGCGGACCCTGGAGCACCAATGGGGCCTCTCTGAGCGGGATCCATCTGAATCTCGGTTCGAATACGATTACCTGGAGTGCCGGAGATATCAGCAGCAATACCTCCACTTGTTCCACTGTGGTTACCGTTCAAAAGCGCACTACCACTCTGGTCTACAACGGGGATCTGACGGAACAATATTCGGATGTTACGAACCTTTCAGCAACTTTGCGCGACATTTCCGGTGGTCTGCCCGGAGCAGGTGTAAGTGGCAAAACCATTCTTTTCACCATTGGATCACAATCGGTTTCTGCCGTGACCGGTGCCGGGGGCACTGTATCTGCAACCTTGAAGATCACCCAGCTCCCGGGTAATTATAGTGTGGTTACCACCTTTGCAGAAGACGATACATACTTAGGGAGCAATGATTCCGATCCTTTCGTAATCCAGGCTGAAACAGCCTGCGGTTTGTATACAGGGCCGGTATATACCAACACTTCAGGACCTGCCACCCTGACCGCTTCGATAACCCTGAGCGTGATCGTAAGCCAGGAAGCCGATGGAAATGTTACAAACTTGAATTATCCGTCAAATCTGGGATTCAGTTTTAATGTTTCTTCCGATGCAAATGGTTCAGTGTCGCTTGTCGGATCGCCCGTATTTAATGCCAGTACTTCGACATTCTCACAGGAGGCCATGGTTACCATTAAAACCGGCAACATTTTTACCAGTCTGGATGTCAGTTGGACGATCGGAAAAGGATTCACCAATGTTTCCTGCATGGATCAGCAATGGATACTTACGGTTGCGGTACCCTCCACCGATTATGCAGCCGGGGGTGGGCATATTGTGCTGGGCGACAATTCCCAAGGAACCCAGAAAGGGCTGAAAGGCACCAAAAATAATTTTGGGTTCGGCATCAAATGGGGGAAGAATTTCAGTAAACTGACCGGTAATTTCAACACCATATGGAGGCAGGCCGACAAATCATTCCAGGCCCGCTCAAATACCGCTTCCGCACTGGTGATCACCAAGTTGGGGACCAACCAGTACAAGGCTCAGATCACATATACCAATGTGAATATCAGACAGCTGGATTGTCTGACCAATTGCTGGAGCGACGGGAACGGCACCGCTATTCTGACTGTTTATGATTACTGTGAAGGAAGTAACTGTACATCAGTTAATATGGATAAGATCGGCATTGCGATTCGGAATAAAACCGGCACATTGGTCTATTCAAGCAATACTTTTGATCCCGCGACCACCGACAAGACGACAGTTCAGAGTCTGGCCGGCGGAAATATCCAGGTAAAACCGGCGTCGACCAAATCGGCCATGACCGAAATGGTTCAGGCTGATGAATATGAACCTCATCTGTTGGTTTACCCGAATCCTTTCAGCGATAAACTAAGGTTTGAATTTTCTTCACCTGCAGATGGAAATGCCCGGATTGACCTGTTCGATATTACGGGCCGTCTGATCACAACCGTGTTTAACAGTCCGGTTAAAGCAAACAATGCCTGTAAAGCCGAATTTGTACCGGAAGGTGTGATCAGCAGCATTTATCTGTATCGCCTTACTTTGGATGATAAGGTATATAACGGCAAGGTAATCTTTAAAAAGTAGAAACTAATTCCACCTGATTATCTTAAGGTTCGCTCACTCCGGTGGGCGAATCTTTTGTTTATAATTTCTGTTGCGTCGGTAGGGCGCTTGCAAAAAAATCAGATTTCTGCCAGACTTTAATGAATTTTAATTTTATTTACGCAGATATCTGATCGGGATTATGCAGTTAATACTTTCCATACTGGGTATATTTTTATCGGCTATTCTCCTCTGGTTCAATGCCAGGGAGAATAAGTCGACCATATACCTTGGGATTTCTTTCATTCTGGCGAGTATTTTCAGCCTCCAGCGGTATGTCATCAATTATTCCGGATCAGTGACCCTGGTCAGCCTATTCCTGGTGAATTCCGGTTTTGTGCTGTACCTGTTGGGACCATCACTCTATTTGTATATCCGGAGCATCCTCACCGACAATCCCCGACTGAAGAAAAGGGACTTATGGCATCTGCTGACCCTGCTTCTGTATCTGATCGTTAGCGCCCCCTACCTTTTTACCTCCTGGGAATTCAAAAAGGAAGTGGCGCAGCAATTTATCCTGAGCGGGACTGATCAGACCGCCTTGATGACGGATATAATGGGAAGCAGTTTACTGCTTTGGAGTCTGTTCTTCATTCCGATCATCCTCGTTTTGGGATACATATTCAGGTCATCGGCGATGCTGTTTATGTACCTGAGGAATAAAAAGGAAAGACAGGTTTTTATCCGTCAACAGAATACCATCCCCTGGATCAGGGCTTTCATGGGTTTTATGATGATTCTGATCACCATCTATCTGCTTGTTTTCATCTATGCAGCTCAGTTTGAAGGAGCAAATTTTTACCTCGTTTACAGAAACCTGGACTTATTTCTGGCAGCAGGACCGGTCGCCCTTCTGGTCTTTACTTTTTTTTCACCCGGTATTCTGTATGGATTGCCCCGCGTGCCGGGAAAGAAGGAAGAGCCGGGGATCGCGCAAAATTCATCAGACCCTGGCCAACAGGCAGAAAAAACATCCCATATACAACTTGAATCACGCTATTTACAATCCATTGGCCGGGAAGCAGATGCCGGCATGGAAAAATACCAGCCGTACACCAATCCCGCTTTCAACCTGGCCGAATTATCCGTCCTGATCCACATCCCGGTGCACCACCTGGCCTATTACTTCCGTGAAGAGAAAAAGCAGTCCTCTTCAGATTACCGCAATGAATGGCGGGTAAAGCATGCCAAAAAACTGATTTCCGAGGGCAGGACCGGGGAGATGACCCTGGAAGCCATCGGGATGCTCTCCGGATTCCCCAACCGGGACTCTTTTCGGGCTGCTTTTCAGCGGATTGAGGGGGTAATGCCGGCGGTTTTTATTAGCCAGAAGCGAGATTAATCCTTGAATTACTGCAATTAATCTTGCATGATTTTTATGAATTTCATGCAAGCTTTATAATTACCCAAATGTCATTTATACGGTAATTTTTGAATTTTACGCAAAAAATTTTAAAATCTACGCATAATATGAAGTACAGACTTCCGGAAATTCTTTTTAAAAGGTTTCCAATACTCAGCTTTTTGCTGTTTTTTTCAGTTCTTGCTGTTTTCGGGCAGGACGTCCAATTTCCGCAGGCAGTTATTTCATCCGGCGGAGGTAACTCCTCTTCAGGCCCGGTAAATCTTACCCGTTGGAGGATTGGTCAGATCAATGTGGTCACATTGCCTTCCGGAAATAACCTCAAACAGGCATCGGCAATCTCCTCTGGCCTGTCGCCGGAATCAAAGGACGCATGGTCGGTTTCTGTATACCCGAACCCGGTGAACAAATTGCTTCATGTGCACTTTGAAATGGATACAAAGGGTGAATTCAGCCTTGAAATCTATGATGTGAGCGGCAGAAAATTAATTGCCAAAAACGGACTGATGATTATTCCCGGGCAGGTGGCTGAAATTGACCTGACCGGATTAACACCGACTCTTTACCTGCTGAAAGTCATCCCCGCTTCGCAAAGAAATCAAAAACTGTTTAAAATAACCAAACAATAA
>Ga0105102_10000278_pt1 | contig 14459 bp, 16 predicted proteins | sample PPLLaktember2015_FD_87032 | JGI IMG/M metagenome (GOLD analysis project Ga0105102, IMG submission 87032) | Freshwater sediment microbial communities from Prairie Pothole Lake near Jamestown, North Dakota, USA - PPLs Lake P7 Core (6) Depth... | ecosystem: Environmental > Aquatic > Freshwater >...
AGAAGTCCCTGAGGTGGAATTCCTGGAACTGCGGGCCTGCGATCAGGGGTGTGCCGGGGGGATTATGGTTTCCGGGAACCGCTTCCTGAATGTTGAACGGCTGAACCGGCGCTCACGGAAGTATCCCCAGGCCGCGGATCACAACCCTGAGGGGCCCTCCAAAAAGAAGGTTCTTCAAAGTCTGATCCTCCAGCCCATTGAACCTGCCTTTGTGTTCCAATTGGACAAAGATCGTGAGAAGGCCATGGAGAAACTGGCCAGGATAAACAGGTTGGTTCATTTTTTGCCGGCTGTCGACTGCGGAACATGCGGCACCCCCGGCTGTCGTGCCCTTGCTGAAGACATCGTCAGGGGGAAAGCTTCTCTGCAGGATTGTATTTTTCTGCAGGAGAGAAGCAACAGGGATGATGGCAGCGACCTGCCCGCCCTGGGGAAGTTGGAAAGAATATGGGGCAGTAACCGTTTCAATAAATCAAAAAGAGAGGATACGCATGAAGGTTTCTGAATTGGCTGAGGCATTGGGACTCAGAATCTGGTCGGGAGCTGCCGGCCTTGAGAATGAAATAACGGGAGGATATGTATCCGACCTGTTGAGCGATGTATTGGGATATGCCCGACGTGGAGAGGTGTGGATCACCCTGCAGACCCACCGGAATGTCATGGCCGTTGCTTCCCTGAAAGAGCTGGCGGCCGTGATCCTGATCAAGGATCTGGCTCCCGATGAAGAAAGCATCCGGCACAGTGAGGAAGAATCGGTGCCGGTGCTGGGAACCGCTCTCCCCGCGTTTGAAATCGCCGGGAAAATCTTCAACCTGCTACGTTCACCGGCTCCCTTATGAAAACGGTAAGGGCAGACCTCCATATTCATACGGTGCTCTCCCCTTGTGGTGACCTGGATATGAGCCCTGCCCGGATCCTTGGGGAAGCAAAAAGGAAAGAGATCGGCATCATTGGCATCACCGATCACAACTCCCTGAAACAGGTGGATGTGGTGGAAGAAATGGCCGCCCGCCAGGGGATTTTTGTCCTTGGAGGCGTGGAGGTAACCACGCGGGAGGAAATCCATTGCCTGGCTTTCTTCAGCAGCCGGAGAGAAAGGACGGAATTCCAGCGCTACATCGATGATCATCAGCCTTTTGTGAAAAACAGGGAAGAGCTTTTCGGTTACCAGGTGGTGGTCGATGAATCAGACCACATCCTTTTCCATGAAGAAAAACTGCTGCTTACTGCCCTTTCGGGAAGCATTCATGACATTGAAAGGGAGGTACACCGGCTGGGTGGCATCTTCATCCCCGCTCACATCGACAAAGCGGTCAATTCCATCTTCAGCCAGCTGGGGTTCATTCCGGAGACGCTGCAGTTTGAAGCTTTGGAAATTTCATGTTTTACAACAGACGTTAAGGCAAGGGAAAAGTTTGGAATTAGTGATAATATTGCGCTGGTTAAAAATTCTGATGCACATTATCAGGGCGATATTGGTAAGGGGTTGACTGACATTATGTTAGCTGAATGTAGTTTTGACGAAATCAAACTTGCCCTTTCGGGCAGGGGAGGCAGAGGGGTTCGCCCCGTCGGTTGATTGGAATGAAAACCATTGCAGACCATATCCTGGATATCATTCAGAATTCGGTGCGGGCTTCCGCCTCCCGGATAAAGGTGGCCATCAGGGAAAGCGAAATGGACGATACTTTGACAGTTGAGATCAGCGATAACGGAAACGGTATGGACCAGGTAACGGCAAAGAAAGCACGTGACCCCTTTTATACCTCCAGGACCACGAGGAGGGTAGGGCTGGGCCTTCCGTTGTTTCAGCAGAATGCCGAACAAAGTGGTGGTTCGCTCCATATTTCCACTCTGGAAGGTGTTGGGACAACCGTCACCGCCACTTTCCGTCTGAGCCACATCGACAGACCACCAACCGGTGATGTGGCAGGTGTTTTCCTTCTTTCAGCCATAGGTCAGCCAACCATTGAACTTAGCTATGCTCACCTCACCGGAAATGGTTGTTTTACCCTTACCACCACCCAGCTGAAAGAGGCGTTGGGGGAGCTTCCCCTGGGGGCCGCAGACATCATGAAGGGAGTGAGGGAATTGATCACCAATAACCTGGAATCCATTCAGGCATCAAAATGAATTCAATACAAACCATATTATACGATCATGAATAAAATAACTTCATTATCCGATCTGAAACAATTGCGGGAGGATATTCAATCGAAGATAAAACTCAGGGAAAGGAGCGATTTCTCTGATGTTTTGGTACAGATAAAGGTAGGCATGGCTACCTGCGGAATTGCATCGGGAGCAAAGGAAACCATGAATGTGCTTATTGAGGAAGCCGAGCGTCAGGCCATCGATGTGGTGGTCACCCAAACAGGCTGTATGGGTTTCTGTTATGCAGAACCTACGGTGGAAGTGACCATCCCCGGCCGCGACCCCATCGTTTTCGGTCATGTCGATAAAGCCAAAGCACGGGAAATCATCGAGAAATACCTCATTCAGGGAAAACTGGTGGATGGTATCATTCCGGTGGAGTTTAAAACAATACACGATTAAATATCCCAAATTTCTGTTATATGTCTGATTACAGTACACATGTCCTGGTTTGCGGTGGCACCGGATGCAAAGCTTCTGAAGGTGAGGAGATCAGGAACCGGTTTAATGCCCTGATCCGGGAATATAGCCTGGATGATGAGGTGCAGGTGGTGACCACCGGTTGTTTTGGCTTTTGCGAAATGGGGCCCATTGTAAAGCTGCTCCCCGACAAGACCTTTTATGTCAGGGTTTCCGCCTCCGATGTTGATGAAATCATCAGGGAACATATCGTGAAAGGACGTCCGGTAGAGCGGTTGCTCTATCGTGATCCGGTAACCGGCAGTATCGTGAGGGATTCCCATAAGATGGATTTTTACAAGAAACAGGTGAGGGTTGCCCTTCGGAACTGCGGATTTATTGATCCGGAGAATGTCGAAGAGTATATTGCCCGCGACGGTTACCAGGCCCTTGCCAAATGTCTGTCGGAAATGACGCCTGCTGAGGTGGTCAATGAGATCAAAAAGTCGGGATTGCGGGGACGTGGCGGCGGTGGTTTCCCCACCGGGCTGAAATGGGAGATTACGGCTAAGGTGCCGGGAGATGTGAAATACGCGGTATGTAATGCCGACGAGGGGGACCCTGGTGCTTTCATGGACCGCTCCATCCTGGAAGGTGACCCCCATTCCGTGATCGAAGCCATGGCCATCAACGGTTATTGTACAGGCGCCAGTAACGGCCTGGTTTACATCAGGGCGGAATATCCCCTGGCCATCACCCGACTGAAAATCGCCATCGACCAGGCCAGGGAATTGGGTTTGCTGGGCAAAAATATCCTGGGGACAGGATTTGACTTCGACATTGAACTGAGATATGGCGCCGGCGCTTTTGTCTGCGGAGAGGAAACCGCCCTTATCCATTCCATGGAAGGTTGCCGGGGAGAGCCCACTTTCAAGCCTCCCTTCCCTTCCGAAGAGGGCTTCCTGGGAAAACCCACCAACGTCAATAATGTGGAAACCTATGCCAACATCCCGGTGATCATTAATAAAGGGGCCGAATGGTTTGCTTCCATCGGAACAGAAAAGTCAAAGGGGACCAAGGTATTTGCCCTCGCCGGGAAAATCAACAATGTCGGATTGATCGAAGTTCCCATGGGTACTACCCTGAGGGAAGTGATCTATGACATAGGTGGTGGCATCAGGGGCGGAAAAAAATTCAAGGCCGTTCAGACGGGAGGTCCTTCCGGGGGTATGCTAACTGCTGATTTTCTGGATATCCCGATTGACTATGACAACTTAATCGCTGCCGGTTCCATGATGGGATCCGGTGGTATGATCGTCATGGATGAAGACGACTGAATGGTGGCCATCGCCAAATTCTACCTGGAGTTCACCGTAGAGGAATCGTGCGGAAAATGTGCACCCTGCCGCATCGGGAACAAAAGATTGTTTGAAATACTTGAAAAGATCACCGAAGGCAAGGGGGAGGCCGTGGATATGGAACGCCTCTCTATCCTGGGCAATGTGATCAAGGACACCTCCCTGTGCGGACTGGGACAGACATCTCCCAATCCGGTGCTGTCGTCACTGAAATACTTCAAAAATGAGTACCATGCCCACGTGAAGGAAGGACGCTGCCCTGCAGGGCAGTGCAAAGCCCTTCTCCGTTATGTGGTGGTCGATGACAAATGCACCGGATGCACCCTTTGTTTCCGCAATTGCCCGGTAGGCGCCATTTCAGGAGAGAAAAGGGAAGTCCATTTCATTGACCAGTCGCTGTGTATCAAATGTGGTGTCTGCTACGAGAAGTGTAAGTTCGATGCCATCCTGCTAACCTAATTGAAGAGATTAACATGGAAATGATCAATTTAAACATAGATAATAAACCGGTGGTCGTTCTTAAGGGGACAACCATTCTGGAAGCTGCCAAAAGCATTGGCATCCATATTCCTACTTTGTGTTACATGAAGCTCGATGACCTCAACATCGAGAATAAGCCCGGAGGTTGCCGGATTTGCGTGGTGGAGGTGAAGGGCAGGAGAAACCTGGCGCCGGCCTGTTGTACCGAAGCTACCGACGGCATGGAGGTGAGTACCCATACCATCCGTGCGGTCAATGCCCGCCGTACAGTCCTGGAGCTGATCCTTTCCGATCATCCTTCCGACTGCCTCGTATGCGCCAAATCGGGCAACTGCGACCTTCAGAATATGGCCCACCGGCTCGGTATCCGGGAAATCCATTACAAAGGGGAACAATCCACCTACCGTGAGGATACCTCCCCGGCCATCATCCGGGAACTCAACAAGTGCATCCTCTGCCGCCGTTGCGAAATGATGTGCAACGATGTGCAGACCGTTGGCGTTCTTTCTGCCATCAACCGGGGATTTAACTCAGTGGTTTCACCGGCATTCGAGATGAACCTCGACCACTCCGTTTGTACCTATTGCGGCCAGTGTGTGGCCGTTTGCCCGACCGGTGCACTGACAGAAGTTGATCAGACCGGAGCCGTGGTTCGCGCTTTGTATGATCCCACCAAAACAGTGATCGTACAAACCGCTCCTGCCGTCAGAGCTGCCCTGGGCGAAGAATTCGACATGGACGCCGGCACCCTGGTGACCGGGAAAATGGTAGCCGCCCTCCGCAGGCTGGGATTTGACTATATTTTTGACACCGATTTCAGTGCTGACCTGACCATCATGGAGGAAGGTACTGAATTGCTCAACCGGCTGAAAAGACATATAGAGGGTGATCCCACAGTTAAACTGCCCATCCTGACCTCCTGCTGCCCTGCATGGGTGAAATTTTTCGAGCATTATTTCCCCGACATGAAGGAAATCCCTTCTACCGCCCGTTCGCCACAGCAAATGTTCGGGTCTGTTGCCAAAACCTATTTCGCTGAAAAACTGGGCATCAAAAGGGAGGATATGGTGGTGGTTTCCATTATGCCCTGCCTGGCCAAGAAATACGAATGCGGACGTGACGAATTTTCTGTCAACGGCAACCCTGATGTGGACTACGCACTGACCACCAGGGAACTGGCTGCATTAATCAAAGTTTCCAACATCAAATTCAATTCCCTCCCCTCCGAAGAATTCGACAAACCCATGGGCGAGTCTACAGGAGCCGGCGTCATCTTCGGAACCACAGGTGGGGTTATCGAAGCCGCCGTTAGAACGGCTTATGAATTGTATACCGGGAAAGAATTGCCCAAAGTGGAATTTGAGGAGCTCAGGGGAATGGAAGGGTTAAGAAAAGCGACCATCGACTTCAACGGATTGCCCATCAACATCGGGATTGCCCATGGACTCGGCAATGCACGCAAACTTCTTGAAGAAATACGTTCCGGCAACAGCTGGTTCCATGCCATTGAAATTATGTCCTGCCCCGGCGGTTGCATTGGCGGAGGCGGGCAACCTTACCACCATGGCAACGCCCAGATCCTGCAAAAACGCCAGGTGGCCATCTACCGGGAAGATTCCAACAAAACTCTGCGGAAGTCCCATCAGAATCCTGACATCATTAAACTGTATGAAGAATTCCTTGGCAAACCAATGAGCCATAAGGCACACCAACTGCTGCACACTGTTTATTTTGACAGGACAAAATAATTTTCACCAAGTTAAAATATTGACAATGCCAAAAATAAAACTTGCAGAATCAGCCGTTCAAACCATTAAGGAAGTCTGCCAAAAGTTCGGTAATAAAGAGGGGGAATTAATCAATGTACTGCACGGAGTGCAGGAGAAACTGGGTTATCTTCCCGCGGAAGTTCAGGAAGTGATTGCACACGAACTCACTATGTCGGTGGCTAAAGTGTATGGCGTGGTCACCTTCTACAGTTTCTTTACCATGATCCCCAAAGGTTTGTATCCGGTATCCATCTGTATGGGTACCGCCTGCTACGTCAGGGGCGCTGAACAGGTGTTGCACGAGTTCAAACGGCAATTGAAGGTGGAAGTAGGACAAACAACTCCGGACGGAAAATTTTCCCTCAGTTGCCTTCGCTGTGTGGGCGCCTGCGGTCTCGCACCCGTTGTGATGGTTGGGGATAAAGTCTACGGACGCGTCGCCCCCCTGCAGGTGAAACAGATCATTGCAGAATACCATGAGGGTGGTGTAACCCAGGCGGCAAAATCGGCCTGACAATTTTCACCCTGCTCCCGTTTACCGGCATATAACCCTGCCCGTAACAACAATAAATGGTACATCCATTCCGGGAAGTCCGGCAATGGGTGTAGTATTGAAAATTGAACCCAAGGGTTTGCAGTTCACTTTTCGAAACACTTAATTTTCCACTGGAATGCAACAGTTCCAGTATGGCCTGGTTCTTCCGGAGTACCCGGTTGATCTGCCTGACAACCAGGCTGGATGCTCCCGACTGACGGTTGTGCCAGGCATTCCTGCACTGGTCGCTGCAAAACTTCTGATCGGCGCGGCCATGTAAAACATCACCGCATTCAAGGCAAATACGCTCCTGATTCATGGGACGACAAGGATGTTTTGGGTTTAACTTTTTCTTCGCCTAAATATAGGGTATTTCTTTTTACCCTGAACCGCTTCAGACAAATATTTTTCGCTTTACCGTTTTTTATCGACCGACAAAACTGCCCTGACGGGCGATCCGTCGGCATCCCGGAGAGGCAGCGGGAAAACATACAGCCATCCGGCAGTATCCCGGAAATCTTCAGGGAAACAGAGATTCTCAATGATCAGCAGACCGGCACCGAGCAAAATATGGTGGACAGGAAGGGAATGGGAACCGACGGAGTCCGCAGAGATGGTGTCCAGCCCGATCCCCTTCAGACCAAATCCCGTAAGCCAGCGGGCAGCCTCTTCTGTTAAGGTCGGGAATCCGGTGAAATAGCGGTCACTACCCCAGTATTTGCTCCACCCGCTCTTAAGGAGTACAAAATCAGAAGAGCTGATAACCTGTTCCCAGGCTTTCAGGAAAGGTAAATCGATGAGCTTCATCCCCTCAGGCAGGGAAACAATGGTTGCTTCCCCGGAAAATTGGGAAACCGGGTATTGATCCAGCATTTTCCCTTCCGGAACCAGATGGGCGGGGGCATCTACATGAGTTCCGGTGTGGCTGCCCATGTTGAGCCATTTCACCCGGTAACCGTCAGTTTCCATGGTGGCTGCGTGATGGAAGCCGGGCCCGGGCTCTCCCGGATATACAGGCATTCCCTCCAGAATGGGATGGGACAGGTCTAACAACACCATTTTCTTTCAAAAATACTCTTTTATCATCAGTGGCACTATAAAAAATTGCAATTTCCCGGTGCACAGACTGGATGTTTGTTTATTTTTGAAAAGCATTGTAAACCAATAGCCCTTTGAAATGAAACAGATTTGCATTTTTTTGATCGTTGTGGCTGCCACGACAGTGGCCTCCTGTAGTTTTCCGGGCTCAAGCCCCGATGTAGCTGACCTGCGGTGTGAAGGGCAGGAAAATCCGCTGGGTATCGTCAGGGATCAACCTCTTTTGCAGTGGAAAATGAGGGATGCACGGCGCGGCGCCACTCAAACGGCTTACCAGGTGCTGGTCGCTGCTACTCCGGAGGCAGCAGTTGAAGGGAAAGCCGACCTTTGGGATTCAGGAAAAGTTGAATCGGGCCAATCGGTCTTTATCCCTTACCGGGGAAAACCACTTTCGACCGGGCAGGAGTGTTTCTGGAAGGTGCGGATATGGAACCAGGAAGGAGAGCATTCCGACTGGAGTGAAACCGCTTCCTGGGAAATGGGCCTGCTGTCGCCCACCGACTGGAAAGCCACCTGGATCAGCCGCTCAAGGGAGAACCCTGGCCGGTCAGCACTGATGAGGAAGGAGATCACCCTTCCGCAAAAGGGGGTGGAGAAAGCCAGACTGTACGTCACCGGCCTGGGCAGCTATGTTTTTTACATCAACGGCGACAGGGTAGGGGAAGATCTTCTCACCCCGGGATGGACCGATTACCGCAAAAGAGTGGAATATCAGGTCTATGATGTAACGGGATTGCTCGGGGAAGGCAACAATACCCTGGGCGCGATACTGGGCAACATGTGGTGGTCGGGAGGCGTTGGCTGGAAAGGGGGTGTCCGCTACAGTGAAGGCCCGCTCCGCTTGCTGGCCATGCTGGAAGTCACCTGTGAAGATGGTACCGTGGAGACCTATAATACGGATGCCACCTGGAAATGGCACGACTCCCCGATTATTTATGACCATATCTACCATGGCGAAAGCTACGATGCCAATTTGGAGATCCCCGGCTGGGATGAACCGGGCTTTGACGATGCTGCCTGGGCGGCAGCTGAAATTGCTCCCTGGGAAGGAAGCGTCGATGGTCCGGTTTTTCCTCCGCTGAGGGAACAAATGGAGGTCGAAGCGGTTGGTCTGACAGAGCCCGTTCCCGGTGAGTATGTTTTTGACCTGGGGCAAAACATTGTCGGATGGGCCAGGTTGATAGTCAGGGGGGAAAAAGGAGATACCATTAAGCTGAGGTTTGCGGAACTGTTGCATGAAGACGGTACGGTGGCTCAGGAAAACCTGCGATCCGCCAAAGCCACCGACAGAATCATCTGCAATGGGGAAGAGCTGGTTTGGGAACCCAAATTCACCTACCATGGCTTTCAGTATGTCCAGGTTTCAGGCTTAAGGCAAAAACCCGAACTGACCGATCTGGCCGGGAAAGTGATCCATACCAATGAGCCCTTCATTGGCAAACTGGAAACTAACAACCAACTGATCAATGCCATATACAAAAACATCACCTGGGGCCAAAGGGGTAACTTTTTCACTGTTCCCACCGACTGCCCGCAGCGGGATGAAAGGCTGGGCTGGATGGGAGATGCCCAGATCTTTGCCCCAACTGCCAATTTTAACATGAATCTCAACCGCTTCTGGAACAAATGGATGACCGACATTGCCGACGGACAGGACAGCGCCGGTTGGGTTCATGACGTCAGTCCGGCCATCGTCGTGGAAGGCCCTTCCAAACCTGGCTGGGGCGACGCCTGCGTCATCATCCCCTGGACCACCTACCTCTATTATGGGGATACCCGGATCATCAGCGACCATTATGAAACCATGAAGAAATGGGTGGATTACATGCATTCCAAAAGCCAGAACCTGATTTACATCTGGGGAAAGAAAGGAGAATGGAATGGTTATGGCGACTGGATTGCCGTGGAAAAAACCCCTTCAGAACCGATTGGTACCGCCTATTTCTCCTATAGTGCACAACTGCTTTCCAAAATGGCCGCCATCATCGGCAGGGAGGCCGATGCAGCCTTCTATGGGGAGCTGTCCCGAAAAACCGCTGAAGCCTATCAAAAGGAATACTGGCACAAAGACTCCCTGTTCTATCCGGGGAAAACCCAGACCTCCAGTCTCTTACCCCTTGCTTTTGGTATTACTCCCCCGGAATGGAGGGAACAGGTGGTCAAAAACCTGGTTGACAATGTAAAAGCCAAAGAGGTGCATCCCACAACAGGTTTTCTCGGAACCGGTTACATCCTGCCCGTTTTATCCAAAACCGGGTATCATGATCTTGCCTATCAGATGATCAACCAGACCACCTATCCCTCGTGGGGATATATGGTGGAAAAGGGAGCTTCCTCCATTTGGGAGCTCTGGAATTCAGATACGGAAAAACCGGAGGGGATGAATTCGAGGAACCACTTCGCACTGGGTTGTGTCGGCGAATGGATGTGGAATACCCTGGCCGGTGTCAACATCTGTGAAAAACTGCCTGGTTTCAAACGAATTATCCTCCGTCCGGAACCCGTTGGTGACCTGAAATCGGTGAAGGCGGAGTATGACACCAACTATGGAAGGCTTTCGGTTTCCTGGACCCTTCTCCAGGGGGTATTTTCTATGAAAGTAACGGTCCCGGCCAATTCCGAAGCCCTCTTTATACCCCCTTTGATAAGGGCGGGGGCAAAGTTATTTGAAAACGGAGTGGACGCCGCTTCAGGTAAAGTTGAAGGCATTACCCCCGACGGGGGGAACTACCTCCTGGCTGCCGGAAGTTATGCCTTTGAGTTGAAATAGGGAGAGAGCCCTATAAATCTATAACCGAGTTCATTGAGTTGAACCCACTGTCGAGATAATGGTCCGCGGCTTCATCATTTACCCAGTTGTACCCGTCAAGGAGGTAACGGAACTGATAAGCCCTACCTGTTTCAAGATCCAGCGACAAGGAAAAGGAACCATCTTTCAGCGCATTCATTTCATCAGCGGTTTCACTCCAACTGTTGAATTCTCCGGCGATGTTCACTTTTGAAGCGCCATTGGCCAGTTCTTTGGAAAGTTTAAAAGTGACTTTACAAACCGGTTTTGACTTCAGAAATTGTTTTTTGATGCTCATGACCAATTTTTTTATGTTTTAAAGTTACGACGGTTTTTCCGATTATTGTAACCATTCAGGGCGCAAAATAAACGAGTTTGAGCTTATGAAGGGCATCTTTGACGGTAATGTTAACCGTTTGTTAAATGCTGACTTACAATTTATTCATGATTAATACCTTTCAATTATGGAATTTATTTCACACCTCAGTGACCTGGACAAAGAGGTCGTCAGGAAAGAAACTGAAAAAATGGTGAAGGAAATCGGGGAACTTCAGTACCAGATGTATGCGGAAAGAAAGCACAGTATCCTGATTGTGCTCCAGGGGCTTGACGCCTCCGGAAAGGATGGTCTGGTCAGGGACCTGCTGGAATATTGCAACCCGGTGGGCCTTTCGGTATATAGTTTCAAAAAGCCTACTCCTGAAGAATATGCCCACGATTTTCTGTGGAGGGTACATAAGCAGGTGCCGGCAAAAGGGATCCTGCAGGTTTTTGTGCGCTCTCACTACGAAGACATCCTGGTGCCCACGGTGGAAGGGTTTATACCTCCGGAGATCATTGAAAAAAGGTACGACCTGATCAACGAATTCGAGTTGTTGCTGGAGCAGAATGGCACCAAAGTGCTCAAATTCCTTATGGCTGTTTCGGAAGAACAGCAGAAAGAAAGGCTCAGCGAAAGGATTACCGATCCTGAAAAGCACTGGAAACACAACGATGGTGACTGGGATACCCTGAAGAAGAGGGATCAGTATATGAAAGTCTATAAGGACATCTATAACCGGTGCAACCTTTTTCCATGGCACATCATCCCTTCGGATAAAAACTGGCAAAAAAACCGGGTGGCAGCCGGAATACTGCTGAAAACGCTGAAGGATATGGATCTGAAGTGGCCTCCGCTTGAAACAGAACTCTTTAACAAATAATCAAATTAGCTTTTAGCAACCTAAAGGGAGTGCTGGTCAATGGACCAGCAACTCCTCCCTTGATGCACTTTTTTCTTTCACGACTTGCGGCGCCACCGGAGCAGCTTCGTAAGCGGAAGTGTCTTTCTTTTTCCTGACCGGTTTTTTCTCAGCCCTGATCTCATCAGGCTTATAGAAAAAGCTTTTATCCGGTTTTTCCTGCTTCGGCGCCGGAGCAGTCATAAAGGACTTTACCGGGGCCATCAGTTTTTTGAGAACTTCAATGGTATTCCCCATTTTCAGTCCGAGCAGGTAAAAAATCGAAGAGAAAAGTAAAACTGTTTTCATTGGTTTAAAAGAATTTTAAGTAAAGATAGGGAGGCCAGGTGGCCGATTGAAGAGAATACCGGTAAACGGCCCTCTTTTTCCAGTAAATGGCCGGTTTTTGCCTGAAACAGGCGGAGAACAGACGGTGGAACGGAGAAGATTGTTTATTTTTAAGCACATAAAATAGTGCTTTATGAAAACTGCTTTCATCTGTTAACGGGCACGGAGGGAACAATGCCTTTTTGAATTACTTCGGAATGGCTCAGCTTTCGGAAAAAAGGGACTATGCCCTGTATGTTTTTCAGCCGGCTGAAAATCCGCTGAAAACCAGGCAGGATTGACCCACTTATCGGACAATGTTGTTTTTCACTGCCCAGGCAACGAGCTTGGCCGTGTTTTTACAATTCGTTTTATCGAGGATATTGGCCCTGTGTTTTTCTACTGTCCTTTTGCTGAGAAAGAGTTTTTCGGCGATTTCACCTGCAGAATTTCCGTAGCAGATCAGTTCTACGATTTGTATCTCCCTGTCTGACAGAATTTCATCCCGGATGGCCTGCCGTTGGGTGACCAGGGTATAAAGCATTTCCCGGGAGAAACAGTTTTCTCCTTCCCTGACTTTATCAATGGTCCTGATCACTTCGTCAATGTCGGAGTCTTTGCGCAGGAACCCTTTTACCCCGGCCTGGATCATTTTCAGATAATACTCTTTCTCCCCATACATTGAAAGGGCAATGATGCGGATGTCGGGATAAGCGGCAACGGCCTGTGCGGTTGCTTCAATGCCATTCATTTCCGGCATGGAGATGTCCATCAATACAATATCCGGAAAATCTTGCTTTAACTTTAGCAGGAACTCTTTCCCGTCGCAAGCCTCCCAAATAACCCTGATGTGGTTGTTGCTCCTTGCAAGCAGGGAAACCAGCCCTTCCCTGAACAGTTTGTGGTCGTCGACCACTGCAATTTTGATGATGCTCATTTTTCCGTATCGATCTTAGGTTATTGGTTCTCATTGCTGAGAGGACAGGAAATGGATACGGACAAGCCACGAAAACCGGAAGTGTTGAGTTCAATCTTCCCATTAACTGCTTTTAACCGCGATTCTATGTTGGAGAAACCCATGCCTGCATGACCGGAAAGCGTGGTCCCGGGAGGGAGTCCTTTGCCATTGTCCCGGTAACTGACAAAAAGATATCCGTCGGCCTCCAATAGTCGTATAAACACCTTTCCCGCACCGGAATGGCGCAGGGTATTGTTGATCAGTTCGCACAAGACCCGGTAAAGTGTAATTTCAACGTTATGGCTGAACCTTTTTCCCTGGATGTTTCCTTCAATGCCGATGGAAATTATTTTGCTCTCGGCGATTTTTCCCGTAAATGCCTTCAGTGCAGGCAGGAGGCCGAAGCTTTCCAGCACATGGGGGCTCAGGTTGTTGGAGATTTCCCGGATGGCCGCCAGTGACTCGTTGACCACTTGTTTCATGTTCCTGACCATCTCCGTCTGGTCACTCTCCTCCGGAAGGGAAAGCGCCGAGATCGACATTTTGAGATGGGAAATAAGTGGCCCGAGACCATCATGGAGTTCCTTGGCCACTCTTTTTCTTTCCGATTCTTCTGTTTTAATGATGGCATCCAGCACTTTCTTATCCATCTCGTTTCTCAGAATATCCGCTTCCCTGATTTTATTGAAGATTTTATTGATAAAGGCGATGCCGATCAGAAGGCATAAAGAAATCAGCACACCCATCCAGCTGATCGCTTTCCCAAAAACCGATTCCACAATCACCCCGTCAACCACCTGCGGAAGTTCGTACAGCAGCCTTACTGCCATCATCAGGAGGGCTGCAGTGATCAGAATCCAGGAAATGTTGAATTTGGTCTTTTTGATCAGGCCAACTGCAATCATGGCTGTTGCAATCTGCATAGCCACCGACAAAAGCAAAGCAATTCTCAGGTACATCAGTCGAAATAATAATCACCCTCAAACACAAAAACAGCCGGCCCTTTCAGCCATATACCGGAAAAACCGTTGCCCTGTTTCACAAACGACACGGAGAGTTTACCCCCTTTAGCCGTTACCGGGAAGACCCCCTTCTGAAGGTTGTTCTGCAAAGCGGCGCACAAAGCCGAAGCGGTGATCCCGGTTCCACAGGCCAGTGTTTCATCTTCAACCCCCCGTTCGTAAGTGTATACCGTAAGGTGGTCGTGATCCATCCTGACGAAATTAACATTGGTGCCTGTCTGGCTGAAGCGCTCATTGTACCTGATTTTCCGGCCTTCCGCAAATACATCCAGGCCGCTGAGATCCTCCATAAACCTGACGTAATGGGGAGATCCGGTATTCAGGAAAAAATCATTGCCCATTTTTTCAATC
>Ga0105102_10000279_pt1 | contig 14440 bp, 9 predicted proteins | sample PPLLaktember2015_FD_87032 | JGI IMG/M metagenome (GOLD analysis project Ga0105102, IMG submission 87032) | Freshwater sediment microbial communities from Prairie Pothole Lake near Jamestown, North Dakota, USA - PPLs Lake P7 Core (6) Depth... | ecosystem: Environmental > Aquatic > Freshwater >...
CCCGGAACGCTTTGCCCGGAACGCTTTGCCCGGAACGCTTTGCCCGGAACGCTTTGCCCTGAACGCTTTGCCCTGAACGCTTTGCCCTGAACGCTTTGCCCGGAACATTTTCCCCTTCCCCACCCTCTCTTTCCAATTAATCCTTATCTTTATAAAAAATCAATTTTCTATGGATATACCACTCCTCATTCAAAACGATAAATGGCTGACCCCTTATACCCAAGTTATTATAAACCGGTTGTCGGCAGCAAAAGCAAAAAAGGATGAACTCACCCATGGAGGCTCCCTGACCGATTTTGCCACCGGCTATCTCTGGTTCGGCCTGCACCGCACCCCCGAAGGGTGGGTGATCAGGGAATGGGCACCCGCAGCCAGCGCGCTTTTTCTCATCGGCCCCTTCAACAACTGGGGTGTTGATGGGAAATACGCTTTTTCCAAACTTGACAACGGCAACTGGGAGCTCCGCCTTCCGGAGGATGCCCTTCACCATGGCGACCTTTACGCCCTGATGATGTTTTGGCCCGATGGCGCCGGCAAAAGAATCCCCGCATGGGCCGGACGTACCGTTCAGGATGAACATACCTACCTGTTCAACGCCCAGGTGTGGCAGCCGGAAAACCCCTACCAATGGAAAAATCCCCGGTTAAAGCGCAAAGGTGAACCGCTCCTGATCTATGAAGCACACGTCGGAATGGCCGGGGAAGAAGAACGGGTACATACCTACAGCGAATTTCGCCGCGATATCTTACCCCGGGTGCAAGCCGGCGGATACAACACCATCCAGCTGATGGCCATTCCTGAACATCCCTACTACGGCAGTTTTGGCTACCATGTGTCCGGATTTTTCGCACCTTCCTCCCGTTTCGGAACCCCCGAAGAACTTAAGGAGCTGATCGACGAGGCCCACGGTATGGGCATCTCCGTGATTATGGACCTGGTCCATTCCCACGCCGTCAGAAACGAAATTGAAGGTCTGGGCAGGTACGACGGTACCCGCTACCAGTTTTTCCATGAAGGCGCCCGCGGCGAGCACCCCGCCTGGGATTCCTACTGCTTCAACTACCACAAAAATGAAGTGCTCCATTTCCTCCTTTCCAACATCAAATACTGGCTCGATGTGTTCCGCTTCGACGGATTCCGCTTCGACGGGGTGACCAGCATGCTCTATTTTGACCACGGACTGGGAAAAGCCTTCACCTCTTACGACGACTATTTCGGCGGAAACTGCGACGGCGAAGCAATTACTTATTTTGTCATGGCCAACCAGCTCATCAAGGAGGTTAACCCCGATGCCATCTCCATTGCTGAAGATATGAGCGGAATGCCCGGACTGGCAGTGCCCCTGAGGGAAGGTGGCCTGGGCTTTGACTATCGCCTCTCCATGGGTGTCCCCGATTACTGGATCAAAATCATCAAGGAAAAGAGCGACGATGAATGGCAGATGGGCGATATTTTCTACCAGCTGACCTCCAAACGCCTGGATGAAAAGGTGGTCAGCTATGCGGAATCACACGACCAGGCGCTGGTGGGGGATAAAACCATCCTGTTCAGACTGATCGACAAGGAGATGTATTTCAGCATGAGGAAGGACCAGCCCAACCTGACGGTCGACAGAGGCATCGCCCTGCACAAAATGATCCGTCTGGCTACCCTGGGATGCGCCGGAGGCGCCTACCTCAACTTTATGGGCAACGAATTCGGCCACCCCGAATGGATCGACTTCCCGAGAGAGGGAAACGGCTGGTCGTACCGTCATGCCCGAAGACTGTGGAGCATCGCTGCCAACCCGGAACTGAAATTCCACTGGCTCCTCGACTTTGATACCGACATGATCCAACTCTTCCTCCAGCATCGCATCCTGGCTACCTCCTCCGTTGACCCGGTCTGGGAAAAGATCGACGACCAGGTGCTGGCCTTCCATCGTGGGCAGTGGCTTTTTGTGTTCAACTTTAACCCGGTTCAATCTTTCACCGATTACGGAATACCCCTCGGTGAGGGCAAATACCACCTGGCACTGAGCTCCGACAATGGCCGCTTTGGCGGTCAGGACCGTGTCGATGAATCGATCACCTATTACACGCTGCCAGCAGGAAAAAATGAGGGGCAACACTGGCTGCACCTTTACCTGCCTGCAAGGACTGCCTTGGTATTCAAAAGGGAAGAGATATTCAGGAAAAAGCCTTCCTGATAGAAGATCAAATTTAAAGAGTTAACATGAACCAACATTGCTTAATGAATTGGAAAGCGAACGTTTCCCCTCCTGGGTTCAGGAGGGGTGGCTCCGCCTACAATTTACCCATGTGGCATTTTTTGTCAGCGGAGACGGGGTGGTTAATTATCCAAATGAATGTCTTTACCACCTCCCCCAAATCCATGAAAATGTGAAGTTTTCCAGTATAACAGACTGTTTCACATGGATTTGGGTACTCCTCCTGAAACAGGAGGAGAATTTGAAGGTTCATTGAATCAAGTAGTTATCCAGAAGAATGATTGATTTCTATACACCAGTAAACATTCCGGAACCCCGGGTTAAAAGCAGTTATGCCGCGAAGCACCTGATGATCGGATCCTGTTTTACGGAAAACATAGGATCCAGAATGGAAAACCTGAAATTCAACACCGACATCAACCCCTTTGGCATCCTGTTCAATCCGGCGTCCATCGCCAGGTGCCTGAGACGGCTTATTTCCGCTGAAGCCTTTTCAGAAAGCGACCTTTTTCAACACAATGGGCTGTGGCACAGCTTCCAGCACCACGGAAAATTTTCCCACCCTCAGAAAGAGGAAGCGCTCGATGCCATAAACACCCGCCTGGCCTTCAGCTCGGAATACCTCCGGAAGTGCGATGTTCTGATCCTTACCTTCGGCACCGCCTGGGTGTATGAACTGCTTTCCTCGGGAGAGACCGTTTCCAACTGCCACAAAGTCCCGGCACCGGAATTTAAACGATACAAACTGACCGTCGGGGAGGTGGTTGCAGAAATGAGGGAGACGCTGGAACTGCTCTTTGAAACCAATCCCGGTGTCAGAACCATCCTCACGGTAAGTCCTGTCCGCCATCTGAAAGACGGGGCCACCGGGAACCAGGTAAGTAAAGCCACCCTCCTCCTGGCTGCCGATGCCCTGGTGAATGGCTTTGGAAAGGAAAGATGCTCCTATTTCCCCTCCTATGAAATCATGATGGACGAACTGCGTGATTACCGGTTCTATGCAGAAGACATGGTCCATCCCTCCCCTGCGGCGGTTGATTTCATCTGGGAGAAATTCCGCAACTGGCTGTTTGGAAAGGACATAACTGAACTTTCCGAAAAAATTCAATCCCTTTTGCAGGCCAGGAAACACCGGCCCGTTCATCGAAATAACCCGGAATATACAAATTTCCTGAAGACTACCCTGCTTCGCCTGGAAGAATTTGCAAAAAATTATCCTTTTCTTGATTTTTCGGATGAAATTTCCTACTTTTCCGCGGAAACAGAAAATATACGAACACAAACCGGCTGACTTTTCAGGTGGCCAAAAACCAGTACCCATGAGTTACGTAAATTTTTCATCCTCAAAGTTAACCCAGCTGGACTTTACCACACGCAGGGAAATTGTCAGGTCAAACCATGCTGGTTCCTATATTTCAACTACCCTTAACGGCTGTAATACCCGGAAATACCATGGATTACTGGTATGTCCGGTCGCTGCTTTCGGGGGAAGCAAGCATGTTTTGCTTTCAGCGCTGGATGAGAGTATCAAAGTGAAAGGGGCAACCTTCCATCTGGCTACCAGAAGGTATGCCGGCGGGCACCTTGACCCGAAAGGGAATAAATACCTGTCCAAATTCGATTTTGAGAAGATCCCGAAATTCACTTTTCAGATGGGGGATGTTGTTCTTACCAAAGAACGACTTTTGGTGGAAAAGGAACAACAGCTTCTGGTGAAATACTGCCTTGAAGAGGCCCCTTCCACTGTGACCATGGTATTCAGGCCTTTCCTTGCCTTCAGGAACATCCACGACCTGAGTAAGTCGAACATGTATGCCCAGACCTGGTTTGAAAACGAACAAAACGGGATCAGTCTGAGCCTGTACGACGGCTATCCCCGGTTGTTCATGCAGCTGAGCCAGGAATGTCAATTCCATCCGGCTCCCGACTGGCACTACAATGTCGACTACATAGTTGAAGCGGAAAGAGGTTATGCCTCGGAGGAAGATCTCTACACCCCGGGATTCTTTGAAGTGAAACTGAAAAAAGGGGAATCCCTGGTCTTCTCAGCTTCCACATTCGGCGCCAATCCGCCATCCTTCAAACAACGGTTCAGCAGGGAAGTCAGCAAACGGATCAACAGGGATTCTTTCACGGGATGCCTGAAAAATGCTGCCAACCAGTTCATTCAATACAAAGACGGAGTTGCTGTTGATATCATTGCCGGATTTCCCTGGTTCAACAGCATTTCAAGGCAAACCTTCATTGCCCTGCCCGGGTTAAGAAATGCCCAGACCGAACGCCGGCTGGCCCTCGAAGTGCTCTCCACTTACCTTCCCCATTTGAAAAACGGGCTTTTCCCCGATTCAATAGCCGATAATTACCCGTCATTTCACAGTCCCGACGCTTCCCTGTGGTTCATTTGGGCCATGCAGCAGTTTAAAAAACAGGGTTCAAGATTCAAGGAGTTTGGCCCTCCCTTTTATCAGGCCATTAAGCAGATCATTCAGAGCTTCCGGAGTGGAACCTATTTCCTCGGGATGCTTGAAAACGGTCTGCTCTTCGCCGTGGAACAAGGTATGGCCCTGACCTGGATGAACAGCAACAGTTACGGACAACCGACTGTTCCCAGATACGGGAAACCAGTTGAGCTGAACGCCCTGTGGTACAATGCCGTCTGTTTTTCCCTTGAAATGGCGCGTATGGAGCGGGATATGGAGTTTATTGAAGAATGGAAAAATATGCCTGAAAAAATGGCTTCAGCATTTTTGGATACCTTCTGGAGTGATGAAAAAGGCTACCTCGCGGATGTGGAAAACGGGTTGTTCACCGACTGGTCGATCCGCCCCAATATGGTGGTGGCCGCTGCCCTGCCCTTCTCCCCCCTGAGCCGAAGCCAGAAAATAAAGATCCTCGAAGTGGCCCGGCATCACCTGGTTACCCCGCGCGGATTGCGTACCCTGACCCCTGAAGATCCTGCCTACCGGGGCAGCGTGGATGGCTCACCCGATCAGCGGGAAGAGGCCGTGCACCGTGGCGCTGCCCATCCCTGGCTGTTACAGTTCTTCGCCGACGCCTGGCTGAATACACAGGGCAAAGCAGGATTGCCGGTCATCAAAAAAATGGTCGCCTCTTTTGAAAATGAAATGAGTGACAACTGCATCGGAACCGTGTCAGAAATGTTCAACGGATCAGCTCCACATTCGGCAAACGGCGCCGTTTCACAAGCCTGGAGCGTTGCAGCTTTGCTGTATACCCTGCAGCGAATTGCGGAGGTGGAAAGTGAATGAAAGTCCTGATGTTTGGTTGGGAATTCCCTCCCCATATTTCCGGAGGACTGGGCACTGCCTGCCAGGGGCTGGTAAAGGGCTTGTCTGAAATTCCCGGCATCTTTGTTACTTTTGTGGTACCCAAAATCTGGGGGGACGAAACAGGAGACAACTACCGCTTGATCGGCGGCAACGAGGTGGTTCTCAGAGAGCAATTGTTCCCGGAAATTCATGAGAATGAGGGTTTTAACCAGATCAGCCTGCCCTCAGGGATCATTCCCTATCAGACACCGGAACAATTCTGGGCCGCCAAAAGCAGAAGACTTCACCGGGATTCCCGTTTTGTTGAAGTCACTGAGGAAGGTACCCTGAAGTTTTCAGGATCTTACGGGGAATCGCTGTACGGAGAAATCAGAAACTATGCGCTGATCGCGGAACATCTGGCAATGGAAGAATCGTTTGACCTGGTCCATGCCCACGACTGGCTGGCTTTCCCTGCCGGAATGGCCGCCGCCCGGAAGGCAGGAAAACCGCTGATCGTCCATGTTCATGCTACAGAATTTGACCGCAGCGGAGGGGACATTAACCCCCGGGTATATGCCATCGAAAGGGAAGGCATGGAATACGCTGCCAGGATCATCACCGTCAGCCATTTTACCCGGCGTACCGTTATCGAACGGTATGGAATTCACCCTTCCAAAGTGATCACCATTCACAATGCCGTGGAACAGTGGTCAGGAAGCGAAAAAGAGAACCTGAAAAAAGGTCTTCCGGGGAAAATCGTATCCTTCATAGGCCGGATTACGCTTCAGAAAGGACCGGAGTATTTTGTGGAAACAGCTCACCTGTTGCTTCAGAAAATGAATAATGTCAGGTTTGTCATGGCGGGCAGCGGCGACCGGATGCCCGCTGTTGTGGAACAGGCCGCGCGCCTCGGATTATCGCGGAATTTCCATTTCACTGGTTTTCTTAACCCGGAGGAAGTGCGCAGATTGCTGGCCATCAGCGATGCGCTTGTCATGCCTTCAGTGTCAGAACCTTTTGGGATTGTCCCCCTGGAAGCGATGCGCTGCGGAGTTCCGGTCATCGTTTCCCGACAGTCGGGCGTGTCGGAAATCGTCAGGTATGCCCTGAAGACCGATTTCTGGGATACCCACGCCATCGCTGATGCCCTGTGGGGTCTGCTGAATTATCCGGTCCTTTCCAACCTGCTGATCAGAAAAGGAAAAGAGGAAACAGGTTCCATGGGATGGGAAAAAACCGCTGAAGAAGTATTTAAACTATACCGGCAACTCAACTTCCATTACCACGCCTTATGAATAAAATCTGTCTCATTTTATCCCTGCATCAATCGCTGCCACTCAGGCCTTACCGTTTCTTCGAAATCGGTGACCACGCCCCCTACCGGGATGAGGATGCCCTGGTCAAAAATACGTCATCGCTTGCTCATTGCAGCTATTTGCCTGTTAACCAATTACTGCTTAGGCATATAAAAAACAGCAAAAACCAGCTCAGGGTGGCCATCTACCTCTCCGGTTTAACAGCCGGGAACCTGGAGAAATATGCGGAAGAGGCTTATGACTCTTTTCGGCAACTGGCCGATACCGGCTGTGTGGAATTTCTCTCCGGAACCTTTTCGTGGTCCCTTGCTTCTCTTTTTGAACCGGCAGCCTTCCTCCGGCAGATGAACGACCACCGCCAGAGTATGGAGCGACTGACCGGCAGAAGGGCATCTGATGTCTTCATCAATACCGGATTGTATTACGACAACCGGATTGGAGCATTATTGACGGGAGCAGGCATGGAGGGCGTCATTACGGAAGGGGACAAACAACTTCTGGGTTGGAAAAGCCCCGATGCCCTGTACTCGGATGTCCGGTTCCCCGGGCTGAAGATGTTTTTCACTTCCCCTGAACGAAATGCTGCCTTTCTGCAACCCTTCAGTGCATCCAAAGATCAAAAACAGTCCGGGAAATTCCGGACGATCCAGGAGGAGTTTCAGGCAGACGGGGAGGACAGCAGGCTTTTTAACCTGATGCTCCCCTATAACCTGCTCAGCCAACAGAAAGGTCAAGCCTCCGGAAATCTTCACCTGCTCGACCATTTTCTCTATACTGCCTTGCGTTCTCCGGCACTTGAATTCTGCTCACCTTCCGATTTACTTCATCTCAGGACGGGTATCCCGGCCGTTCAGACAGACAGGATGCTTCCGGTGGAGGGAGGAAACAATTTCTTAATATATGATCCGGATAATGACCTCCAGCAGGAAGCCCTCACCAGATTGTATGAAATGACCGGGAAAATGGGTAAGATAACCGATCCGGCCATTTGGCACGAATGGAATTTTCTGCAATCCTCCTGTCACATCGAATATATGGCCAACAATTACTGCAACCCGGAGCCTGCACAGGCCAGCGATCCCTGCTCTACGCCCTATGGGGCATTTATTAATTTCATGAATGTACTGAATGATTTTAATTTAAAACTGGATCAGCATATCAAATATTAAATTCCTTATTTTTGCAGGCTGAAATTTCAAGTTAATCAGAATGGATATTAAGGAAGGGGTACGCTATATACAACCTCCGGTCATAGAGAGTCCGCAATGGAGAAAATTCATCGTTGAATCTGATCTGCCCGAGAAGTTGACACCGTTACGAGAACTGACCAGGAACCTTTGGTGGGTATGGAACAATGAAGCACGTGATTTATTTCAGTACATCGACGAGAAAATCTGGGAAACAGTTGAACACAACCCCATCCTGCTGCTCGACCAGGTGAGTTTTCAGCGCTTCAGGGAACTGGAGAAAGACAGGAAGTTCACCGGTATGATGGAGAAGGCCTACGGGAATTTCAGGAAATACCTGGAGGAAAGGGAGAGCCTCACTACCCCGCAGATTGCCTATTTTAGTATGGAATACGGATTGCACGACAGCCTGAAGATCTTTTCAGGAGGTTTGGGAATACTTGCCGGTGATTACCTTAAGGAGGCCAGCGATTCGAGGGTTAACCTGGTCGGCGTCGGGTTATTGTACAGGTTTGGATACTTCAGGCAAACCCTGAATGTTTATGGCGAACAGATGGCCAATTACATTCCGGAGCATTTCTCCAAAATCCCTGTAGCCCCCTCCCTTGATCAGGAAGGGAACTGGATTGAAGTGCAGGTGGAATTCCCGGGAAGGGAGGTAACGGCAAGGGTCTGGGAAGTTCACATCGGGGCAGTCAAACTCTACCTGCTCGACACAGACAACGATCTTAACCAGGAGCATGACCGGAATGTTACGCACAGCCTGTATGGCGGCGATTCTGAAAACCGTCTCAAGCAGGAAATCCTGCTGGGGATCGGGGGAATCAGGGCGCTCCGCAAACTCGGTTACCAACCGGATATATACCATTGCAACGAAGGTCACGCTGCCCTTATTGGCGTTGAAAGGATACTTAACCTGATCAGCACCAGCGATCTGACTTATGCAGAGGCAAAAGAGGTGGTGAGGGCCTCCAACCTCTTTACCACCCACACACCGGTTCCGGCCGGCCATGATGCTTTTCACACCGATCTTTTCAGGGCCTATATGGGCCATTATCCTGAAAAGCTGGGGCTTACCTGGGACGAATTCGTCTATCTGGGCAAAGCTAATCCCCATGAAGATCACTTCAATATGAGCTACCTGGCTTGCCAGATGTCGCATGGCATCAACGGTGTCAGCTGGATGCACGGAAAGGTCAGCAAAAAGATTCTCAAAGAGTTGTACCCCGGCTACCTCGAAGATGAAATTGCGGTAGGTTATGTGACCAATGGGGTTCATTATGCCACATGGGCGGCTAAGGAATGGAAAGACATCCACACGGAATATTTCGGGAGCGATTTTGTGGATAACCAGCTGAACCTCGACAGGTGGGAAAAAATTTACAAGGTTCCGGATGAAAAGATATGGAATTTACGCCAGCAATTGCGGCTTAAACTGATCAATTACATTAAGCAGCGTTTCTCTGATGCCTGGATACAGCGGAATGAGAACCCCAGGTACATCACCGAGATCACCGATATTCTGGATCCATCTGCTCTGACCATTGGTTTTGCCCGCCGTTTTGCCACCTATAAACGTGCCCATCTTCTGTTCCGGAATACGGAAAGGCTGGCCCGAATCGTCAATGATCCCCTGCGTCCGGTTCAGTTTCTCTTTGCCGGGAAAGCACATCCGGCCGATCAAATGGGGCAGGACCTGATCAAACACATTGTGGAGATTTCAAAACAACCCCAGTTTAAAGGAAAAATATTGTTTGTCCAGAACTACGACATCAACCTGGCCAAAATGATGCTCCAGGGAGTTGATGTCTGGCTTAACACCCCTACCCGGCCACTGGAAGCTTCCGGTACCAGCGGAGAAAAAGGGATCATGAACGGCACCCTTCATTTTTCAGTTTTGGATGGCTGGTGGATAGAGGGTTATGAAAAAGATGCCGGATGGGCCTTACCTATGGAAAGGAGCTATGATGTTCAGGATTATCAGGATGAACTGGATGCGGGCACCATATATAACATCCTGGAAGATGAAATCATCCCGGCATTTTATGAAAGGGGGAAAGAGGGTGTTCCGGTCAAATGGATCGGATTCATCAAAAACACCATAGCCAAAGTTGCGCCTAAGTTTACAACTGCCAGGATGATCCGTGATTACCAGGATCGCTTTTATCATCCGCAATACCAGCAAACGTTGAAGGTCAGGGAGAACGATTTCAAACTGGCCAAGGATATTGCTGTCTGGAAATTCTGGGTCAGCTCCATATGGGATGAAATTGAAGTGAACGAGATACAGATTGCCCATGGCATCACCAACCCTATGAAAATTGGCCGCGAATATCCGGCGAAAGTAGTCCTCGACCTGAAAGGGCTTTCCACCCAGGAAGTGGGGCTTGAACTGGTTATTACCACCAACGGGAACAACACCCCGCCCAAACTGGTGGAGAAAATGGAATTTAAGGCAGAAACCGGAGAGGATGGGCTTGCATATTATTCCCTGGATGTAAATATTCAGAAATCAGGAACATACAGTTACGGACTGCGGTTGTTCCCGAAACATGAAAACCTGGAACACCGGCAGGATTTCCGGTATGTGAAATGGCTGTAGGTTTTAACCACAAAGTACTCGGAGAAGGCACAAAGGACACTAAATAATCCGGAATTTTTTGTGAACTTTGTGTAAATCTTTGTGACCTCTGTGGTTAATAAACAGTATAAATAACTCTGATTCAGACCAAAAGACAACTGAAATGCAAAAGACCAACATCGGAGAGAAGATAAAACAGTACAGGGAGATGCGTCTGGTCGCCAGAAATGAGCTGGCCATGAACGCCAACCTTGACATTGAACAACTCAGGATCATTGAAGAAGAAGGGGTGGTTCCCTCCCTGGGGCCCCTGATCAGGATCGCCAGAGCGCTGGGGGTGAGGATCGGAACCTTCCTTGATGATGCCGGTCAATCCGGCCCGGTACTGGTAAAAGCAGGGAGTGAAAAAAATTCCATCAGTTTCTCCTCAAGCGATCCCTCTTCGCGGCAGCACCTGAATTTCTTTTCTCTTGCAGCCGATAAGGCAGGCCGGCATATGGAACCCTTTATTGTTGACATACATCCGGCATCCGCATCCGACTATAAGCTTTCCTCCCACGAAGGGGAAGAATTTATCTATGTGCTGGGCGGTTCCGTGGAGATCAACTATGGAAAAGAGCTTTACCATCTGGAGGCCGGAGATTCCATCTACTATGATTCAATCGTTATGCACAATGTCCACTCCGGAAACGGAAAAGAGGCGAAGATTCTGGCTATTGTCTACACTCCATTCTGATACCTGCTTTTTACCTTCATCCTGGAACCCATGCAGATTTTAGACTATACCCTGGGAGAAATCCTCGAAAAATGGGCCATTGAAACCCCCGACCAGGAGTTTATCGTTTACCCCGACCGAAACCTCATCTTTACCTACCGTGATTTCAACGAACGGGTAGATCAGCTCGCCAAAGGATTGCTCTACATCGGCATCCAGCCCGGCGATAAAGTAGGTATCTGGGCAAAAAATGTTCCCGACTGGGTCACTTTCATGCTGGCTACGGCAAAAATCGGGGCCATTCTGGTTACCATCAACACCAGTTATAAAAAATCAGAACTGGAATACATTCTGCAGAATGCCGATATTAACACCCTGTGTCTTGTTGATGGCTACCGCGACAGCAACTATATCCAGATGATTTTTGAACTGGTTCCCGAACTGAAAGAGATGCCTCGTGGAGAATTTCGTTCGGAACAGTTTCCGGAACTAAAAAACGTCATTTATATCGGTCAGCAGAAACACCGGGGCATGTACAATACCCAGGAACTGATGCTGCTGGGAAGCCATGTCGACAATTCTGAAATTGAAGCCATTTCGGCCACCCTGAACTGCCATGATGTGGTGAACATGCAGTACACCTCCGGGACCACCGGTTTCCCCAAAGGAGTAATGCTCTCCCACCACAACATCCTCAACAACGGGTTTTCCGTCGGGCAATGCATGAAATTCACTTCAGCCGACCGTGTACTCACCCCGGTTCCACTTTTTCACTGCTTCGGCTGTGTCCTTTCCCTGTGTGCGGTGATCACGCACGGAGCAACAATGGTCCTGCTTGAAGAATTTGATCCGCTGATGGTTCTGGCTGCCGTTCAGAAAGCCAAATGCACAGCCATTTACGGCGTACCCACCATGTTCATCGCAGAACTGAACCACCCGATGTTTGATCTGTTCGACCTGAGCAGCCTCCGGACAGGCATCATGGCCGGGTCGCTCTGCCCGATTGAGACCATGAACCAGGTGATGACCAAAATGCACGCCAAAGAAATCATCATCGTTTACGGCCTTACCGAAACTTCTCCCGGAATGACAGCCACACGCACCCACAACTCCACAGAAGTGCGTTGCACAACCGTCGGGTTTGAACTGCCCAATGTGGAGGTAAAAATCGTCAACCCTGAAACCGGGGAAGAATGTGAACCAGAACAACAGGGCGAGATTTGCTGCCGTGGCTACAACGTCATGAAAGGCTACTATAAAAATGAGGAAGCCTCCATGAAAGCCATCGACAAGGAGGGATTCCTCCATTCAGGAGACCTCGCCGTCAAAACGGTGGATGGTTTCTACAAAATCACCGGAAGGATCAAGGATATGATCATCAGGGGAGGAGAAAATATTTATCCAAGGGAAATTGAAAATTTCCTGTTTAAAATGCCACAGATCGAAGCCGTGGAAGTTGCCGGGGTTCCCAGTCCCAAATACGGGGAACAGGTGGGCGCTTTCATCAGGGTGAAAAAAGGGTTCACGCTTACTGAAGAGGAGGTTACCGACTTCTGCCTCGGGCAGATCGCCAAGTATAAAATCCCGAAATACATCTTTTTTGTCAACGAATTCCCCATGACCGCCAGCGGTAAAATCCAGAAATACAAACTTTCGGAAATGAGCCACCAAATGGCCGCCGAACGGGGGATGGAGATTATTTAACTGGTCATTCAGTGGTCATTCAATGGTCATTCAATGGTCATTCATTGTCATCCAGTTGATTGGATGACGCGCAGCGAATGACTACCGAATGCCGCGCAGCGAATGACCTCTTAATAATTCAAAAGTCCCGGCATCCATTCTTTCCCACGGAGAATGGGATCTCCGGGGTAATACACGCGGTGCAGGAACAATCCGGAAGGTGGCGCCGTATTCTGAGCCGGAACAATGGAATAGGTTCCGAAGTAATCCAGGATCTCTTTTTTCTGTAAATGGCCCCGGCCTGCTTCCACCATAATTCCAATCATTCTCCTGACCATTTTCCACAGGAAATGAGAACCCGTAATGTGAACGGCAATCATATCACCCCCATCATGGACATCAATGAACTTTATTTCTACCTTCGTGGATCCTTCTTCCGGGGATTGTTCGGTAAAAGAGACAAAATCATGGAATCCGGTCATACTTTCAGCCAAATCCCTCATAACGGAAGTATCCAGTGCATCTCTCACCCACCAGCAATGTGGTTTTTCAAATGCCGTTCTCCTGCGGGAAATCAGATAGACATAACTCCGGGCGATGGCATCATGCCGGGCATGAAAATTCCGGTTCACTTTTTCAACCTTTAAAACATGGATGTCAGGGGGTAAAAGATCATTCACAGCGTAAACAAGCTTTTTTTCAGGCATTTCAACATTTATCCCCAGATGTGCTGTCTGACCTAAAGCATGTACTCCGCTGTCGGTGCGACCTGCGCCATAAAATTCAAACTTTTCGCCCGGGAACAACTTATCAAAAACATTGAAAAACTCCCCCTGAACGGTACGGCTGCCCTTTTGCGCCTGCCAGCCGTAGTAACGGGTACCTTCATATTCCAGCGTTATTTTGTATCGTGCCATTTCTTTAGTATTTTGCCCTTAATTTCAGCAGGCGATTCCAAGAAGTAAAAAAATCAGGAGAATCGAAACAAACCGAAATAATTGGGTAAATTTAACCATTAAACCGATACAGGATGAGCAATTTGTTTGATATCAGCGGGAAAGTGGCCATAGTTACAGGCGGCGCCGGGACCCTTGGAAGCAGTATTTCAGAATGCCTTGCCCTACATGGAGTTAAGGTAGTGGTGCTGGGCAGGGATTTCGCTAATGCTGAGCTGGAGGCTGAAAAAATCAGGGAAATGGGCGGGGAAGCCATGGCTGTATCAGCCGATGTGATGGACATAGATCAGTTGAACGAGGCGGAGAAACGGGTCACCGATCACTGGGGAAGAATTGATATCCTCGTTAACACAGCGGGAGGTAATATCCCCGGTGCTACCATCGGAACTGACCAGTCTATCTTCGACATGAACCTGGAAGACTACAAAAAGGTGGTGGATCTGAATCTGAATGGTACTGTCTATCCCTGCCTGGTTTTTGGTAAAAGTATGGCCAAGACCGGAAGCGGAAGCATCATTAAC
>Ga0105102_10000280_pt1 | contig 14436 bp, 17 predicted proteins | sample PPLLaktember2015_FD_87032 | JGI IMG/M metagenome (GOLD analysis project Ga0105102, IMG submission 87032) | Freshwater sediment microbial communities from Prairie Pothole Lake near Jamestown, North Dakota, USA - PPLs Lake P7 Core (6) Depth... | ecosystem: Environmental > Aquatic > Freshwater >...
CCATGCTGGGAATGATCCTGTTCGGGCTGTTCGGGTGGCTTGACCTGAGCGTAGTGTACATAAACCCCACCTACCTGTGGTCGGCCATTGCCGGAGGGGTAGTGATGGGAGCGGGATTTATCATGGGTGGCTTTTGCCCCGGAACCTCCTTCTGCGGAGCAGCCATTGGCAAGATTGATGCCATGCTGTTTGTAGGGGGATTGTTCATCGGCGTTCTTATTTTCATGGAGGCTTATCCCCTTTTTGAAAAATTGTACTATGCTGCTGACCTGGGGGCACCCTTTGTATATGATTCCCTGGGCATGTCGAGAGGTCTTTTCGCTTTCCTGCTGATCGTTGTAGCGCTGGTTGCCTTTGTCGGGGCTGAATGGGCAGAGAAGAAATTTCCGAGGGATGAATATTAGCAAAAAGATAATTCCATCCATCTGTGGTATTTAGCCATGGGGAGAATAGCGGGGAGAAGGAAACCAACTCACCCCCGGCCCCCCGTCCGAACGTGCCAAATGGGTCGCTTGAATAAAAATTGATAAAGTTCGGCACGGGCGGGCTCTCTTCACGAAGAGAGGGGTGACTTTCAAAGGTGGACAAGGTTAGTTAATTTGGCGTATTTAAAACAAGTTATAAAACAGCAATTGATTATGAAACCATTGTATAAACTGGCTGCCGTTTTACTCCCATTGGGGGTTCTGGTAGCTGCTATTCCCGACAACAAGGTAGGAGTGGAGAAAGCCAACCCACAGCAGATCCTGGCAGAAGTGAAAGATGGCAGCAACCTGATGACCACCGATGCCGTGGCCGATATGCTGGTGCAGAAGGATCCGATGCTTCAGCTGATAGATGTCCGTCCGCAGTCGGAATACGAACAGTTCCATCTCCCCGGCGCTGTTTCTGTTCCTTTCGATAATATTCTTTCAGATGAGTATTCAGCCATTTTCGACCAGGATGTAAAATTGAATGTTCTCTATGCCAACGGAACCACAGCCGCCAGTGAAGCCTGGATGCTGCTCCGGCAACAAGGCTACAGGAGTCTCTACATCCTTCAGGGCGGAATGAATTACTGGGCAGAGACCATTATGAATCCTTCGCAGCCTCCCTCCACGGCGCCGGACGATGAACTGGCAAAATACGATTTCCGCAAGGCCGCCGGAGGTGTTTTGGGAGGCGGAGCGCCAATGACCGTCTCTTCTCCGGCTATTTCTGCACCTTCAGCCCCCAAAGCAGGTGCCGCGCCCAAAAAGAAAAGAGTAGCGGGGGGATGTTGAGAAGTAATTTTTAGCCACCAAGGCACCAGGACACAAAGTAAACACGAATAGTAACATATAGATCATAAGTGTTTTGTGATACTTTGAGTCTTTGAGTCTTAGTGGCAATAGTTATTCCACCCAATTGTCAGAAGCCGGTACCGACCTGCGGTTTATACTGGCGTTCCCGGATCACAGCCGTATTAAGACAACTACCTTGTACAGGCATTTGTCCAGGAGGAGGTTGACAAAATACAAAGTCCGCCTGACGCTGATGGATGGAATAAAGGAAAAGAAAAAAGAATGAAGGGGGTGATGAAAGGAAGGAAAAGCAGTAAGTTTATGGTGATATTTACCAGTTAATGGCAAGCGTTAAAAACACCGTCCAAACATGAAGCTTTCCGTTTTAATGGGTGTTTATGACACTTTTTAGTATTTTTACAAAATGAAACGTAAAGCTGTAGAACTTGATGTGGATTTTATTGGTGGCCAGGATCCCATGACAAGTGAAGAAGAGAAGGCGATAAGTGAATTTATAAAAGCTCGTAAATTGCTGACCTTAAAGAAGCAAATTAGGACAAAGATAGAACCTAAAAGAAAAGTTAACGTTTAATTTCAACAGTTAGACTTCCAGGGGATTTAACGCCAACCATTTACAGCACCTACCCGCAAGCAGGGGTATCGTTTTCCAAAAAGGAGAAAAATTTTCCCAGAGCCCCTGCCAGCGTGTAGCTGCAAACCGTTAGCTGCAACCCTCAAAGAATACAAATAAAAAAATATGACAAATAATTTTGACAACAGTTTGAATGCTTGCAAGATAACTAATACAGACAGCGGATTTCATCTTGTAGCAAATGCTAAGACTGATTTTATTTGTAAATACAAAGAATATATCAAAGATGAAGCTTCGTTTTTTTACATCGAAAAGACTGGCGATTTTACCATTAAAGCAGAAGTTGAAACAAAAGGAAAATTCACCTACGATGCAGCTTTCTTAATGGTGAGAGAAAATAAAACCCGCTGGATAAAATTAGCAGTTGAACTGGGCGTTGACAGAACGTACAATGTTGTTTCAGTAATCACAGACAATTGGTCGGACGATGCAAATGGTGAATTAATCACATCAAATAAATGTTGGTTACGAATAACCCGTAAAGGTGATTTATGGGGACTTCATTATTCCCTCAATGGTATCAGATGGAGGTTCGTTCGTTGTTTTGGTTTAGACCTTCCTTCCACCATAAAAGTCGGATTTGGAATACAAGCACCATTAGGGGACAAATGCGAAGGAAAATTGGATTTTATAACCTTAACAGATGATAGTGTCAAAAACTTTAGAGATGGTAGTTAATACATTAATACCTGAACTGAAAATAGTTTGCTAAAAGGGGAGCAGCACACAAAGCCTTGCTTTCAGCGGGGGTGAATTGGAAATTGAAACGACAATCAAATTAATAAACGGAAGCGGTAAGCGACAAGAAAGTGGGGTTTAATCCCCGCCGAAAAGCAAGCCTCGGGCGTTACCAGCCATTATAGAAATACCATACAATTAGAATGAAAGAGTATTTGATTTTACAATACAAAATGACAAATAGAAAACTCAAAGACTTTGGGCTTAACCCGATATTGGGCTACCTACTGATTTTGACAAGTTTTTTAGTGCTTTCTATTTACCTTTTTCATAAAACAGAATTTGCACAATATGCTTATATACTTATTTCACTAGCATTAACAGCTAAGCTTTCAGAAATAGGCAGAAATGATTTTCTCAAATTGTGCTTTAATAATACACATTACAAATTAATCAGAATAGCTGAAAACTTTTCTGTGACATTGCCCTTTCAATTTTTTTTGCTTTATAAACAATCATTTGTTGGTTCAGTAATTCTTGTTGTGCTAAGTCTCTTACTTGGATTGAGCAGCTTCAAAACAAGTTTAAATTTTACTATACCAACTCCTTTCAATAAGAAGCCTTTTGAGTTTACCGTAGGTTTTAGAAACACCTTTTTTATTTTCCCAATTGCTTACATCCTGACATTTATTGCAATTTCTGTTGACAATTTTAACCTTGGCATATTCTCATTATTGCTTATTTTCATAGTAGTCATTGGCTTTTATCCTAAACCAGAAAACGAATATTTTGTATGGTCATTTGCATTAACAGCAAAACAATTTATTATTGAGAAAATCAAAACGGCATTATTTTATTCAACTATACTTTGTTTGCCTAATGTATTGACATTGTGCTTTTTCTATTACACAAACATAGTTTCACTACTGGCATTTTATGTTATTGGCTGTGTTTTCCTGATGACAATAATTTTTGCAAAATATGCAGCTTATCCTGACGAAATGAATATTCCTGAAGGAATTATAATTGCTATAAGTGTTGCTTTCCCTCCGTTTCTATTTGTTTTTGCGCCATATTTTTACACAAAAGCATTAAAAAAACTTGAAAGATTTCTAATATGATTAAAGTTACGGTATTGACAAAAAGCTATGGAATAAAACAAGTTCTCAAAAATATTAATCTGACCTTTTCAGAAGGGAATGTGTATGGAATTGTTGGCGAGAATGGAGCCGGCAAAACAACATTATTCCGGTGTATTGCTGGGTTAGAAGATTATCAAGGTGAAGTAAAATCAACATTAGAACCTCTAAAAAATCATTTAGGACTATTAGTAACTGAGCCGTTCTTTTTTGCAAAAATTACAGGCAAGGAATATCTACAACTACTTTGTAACGCACGTAAAATGAAAATTGATAATATTGAGAGTAGAAATATCTTTGACTTGCCACTGAATCAATATGCCTCGACATACTCAACTGGAATGAAAAAGAAACTTGCAATTACAGCCATTTTATTACAAAACAACAAATACTTTATACTTGACGAGCCATTCAATGGTGTTGATATTCAGAGCAACATTGTCATCACTGAAATTATTCACAAACTCAAAGAGTTAAAAAAGATTGTGATAATATCATCGCATATTTTTTCAACTCTCAGTGTAACTTGCGATGAAATACATTTGATAAAAAATGGTGAATTTATTAAGACAGTAAAAACGGAAGATTTCAGTAAACTAGAAGCTGAAATGAAAGAAATTACTATCGCTAATAAACTTGAAAAACTTGAACTTATATAGAATAACAGCTGGTAACACGGGTTTTGCGTCAGGCGGGCTGACGTGCAAACTTGGAGCTTTGTGCTTCTATTCAAGTTCAGTGCTTATTGATAGTTTTGTGCTCCGAAACCCGCCCGAACTCAAAGCCCGAAAACGTTATTAAGCATGGTAAAGTTCACTGCGTAGTGCATTCTGTAAAAGAATTACTTAACTTTGAAAAAACTAAGTGTGATGAAAATACAGGCAGAAAAAATTGAGATATTGAAGTTGATTTTAGAAACAGACAATCCAAATATCTTAGAATCAGTGAAGAAAATATTTAAGAAAGAGGAAATCACAGATTTCTGGGCAACTCTAACGCAGGAGCAAAGAGAAGATATTTTGCAAGGGATTGAGGATATTGAGGAGGGAGAAGTTGTAGATTATGAGGACTTCATGCGAAAATATCGATAATGAGGAAAATAATTCTTTCAAAAAAAGCTTCCAAACGCCTTGAAAATCTGCTTGAATATTTGGAGTCGGAATGGTCACACAAGGTGAATAATGATTTTATAATAAAACTCGACAAATCACTTAAACAAATTCAAAAATTTCCAGAGTCTTGCCCACATACACGTTATGTTAAGGGGATTCACATGCTTGTTGTTACTAAACAGACTTCATTAATTTACCGGTTCAATTCTAAGACTATTACGATTGTAACATTATTTGATAACCGGATGAACCCTGATAGGTTAAAAAAAGAAACTATATAAAACCACGTTTTATAATCGAGTAGACGGCTCCGTCAGTAATTAGCTGACGGAGGGCGCCTCTCACCACTGTATACTTCGAATTCGCTCATTGTAAACCAAGCGGGTCTTGTATACAGCGGTTTCCCGATGCATCGGGACCAGATGCAATACCTAAGCCGGTTGCGCAGCCACCTGTGGTGAGAAAAGCTGTTGCTCCGTTCTTTGGGCTAGTCTGGATCCTGAGAACAACCGTGTTGAACCAAAAGGGATCATGTTTTCGCCCGCCGGCAGGATAGCTGGTTTGTCACAGCCTTTGAAACAGCGGTGGTAGTCCGGCAACCTTGATTCCGTTCCTGTGGTGAGGAAAGCTGTTGATCCGTTCTTTGGGCTACCACAGATGCAGAAAACAGTCGGGTTGAACTTGCGAGGTTGATATGACTGAAGCTCACGGAAAGTTTAGGGGTCTGAATCCGGTTTCCGGTGAATACTGCCGGAGTGTTTTGGTCAAAGGCTGCGCCAAACCAACCACTGGAAATGGAGCACTGATCCCCGCATAAACTTAGCCGCGGAGCGTTGTAAACCATAGTAAAACCATTCTGCCAAGTTTGACACATAGAGGATAGTAAATTTGTATTTTCGAATTTCAATTGAATATTATGAAAAAAATCTTTCATTATTCATTTTTTGTTAATGTATTTGCTTCGTGTTCTACAGCAATAGATTCTGTTTCAGAAAAGCAATTTCCTTCGATTAGTTTAATAAAGAGTGAGTTTAGCCTTTTAGCGATGGGAAATAGCCTGTCGCAAGGTATATTGAGTCCCATTATTAGTAAACTTGAGGATAATTATTCAAGAATAATTAGTGATTTGGAGATAAATTCTATGGATAAAGTAACGGTTAGGATATGGGGAAATGAAACTCAATTTCTAGATGACATGGAACAGGCAATAGGAAGGAGATATTCAGCAAACACTTGAAATATCTGCACAGCAATTTGAGGTGGGTTGGAAAAACTTTGTGACATCAAAATATCTTTAGTTAATAATAGAGACAAAATATTGTATAATATAAAGAAACTAATGATGATATTAAAAAGGATTTATCAGCTTTTACCTTCTATGGCATTTGCATTAATGGTTATGTCGAATGTTACATATGGCCAATTTAAAAAAGAAAAGGTAAAAGAAATCACAAAAATACTTCAGGCTAAGTTAGATTCAATATCTGGTAAACAAATTATACCCGGAGCAACACTGTCTGTTCTTTTTGAAGATGGAACCCATATCTCCATTGCATCAGGGCTTGCCGATGTTGAGAACAAAATCCCAATGAAACCCGATGATGTTATGTTTTCCGGGAGTGTAGGGAAAACCTATGTTGCTGCAATTGTGCTTAAACTTTATGAAAAGGGGCTTGTAGATTTAAAAGCCAAGGCTATAGACCACCTTAAAGATGAGACCTGGTTTTTGAAAGTTTCAAATTCAAAGGATATCACAGTTGAAATGTTGATGAATCATACAGCGGGCATTCCTGAGTATGTTTATCACAAAGAGCTTTGGGAGCAGCTAAAGCAAAACCCTGATAAAATATGGAGCGTTGAAGAACGATTCGCTTTTATTAAAAACGATCCCCCAACTAATGTGCCTGGTAAAGGTTGGGCTTATGCTGATTCACACTATCTTATTCTGGGGCTAATCATCGAGAAGGTTACTGGTAAATCTTACTATGAAGTGCTTAATGAGATGATCCTAAAACCATGTAAGCTAAACCATACAATACCTTCAAATAAAAGATTATTACCAGGCCTTATTCCTGGATATACCGGATTAACAGAAGAATTTCTCCTCCCTCACAAAGTTCTTAACGATAATAAATACGCTTTTAATCCTCAAATGGAGTGGACAGGAGGCGGTCTGGTAACAACAGCATCTGATCTGACTTCGTGGATAAAGCAACTTTATGGAGGAGATGTGCTACTACCCGAATCCCAAAAACTGATGTTTACGCCAGCCCCCTTCAATACTTCACTTTTCGAAAACGCAAAATATGGACTAGGGTGCTTTATTGGTGAAACAAATGGGGTTAAATTTTATGGACATACTGGATTTGTGCCAGGATATATCACTTATGTTCAGTATATTCCTAAGTATGATATTGCCTTTGCATTCCAGTTTAATGATGATAGTTCGCATGAGAATTTTTCGATGAAGTCATTCTTTAATTCCATTAAGAATGAAGTAATTGAGAATTATAAATAATTGGATTGGATTGATTAGGAATAAATTATATCACGGATGAAACCAAGAATTGAAAAGAAAACCGCAATAAAGATTATTGGAATAAACATGACTCTTTTCCTGATGCTGGTTGGGTTAATCTATATCAACAAGACCGTTTTCAGACCGACATTCAATGAAACTCATATGGCACAAATCCTGACAGGGAGTTTCCCAAATTTTATCGCAGCCTTTTTGATAAGTTTATGTGCTGTGAATCCTGTGATAATCAGAAAACCACGTTTTGGACGATTGATTGTTTATTCGGGGGCCTTACTCACTATGCTCGTACTTATACTCGATGAATCAGAATCTATTGGAGCAAGTAAACTGTATGATATTAATGATATTGCAGGAAGTATTTTAGGTTCTCTTTTAGCTGTTCTGACTTATGAATATTTAAGCCATAGACAAAAACGAAAGAGTGAGATTTAAAATGACGAGAAATTCAAAGGCACTGCAATAAACAGGAATAGGGGCGGTTTGCAAGACCCGGCGATTATTTCCTCCAGATGGCGGATTGAATTATAAGTAAAAGCCAACTCCCTGATTGCTCCGACCAGAATAAAATCATTTCTCCATCACCACCACAACCCAGTTATTCCGGGTCGTAAATGAGGAAAAACCAAGGGCATAATCTGCAGCCTTTTCGACGATCGCAGGTAAATCTGGTTCGTAAAACCCGCTGAACAAAATCTGTCCCCCTGGCTTTAGCACCCGGGCGTACTGGTCCATGTCGGCGAGGATGACGTTGCGCTGGATGTTGACCAAAACAGTGTCGAAGGAAATGAGGGAGTTGGAAACTCCCTCTCCCAGGTTGGAAACTCCCTCTCCCGGGTTGGAAACTCCCTCTCCCAGGTTGGAAACTCCCTCTCCCGGGAGGGTATTCCCGTCTCCCAGGACGGGAACTACATTTGGTGTGTTGTTGATCACCCTGTTTTCTGTTACCGCTTCCACCGACCATGGATCGTTGTCAATGGCTGTAATTTCTGATGCCCCAAGTTTGGAAGCCAGGATGGCCAGGATGCCGGTGCCGCAGCCCATGTCCAACACTGTTTTCCCTTCAAAATCCATTTCCAGCATCGTTTCCATCATCAGCGAGGTGGTCTCATGGTTCCCGGTGCCAAAGGCCATGTTGGGCTCTATGATGATCTCAATAGGGCAGGGGGGATAGTCGGTGTGGAACGGGGCCCTGACCAGCACTTTGTCTTTGATTACCAAAGGCTGGAAATAATTCTTCTCCCACACCTCATTCCAGTTTTGGGCAGGGATGGTCTCCTGCTGCCACTCCAACCGGTATTCACCAGATTTCTGTTTGGCCCAGTCTGAAAAGATGGCGGCATTGAATCGTTGCTCCGGGATGTAAGCTTCAAATCCGGTTTCTGTTTCCTGAAAGGTGTCAAAGCCCTGATCGGCCAGGTCGGCCATCAGCAGGTCGGCCATCCAGGATTCGTAAGGATGAAAGGTCAGGGTGATTTTTATTGTATTCATGATTCTAATTTAACCACAGAGGTCACAAAGAAGGCACAAAGGTCACAAAAAAAAGAAATGAAATGGTGTCCTCCGTGCCTTCTTTGTGACCTTTGTGGTTTAACTTTAAGCTTTAAACCCGTTCACAATTCCCAGGAAATCAACCGGATCGAGGGCTGCGCCACCGATCAGACCACCATCCACATCGGGATTGGCAAACAGTTCTTTGGCGTTGGATGATTTGCAGCTGCCTCCGTAAAGAATAGAGGTGGCATCAGCCACATCCTGACCAAAAACCGCAGCAATTGCACTCCGGATGAAGGCATGCATCTCCTGAGCCTGGGCTGAACTGGCCGTTTTTCCGGTTCCGATGGCCCAGATGGGTTCGTAGGCAATGACAATCTTCAGAAATTCAGTTTCCGGCAGCAGGAAAATGGTCTCTTCCAGCTGCTTTTTTACATATTCGTTTTGAGTGCCGGCTTCCCGGATGGCCAATGGCTCCCCGCAGCAATAAATGGGGGTTAGTCCGTTGGCAAGCACCAAAGCCAGCTTTTTGTTCAGGGTGCTGCTGGTCTCTCCATAATATTCCCTTCTTTCCGAATGGCCGAGGATCACATATTCAGCGCCGGTTGATTTCACCATTTCAGCTGATACTTCACCGGTGTAGGCACCTTTGGCTTCTGCCGCACAATTCTGAGCCCCCACCTTTACCCGCTGATTGTCAACAACATCGGTCACTGCGGTTATGTGCACAAAAGGAGGGCATACCACCACCTGAACTCCGGGGTCACCCGACTCAAGGATAGCCTGATTTACTTTGGCGGCCAATTCTTTACCTGCCGGAACGGTGGTGTTGCACTTCCAGTTGCCGGCTACGATCATCTTTCTCATAATTTCGTCTTGTTTATTTCTTATTTCTTATTAATTATTATTTATTCCTTATTTAAAAACTCTCCTGAAAACTCATCAGGAGATGGTATGTCATTGTTGTGGTATTTGGCGATGATGGTCCCTTTTTTCAGGACAATCAAACCCGGATTGGAACGTATGATGGTTTTCAGGGTGATTTCATCGCAGTTAAAATATTCATACGGGGTTTGATGGGTTGCAGCAAACTGGTCTGCCTTTTCGTGCAGGGAGGAAGTCAGACAAATGAAAGAGAAGTTCTGCTCTTTTGCCCATGTGGCCAGCCGGTTGATCTTTTCCTGATTTTTGGTCGACGATTTGTCCAGGTTATAAGCGATCAGCATAAAAACTAAATTTTCGTCATTCAGGAAATAGTCATACACGTTATCTCCTTCCCTTGTTTCAATCGTAAACCCATGTATAGGAGGTTCATACCCTTTGGAGATGAGTACCGGATCATCCATTTTGAAGAATTCCCAGTTGAGGGTATCCTGCCAGGGATAATTGTGTTCCGTGAATTTTTTAACCTCCCCGGTAAGCCTGTTTTTGTAATGGAAAGTGTTTTCATACACGTCCTTAGGTGCATCGGCCGGAATGGTCATGCCTTCCTGGATGTTTACCCCTGTCTTATAAGGCCTGAAGTCAAACAAAGGCTCATGCTGAACGGAGTACACCACCGAAGCTCCGTAGATCAGAAGGGATAATCCTGCCAGGGTATACCCGGTTTTTACTCCTCCGAAACATTCAATTTCTTTGCGGTAAATCACCACAACAATGGCAAAGGCCAGGAAGAGCAGGTTTTTGTAAAAGGTTCCCCAGTTGGAAAGCACAAGGGCATCCCCGAAACATCCGCAGTCGGTGACGGGATTGGTGATGGCTATCCAGAGGGTGACCGGAGTAAAGAAAAGCATATAGACCAGAGAAGCCCAGCTGAAGAACTTCAATCTGACGGCAAACATATGTGCAGCACCAATAACAAATTCACTCAGGGCAAGCAGAATACCACAGGTAAACGCAAGGGGCACCATCCAGTCGAGGTTCATGGCATGGAAATAGTCGGTGAATTTGTAGGCTGAACCCCAGGGGTCGATGCCTTTCACAAATCCGGAAAAGAGGAACGTAATGCCAATGCCAATTCTGGCGGTATGTTTGAGAATATTGACCAATAATTTACGATTCATAATCAATTTTTATTAAAGCAAAAACAGCATAATTTATCATATCAAGATAATTGGCTTCGACCCCTTCCGACACGAGGGTCTGCCCCTGATTGTCCTCTATTTGTTTTACTCTCCTGATTTTCATAAGGATAAGATCTGTATAGCTGGAGATTCTCATCTGACGCCAGGCTTCACCATAGTCGTGGTTTTTGGCCAGCATCAGCTCCCTGGCATTTGCGAAGTGGAGATTGTAAAGCCGGGCAGCTTCCTCCGGATCCATCTCTTCTCCGGTTGGGGCATGCTGCAACTGAATGATTCCCATGATGGCGTAGTTGATGATCCCGATGAACTCAGACCGGGGATCATCGTCTATCATGGCTTTTCCCTTTTCTTCGATGCTCCGGATGCGTAACGCTTTGATCAGCAGTTGATCCGTGATGGATTCCGGTCTGAGAATCCTCCAGGCTGTTCCGTAATCCTGCATTTTCTTCAGGAACAATCCCCGGCAGGTTTCCATGACAGAATTATACTGAGAGATGGTCTTTTCCATTAAAAGATAAATTTCGGGGCATAAAAATAGAAAAAAATGAGTAACTTACAGGTTTTATTATACTTTTGTATTTGTCTAATCACCACTTAAAATCCTGGTTTTTATGTTGATTACACAATCAGCCGGTAAATTCTTAAAAAGGAAGAACAGCATCAATGTGGGAGGCGAAATGCTTGATCTTTCGATACCCTGTATAATGGGTATTATCAATATTACGCCCGATTCCTTTTATGATGGAGATACGATCAAGTCGGAGTACGATATGCTGGAAAGGGTGGAGCAGATGGTCATGGATGGCGCTGCCATAATTGATGTAGGAAGTGTATCCACAAGACCGGGCGCAGAGCCGATATCCACCAAAGAGGAGATGGAAAGGCTGATACCTGCCGTAATAGCCATACGGAAGCATTTCCCGGAAATTTTCATTTCGATCGATACCTTTCGTTCCTGGGTAGCCATCAGGGTGTTGGATGAAATCGGACCGGTGATTGTAAACGACATTTCCGGAGGGTCTATGGATGCCCGTATGTTTGAAACCATCGGTAAAATGCAGGTTCCATACATTTTAACCCATATTCAGGGTACTCCCCAGAACATGCAATCCAATCCGGTCTATAATGATGTGATCAGGGATGTATCGGCAGAATTGAGTGAGTCGGTCAGGAAACTGACCAGGTTGGGGGTAAGCGATGTACTGATCGATCCGGGTTTTGGATTTGGCAAGACCCTGCACCACAATTACGAGCTGTTAAACCGTCTTGATTCCTTTAAGGTTTTTCAATTGCCGGTGGTCGTCGGATTAAGCCGGAAATCGATGATCTGGAAAGTTTTGGAAACCAATCCGGAAGAGGCGCTAAACGGTACAACAGCTCTGAATACCATGGCTTTGCTGGGTGGCGCTGACGTGCTCAGGGTGCACGACGTACAACCTGCTGTGGAAGCACTCCGTCTGTTTCTCCAATTAAAAGAGACCATTTGATGCTCGATTTTTTAACTATTCGGGTTTTTGATATCCTCGACATCCTCCTGGTAACTTTTTTGCTGTTCCTGGTTTACCGGTTGATTAAGGGAACGGTGGCATTCAATATTGTGACAGGGTTTTTACTGGTTTACCTGGTTTATGTGGTTGTCAGGGCCCTGCACATGGAATTGCTGACCTCCATTATCGGTCAGTTCATCGGGGTGGGTGTTATAGCCCTGATCATCGTGTTTCATCCTGAAATCAGGCGATTTCTGCTTTATATCGGTTCCCATTACCAGATCAACCGTTTTTTTTCCATTGAAAATCTGCTCCACTCCGGGAAAGAGGCAGGGGATGGAGCTTACATTCCGGAACTGTTGGAAACCCTGCTCTTTTTTTCCAGGACCTTCACTGGCGCCATCATTGTAATTGCCAGGCGATCGGAACTTGAGGAGCAGATCAGTACCGGGGACATCATAGATGCCAAATTAAGCCAGCCCCTCTTAAAAACCATTTTTTTCAAGAACAGTGCTCTGCATGATGGTGCGGTGATCATACGGGGAGGGAAAATTGCCGCAGCCGGTTGTATTTTGCCCCTGACCCATAAGGAGGTCGACAAAAGCATGGGGCTGCGCCACCGGGCTGCCATCGGCATTTCTGAAACTACAGATGCGATCGTACTGGTGGTTTCCGAAGAAACAGGAAACATCTCTCTCGTTCAGGGGGGATACATTGAACGACATCTGACCGCAGAAAAGCTGACTGAGCTTCTTTATTACTACCTTGTTCCCCCAAAATCTGCAGGACAGAACCCCTCTTCCATAAATTAACACAATGAATTCTGTTTGTAAGTTATTCTCGATAAAATACCCGGTCATCCAGGGTGGAATGGTATGGTGCTCCGGCTGGAGACTGGCATCTGCAGTCAGTAATGCGGGGGGATTGGGCCTTCTGGGCGCGGGATCCATGCACCCTGAAACACTCAGGGAACACATTGTGAAAGCAAAGTCAGCCACCAGAAACACCTTCGGCGTAAACGTTCCCCTGCTTTATCCTGAAATGGAGGCGGTGATGCAAATCATTTCAGAGGAAAAAGTTCCCATTGTTTTTACCTCAGCCGGAAGTCCGGCAAAGTGGACCGGTTGGCTGAAAGAAAGAGGGATAATTGTAGCCCATGTGGTTTCTTCAGCTCTTTTTGCCCGGAAATGTGAAATGGCCGGGGTGGATGCTGTGGTTGCCGAAGGTTTTGAGGCCGGCGGACACAACGGAAGGGAAGAGACCACTACATTGGCGCTGATCCCATCTGTATGCAAAGCGGTGTCTCTTCCGGTCATCGCTGCAGGGGGTATCGCTTCCGGCGCTGCCATGCTGGCTGCGATGGCGCTGGGAGCTGATGGAGTGCAGTTGGGCTCTCTCTTTGCGGTATCGGAAGAATCATCCGCACATCCCGGTTTTAAAGAACTGGTGACCGGCATGAAGGAAGGTGATACCATGCTCGCTCTGAAAAAACTGACTCCGGTGCGCCTTATCCGGAACGAATTCTTCAGACGGGTGGCGGAAGCAGAATCTTCAGGGGCCGGAACAGAAGAATTGAAGGCTTTGCTGGGAAAAGGGCGAGCCAAAAAGGGTATTTTCGAAGGCGACCTGGAAGAAGGAGAACTGGAAATCGGACAGGTTTCGGCGCTGATCGACCGGATCGAACCGGTGGCCGTCATTATGGAAAGGTTGATCTCCGGATTTTATACTTCAAAAGAAAAGATTAACCGGTATCAGGAGTTTTGAGGCTACAGGCTGGAATCAAAACAAGGAATAAATAATAATCAATTAGGAATGAGGAATAGAAATGAATATCCAATGCTTCGACTCCGCTCAGCAACCGATTACCGATTACCGAATACCGAATACCGAATACCCGCCCCTGCTAATTCACCCCTGGCATTAGCTCTTTTTCCCTTTCTTTCAGGTTGAAGTACTGGAAGGCAAGAAAAACAAAACTAATGACCGACAGGA
>Ga0105102_10000281_pt1 | contig 14431 bp, 9 predicted proteins | sample PPLLaktember2015_FD_87032 | JGI IMG/M metagenome (GOLD analysis project Ga0105102, IMG submission 87032) | Freshwater sediment microbial communities from Prairie Pothole Lake near Jamestown, North Dakota, USA - PPLs Lake P7 Core (6) Depth... | ecosystem: Environmental > Aquatic > Freshwater >...
CTCGGGTGTTCGCGGGAAGCAAGCCGCACCGCTGCGGTCTTGCCTTCTCAGAACTGCCCGGACTCCTGCATGGGAATGACGGTTTCGGGATCCCGGCTCGTAAACTCAACCGGCTTTGATGCCTGTTCGGTTCCCCTGCCCACCCTCCGGGTTCCGCTCGCGGAGGCCTTTTGTACATCCTCAACGCGGAACATCGACATGACCGAGGCCAGCTCCTCCGCATTGGCCGCGTTCTGCTGGGTCACCTGATTCATGTCCGCAACGGCACTGTTGATCTGGTGGATCCCGTCGGACTGCTCCCGGGAAGCCGCAGCGATCTCCTCCATCAGCTCCTGTACCTTCCTGGAGCTGCCGATCACGCTGCCGAAGGCGTCGTTGGTCGCCGAAACCAGCTTCTCCCCGCCGCGGACCTTGTTGACGATGTCCTGGATGAGGTTGGCCGTATCCTTGGCCGAATCGGTGGCCCTGAGCGCCAGATTCCGCACCTCGTCTGCCACCACGGCAAAACCCGCGCCGGCTTCCCCCGCCCGCGCCGCTTCGACGGCCGCATTGAGTGCCAGCAGATTCGTCTGGAAAGCCACCTCGTCGATGTTCTTGATGATCTTCTGGGTTTGTTCGCTCGCCCTGGCGATATCCGTCATGGACCGCGTCAGTTCCGTCATGGCCTTATTGGACTTTTCGATGGCTTCACGGACCGTCACCATGAGGTTGTTGGCCTCCGTGGTATTGTCTGCATTTCGCCTTGTCATGGAAGCCATCTCGTCCAGAGATGCCGATGTCTCCTCGATCGAGGCCGCCTGTTGAGAAGACGAATCGGAAAGCACGCTGGATATGGCCATGGATTGCCCTACCGCTTCCCCCATCTTCTTGCGCATTGCGTTGACCGACTCGGCCAGCTCCCCGATCTCATCCTTCGAAAGCACCCGGATGTCCTGGGTCAGATCCCCTTCGGCAACCTTCTTGATGACCTCCACCGACTCCTTCACCGGCTTGGTGATCAGCCGGGCCATGATCAGGTTGATGGCGATGGCCGACACGATTACGATGAGGAGCACCACGGCAAAGACGCTCATCAACTGGTTGGAATTCTTGATGGAGCCCTCGTAATTCTCCTTGCTCAACCGGTTCTCCAGGGCCATGAGATCCGACAGGGTCTTGCCGAGCGCCTGGTACTTTTCATCGGTCACGGTCATGAACAGGGCGGCCCCGTTCACATCCGCCGCGGCTATGTCAAGCAGGCCCAGTGCCGGTTCCTGATACGCCTTGAGCTGCGCCAGGGTGGTTTCGTAGAGCTTCTTTTCCTCCGGAGTGATCTGAGCGTTCTTCTGGAGGTTCTGCACGAAGGCGATGCTCTTCTCGATGGAGGCTTTCTGCTCCTTTCCCAGGGCTTCCACCTTGGCAGCCTCGTAATTCGCGCCGGCCCAGCTGACGACCTTGTAGAGATTGGCATGGACGTTGGCGATCGTGCGGCTGATCTCGGAGCTGTTCTGGTATCCCTGGAACCGGTTGTTGTAGATGTCGTCCAGGGCCTCCTTCTGGCTGGTCAGGCCATGATAGGTGCCGCCGGCCAGAAGCAGCAGGAAAAGGGAAACCGCCACGGGGCCGATCAGGAGTTTTTTTGCCAGCTTCAGGTTGCGAAGGATCTTGTTCATTTTTCCCGTCCCCTTTGTGATGCGGGAGCCGGACGGGCAGCATGCCCGTCCGGCCCGTCTCAGTTGTGCTTGTTGCGGGTCGGGAGAACCCCCCGCCCGGTCAGCCCTTGAAACTGGATTATTTATAGGCGCCGCAGACGAGCACGACATCGCCTATTTTCTGGAAGAACACCGTCTTGGCCTCGACCTTCTTGCTCGTCGGGTTCGTCCACTTGTAATCGATCGACCCGCTGTTCGAGGTCTTCGCCTTGTCAACCAGTTCCTTCATGAAGAGCTTGCCGTCCGAGTCCTTGAGCTCGATGAGCGTCTTACCGATGAGCGCCTTGTTCGCCCCATGGGAGAGGATCTTTGCATTTAGGTCGCTCACATAAATATAAAGATCCCGATCGACAAACTTCCCCTTCGGATCATCGAAAGCCGCGAAGGCCTTGGCCTGGCCGTTTGCCTTGTAAAACTCGACGGCCTTTGCGAGCATTGCCTGGGCCTCCTTGGTGGTCCCCTTCGCCTGGGCGAATGCAAAGCCTGCGGTCAAAACGATGATCAACAGCCCGATCCAAACTTTCTTCATCTTCTCTTCCTCCTGTTCTCTGTCATCCGTTTCGGTTTCGTTCCTCTATTCCTTTCCACACCATCCGCATCCGCTCTTCCCTGATTGCACCCCCCTTGCTTGAGTGACTGAAAACCACGGCTTGGCCTTCCCGGCCTGTGGGGTTGCCTTCGGGCAGACGGACCCTGGGACCGGACTGCGCCCCCTGATGCCCGTCAACGGATTTACCCGCCGATGCGACCTTCCGACAGAATGTTTCCCGGTTTGCGCACAAAGACAGGAAGATGCCGAAAGCGTCAACAAGCCCGCAGAATAGCCCGCCAGGCTGGTGATGGAGTGACGACCGACCACCGGCCTGTTGGGGCCCCTATTCAACGACTGGATATCAAGGGGAGTAACGAACTCCCGATCCTTCGAAGCTTCCTGAGTGGAAGAAATAGATAAAAGTTTTCCTTAATAGCCTCTTGCAAATTCCAGACCACGTGACCGGAGGCGCTTCCCCCAAGCCCAGACTTGTAGGCTGGGCTTGGGCGCGCAATCATGTTTTGTTCTTTCCTTGCCGGGAAGCCCCGCCCTGTTGGTAGGGAGCTTCAAATGCATTCCTGAATGGCTCTGTGGATAACCGGAAAGGTAGGCAGGAGATGCGTTTCACGAGGTAGACGGGATGGGTCGGAAGCTCCGCACAAACATGGGAACGGGAAAAGGAGCGTCGGAAAATGATTACTCGGGGCGGATTTCTATCCGGATCGTCAGAGAACCCCCCGGGCGCGGGGCTACATGGGCTCTCTCCTGAACAGGACCGAGGGACTTGAGCCTTTCCCGAAAGGCCGCCAGATGTTCCGTCTTGATCCTCGCCGTGAGGACCACCACCCTTCCTTCAAGGGCTTGACGTTCCACGGTGTGTGCACTGAATTGCTTTAAAAGGGTCTCAACCTCGCCCGCCGCCGCTCCGGCATCACGGGCTGAGAGGGTTATCTCCAACTCGGGTCGCGAAGACACGACCGCCGACATCATGGGCGATGCGGCGGGCCGGGCTTCCTGCTTTCCTGCCTCCTTCGCCACGGCACCGACCGGGGCCTTCACGGCCTTCTGTTTCTGGTCCTGCGCCTCGACCTCCAGGACCCGGTCCGCCTCCCCCGTCCTCGCCGAGCCCGCCCCTTTCCAGGCGTTCTCGTCTTTCGGAGCCTCAGCTGCGCGCTTTGCTGCCCTCAACCGCTCGACCGGCTTTTCGGCATCGGCCGTTGTCTCTTCCCGACGGGTTTCCGCACTCTGCAACGCCGGTTCTTTCCCCGGCTCGGGGGGCGGTGCGAATGTCTTCTTTTCCCGGGTTGCAGGGATTTCATCCCGTTTCGAGATCCCTGCTGCCGGGGCGGGCTCCTGCGGGGCCTGGGCCCGCGGGGCTTCCTTCACCGCCGTCGAAGATGGCGCCATCTGCCTGAACTCGGGATCCCCCGTCTTGTAGACATTCCATGCGACAAAGGCGATAAGGACCGTGGCCAGCGCCTGGATGGGAACCTTGACATGCAACGGAAAGAAGAGCTTCCGGAGAATGCCTTCCTTCTGTCGAGCCTCTTGACGGACCTGTGCCATGACCCTTGTTATCAGCCAGGGCGGCGGCTCCAGCTCCTCGAGGTTCTTTACCCGCTCATCGGACATCCTCAAGTCCGCAAGGGCTTTGCGGCAGGACGCGCACGTCTCCAGGTGCGTCTCGATGCGTTTCATCTCCACGTCGGGAAGCGCTCCGTCGATCATGCCGGGAAGCAGACCTTCTATCTCTTTGCACGTCATGGCCAATCACCCAGAACGTTGACGAGACAGTCTTTCAGGGCGGCCCTCGCCCTGAAGAGCCTCGATTTCACGGTCCCATCGGCGAGCTTCAGCATACCGCCGATCTCTTCATAGGAAAACCCCTGGATGTCCCGAAGAATCAGGACTTCCCGCTGGTCCGCCTCCAGGGTACGGATGCAGGCCTGTACCCGGGCCTCGACTTCCTTTTTCTCCAGCCGCTCGACGGCCGATTCCCCGCAATCCGGCAAGTCGCGCTGCAGGCTGCCGTCCTGGAGCCCGACGGGATCATCAATCGAACGGGCTTCGTGGCTCAGCCGGCTTTCGGCCTGTTTGATCCGGTTCCGTGCGTGATTCACGACGATCGCATAGAGCCAGGTGGAAAACGCCGCCTCCCGCTTGAAGGAGCGGATCGCTCGGTAGGCCGCAAGAAAGGCCTCCTGCACGACATCGCAGGCCTCGTCATAATCCCCCAGCATCCGGTAGGCGACGTTCAGCATGCGTTTCTGATGGCGCTCGACGAGGATCTCGAAGGCATCCGAATCGCCCTTCTGGCATAGCAGAACGGCTTTCACGTCCTCGTCATCGGTCATTCGGTGCAGGGCAGCAACCAAGGGATCCATCATTTCTGGTAATTTCGTTCCCCCGATTTCCCGTCACGGGGGCCTTCTTGTCAAGAGAAATTCTCCCCCGTCTCATTCAGAAGCTGTGTCCTCATGCAGTCTCGTCATTGCGAGCGACCGAAGGAAGCGCGGCAATCTCAGCGTATTCAGCACCTTGCGGGATTGCTTCGTCGCTGACGCTCTTCGCAATGACATTGAGACACAGTCCCTGCTAAAAGAGGAGGGTAGGCGGAGGCCCCGCCACGTTGAGCGTAATGGGGCCTGTCCGCCGAACCTTGCGCTACGTACCGGACACAATCGTCACAACCGCCCTGCCCTCCTTTCCGTCCTGCGTGGCGGGCAGCCTGATTTTCCTCACCTGTTCCGCCGCGCATTGGGCAGCCTTGCCGCTCTTCAGGGTGTTGGAGAGAATCTGCACGCTTTTCACGGTGCCGTCAGGACGAATGGTCAGCCTGAGCACGAGCTTTCCCTTCGCGCCGGCGAGGCAGGATTCCAGCTTCGGGGTCTGCCCGGTGAGCTTCCTGACGACGTCCTCTTTCGACAGGCCCTGCGAAACGGAGACATCGGCGATGGAGATGGCCGCCTTTCTGTCGCCTTCTTCGTCTTTTGCCCGCTTCTCTTTCACGAGGGCCCCGCTTTCCGATGTCCCGAGGGCTTCTCTCCTCGCCATCAGCGCCATGGGCGCATGGGCGGGCATCATCTTGCCGCCTACGGCATATTCGGAGACACCCTGGGGAAGCGGCAGCGGCTGCTTCACCGTCGCGGGCTTCCCGTCGGCGTTGCGCACTTCCGAGTCGATCGCCACAAAGGACGTGTACGCCGTGAGAAGCTTGTAGCGAAGTCCGAGGTCCGTCACTTCCTGGATGCGCTTGTCGCTCGTCCGCAGCCTGTTGTAGTCCGAGAGCACCGTGATCCGGTTGCGGGCCCAGAGGGTTCCCAGGGCCGCGTTGGCCTGCGAGGGCATAACCTTCCCCACATCGATCGATTCGACGAATCGGCCCTGACCCGTGATCCCGCTGACGGCAATGCTGCCTTTCACCTTGCCGCGCCACTTGCCGAAGACGATGACGGGACGCTCTGCGAAGACGTCGGGGATAGTGAGTGGCTCCACGTCGTAAGTATCGAAGCCCTTGAAGTCCACCTTCACCTGCGTGAGCACGGGTGACTGGATCATGCTGCGGAACCGCTCCGCCTTCTCAGGGGCCTCGTCGGGCTTTGCGATCACGAAGGGTTCGCCCATGCCGACGCGCGCCATGCCCTCGATGATGTGGCGGTTGACGGCCGTGCCGATTCCGAAGGCGAACAGATTGGCATTGCCCAGGTTGCTCCGGATCAGGTCGAAGACCTCTTCCTCGACGGTCACATAGCCGTCGGTGACAATGACGATGGTCCGCGACGTATTTTCCGTTTTTTTCAGGAACAGGGCCCTCTTCAGGGCGGGCAGCAGTTCCGTACCCCCGCCGCCCCGCTGGCGATCGATGAGGTGGATGGCCCGCGCAATGTTCTCCTGCGTGGCCGCAAGCGACTCCTCGGCCATGACCGACGACCCGCCCGAGAAGAGCAGTACGTTGAACCGGTCCGTGGGCCTCAGGTTCCCGATCAGGCTTGCCATGAGCTTCTTCGAGAGCTCCAAGGGAAATCCGTGCATGGAGCCTGACACATCGACGATGAAGATGTACTCGCGGCCCGGGATGTCGGCCTTCGCAATCCGCTTCGGGGGCTGCATCATGAGAAGAAAGAAGTTCTCCTTTATCCCCTTGAAGAGAAGGAGCCCGGATTGGATCCGCTCGCCGTCGAGCCGGTAGCGCAGGATGTAATCGCGGTTGCCGCCGCGGGATTCCGAGGGATCAAGTGTGATCTTTGCGTCAGCGGGGCTGCCATAGGCTGCATTCACCTTGTGGGACGGACATGCAAGCTCCCGGATCGGGAGCCCCGCCGAGATGTCCACGGAAACCTCAAACCTGTAAGGAGTCACCTCGCCTTCGTGCAGATAGGTGTTCTGCACCCAGTGCTCGGAGGCAGGCGCCGTTTCGGCCTTCTGGTTGGAGTACCTGGGGCCGACCACGGCCGGATAGACGAATTCATAGACACGGTCCGTCGGGACGATCAGCTCCGTGTATCTCATCTCCACCTTGATCTCGTCGCCCGGCATGATGTTGGCCACGTTCATCTGGAAGACATTGGGCCGCTGCTGCTCGAGCAGGGAGGCACTCCGCCCCTGGTCGCGGGCCTGCTTGTAGTCGCGCCGGGCTTCGTCACGTCTCTTGATCTTCGCCTCGATGACGCGTTTGCCGATTATCATCTTCATCCCGTAGAGAGCCGCCCGCGTCGAGGCGGGGAACACGTAGATCGCCTCGAGGGGCTTTTTCCCTTCATTCCTGTAGAGTTGGGTGACGAGGACATCGGCAATGACGCCGGATATCCTGACCGAGGCCGATGTGGATTTCAGGGGAAGACGGTCCAGGGCGGGATCGTCGCTTTTGACGAAGAAGCAGGGGGACAGGGTCCGGTCATCGTTTTCCTCCGGGCGGGCATGAGCCGCACTCCACGGAAGCATCGAGGTGAACAGCAGGAAAAGGATGGCAAGTCGGATCGCCGGGTTCATGGGGTACCTCCTTGGTTTTCGGACTTCTGATGTATTAGACAAAGGCACCCCCCCAAAAGTTACCTCATTGTTATGAAGTAACCGGAATGATGCTAATCCTCTTTCCTTCTCCCCCCTGACCCCTGAACCCTTTACCCTGAACCCTGTCTTCAGGTAACATTTTTGTCCATCATCGCAAAGATGATTTGTTTTTTGCACAACATTCATATATAGAAACAATATTGTAATATATGGCAACAAAAGGACAATCAGGATTCCTATGAGCCGATTCAATTACGAAGAACTTGCCGCACTTCACGCTATTGCCAAAACCCTGAACCGTGCTGATGAACTCAGGGAACAGCTCGAAAATGTCATGCAGGAGTTGAGCAGCCGACTCGGCATGGAGCGCGGCATGATCTCCATCCTCGACCAAAAAACGGGCGATACCTGGCTGGAAGTAGCCCGGGGCGTCGATATCGAAGGTCTTGATATCCGTTACAAGCTCGGTGAGGGCATCACCGGCAAGGTTGCCCAGACGGGAAGACCCATGGCCGTCGCGAATCTGGGCAAGGAGAATCTCTTTCTAGACCGCACCGGAGCCCGGAAACACCTCGACCGTTCCCAACTTGCCTTTCTTTGCGTGCCGATCATTTACAGCGGAAAAGTTGAGGGGGTGCTTTCGGCCGACAAGCTCACCCTCAAGGTCTCTGACCTCGATGAGGAAGTGGCCGTTCTGTCGGCCGTGGCCGACCTCATCGCCAAGGCCGTCCACGGATTGGGTCTCGAGGAGGAAAACCGTCGTCTTCGCAAGATGCTCGGGAAAACCAAATTGATCTCCACGGAGATCATCGGGAACTCAAAGCCCATGCTCGATGTGCTGAACCTCATCTCCCAGGTTGCCGACTCTAACACGACGGCCCTGATCCACGGCGAGACGGGAACAGGAAAAGAACTGGTCGCCCGTGCCATTCACACCAACAGCCCCCGCAAGAATGGCCCTTTCGTACAGGTCAACTGTGCCGCCATGCCCGACACCCTGATCGAAAGCGAGCTCTTCGGCCACGAAAAAGGAGCCTTCACCGGAGCTATCCAGCGGCGCCGCGGCCTCTTCGAGGAAGCCCACGGCGGGACCATCTTTCTCGACGAGATCGGGGAGCTGTCCCAGGCAGCCCAGGCCAAGGTGCTTCGCGTCCTGCAGGAAAAACAGCTCCAGCCCCTCGGCTCGTCTCGAACCGTAATGGTGAATGTACGGATCATCGCCGCCACGAACCGCAACCTCGAACAGGATATGGGCGAGGCGAGGTTCCGTGCGGATCTTTTCTATCGCCTCAATGTCTTCCCCATCTTCATGCCGCCCCTGCGCGACAGGGGGGGGGATATCATCCTCTTGACCGATCATTTTATTATCAAATACGCCAAGATTCTCGGAAAGCGGGTGAAACGGATTTCCACGCCAGCCCTGGACATGCTTCTCGCTTACCACTGGCCGGGAAACGTCCGTGAACTGGAAAACTGCATCGAGCGGGCCGTTATCCTCGCACCGGGAGACTCCATCGAAAGCGTTCACCTGCCGCCCTCGCTCCAGATGAAATCCAGAGACGCAGCAAAGAAGGAAAGGGGTAAGCTCGACACCCTCGTCAGCGCCTACGAGCGCTCCCTGATCATCGACGCCCTGAAGGACGCACGCGGCAATCAGAGCAAGGCGGCAAAATTCCTCGGGACGACGAAGCGGATCATCCAGTACAAGATCACGAAATACGCTATCGAACCACAGCGATTCAAAGCGAAGCGGATCTCCTGATGCGATCGGCTCGAGGCTGCAGGGGCAAGGGTAAACCCTCGCAGATTGCAGCTCTTTGTCTATATGGAACAAATTTGTTCATGTTTCCATGCCCTTCTGCTCGTTGATGTTTGCCATTCCCTTTCACCTTCACTCACGTCCGGGACCCTGCAGACCCAATATTATGTCATAATATCATGGTATTGTAAATTGCTCGCCGATCGCGACTGGGACGCCATTCATGCATGTGCACCGCGTGGCACACTTATTGTCATTACTTGTTGTCACAGTTCATCATTGCACAATGACCAAACGGGGTGAAAAGTCATGGAAGCGAACAAAATCGAAAGCCGGAATGTATCTTCCCTGGCCAGTCTGATGAACGCTTATGAGCGGGCTCTCATTATCGACGCCCTGGTGAGCACACAGGGAAACCAGAGTCAGGCTGCCAAACTCCTGGGCACATCCAAGCGCGTCATTCACTACAAGATACACAAGTTCGGAATCGATCCGCGACGTTTCAGGATGAGAAATTAGATCTCTCCGGCCATGTCGAATAAATTACAATTTCGTACATCGAAAATGTCAAAGAACAATATTGTTCCATATCAGCGTGCGGACCGGCCTGGATCCCTGAATCGAAATTCAGGGCATGGGCTGAAGGATAGCTGGGATACGTATTCTGGTCCCGAACGGGCCACAGTAACAACCGAGGAACGAACATCATGTGCCGACTCTTTGCGATGACAAGCCAGGATCCCCTCACCCCCATGGTCGCCCTCGAGGCGCTCAACCTCATGAAGGAGGGACACGACGGCTCCGGGGTGGGCCTGTACCTGAGCGACTTGGCGGGAGATTTCGAACCCTACAAAGACTACCCGATTCTCTCCGGCATATTCAGCAATGCGGGAATGAAAAAGCTGGATGACTACATGCTGGCCCGCGGTTTCAGGCCGAAATTCGAACGGGCGATACGCCCTGCAAAGCCCGCCCCGGCAGGAACGCCCAGGCGTGACGTGTACCTGATCAGCGTCTACGACTACCCCGATGACTGGAAATACCTCCCCAAGGCCGAGGTACGGCTGCGTCTGATGCTCACACGGGTCACGCTTCGCCAGATGGGTATCGAGGACGGATCGATGATGGTCTTCAGCTTCTGGCCTGACACGATCATGCTCAAGGAGATCGGGGATCCTCTGGAGATCGCCGACTATCTCGACCTGAATGACCGAAACATCCTCGCCCGGAACATTCTGTCCCAGGGCCGGCAGAACACGAACTACGCCATCACTCTCTACGCATGCCACCCCTTCTTCGTCCAGGGCGTGGCCACAATGACCAACGGAGAAAATACGGCCTTCGTCCCCATCCGCGAATTCCTCATGTCCAGAAATTTTCCGGGCTACGTCGGTTATCAGTCCGATTCCGAGGTGTTCGCCCATATCCTCCATTACACCTACTACAATCTGGGCATGGGGCTCGAGGCCTACAAGCACATCATCACTCCCCTCAAGGATGATGAACTGGCCAGGCACCCCGAGACGTCCCGGCTGAGGCTGCTGAAGCATACCTGCAGGCCGCTGATCATCGACGGCCCCAACTGTGTCATCGGGTTTTTGCCCGATCAGACCCTGTTCATGGTCCATGACAGCAAGAAGCTGCGACCCGGGGTCATCGGAGGAAAACCCGGTGTCTACTGCTGCTCCTCCGAGATTTGCGGCCTCGATGCCGCCATCCCCGACCGGGACCGCGACGAAGACTTCCAGCCCATGAAATACGACATCGCTTACGTGGACAAGAAACGCAGGGAGATCAAGAAATGGAATCAATGGGAACCCTTCACCCATCCACACTGAGCACGAAGGACCTGCACTGGCGGATCCTTTGGAGCAAGGACAAGTGCACCCTCTGCGGGCGCTGCACCGCCGTGTGCCCCGTCCAGGCCATCGAACTCGGCGTTCACCGCAAGCGCATCGTCAGCGTGCCCCTGGGGATCAAGGACTCGCCCGCAACCGCCCTGAGCGTATATCACGGCATCGATCAGCGCACCGATCCCGCCTTCGCCTGCGTCGGCTGCGGCATGTGCAGCATGGTCTGCCCCAACGATGCGATCTTTCCCGTTCTCAACGAGGATGTCGACAAGCAGCGCTTTCACATCAACACCGGAGGCATCCCTCGCCGCCGCGGCGGTAGGCGCAACGCCCCCGGGAGCTTCCTCGACCAGATCAAGTTCGTCCGCATCTCCATGCTGACGGACCCCGCCCTGGACGCGGGCCGGCACGAATTCGAAATGCGAACGCTTCTCGGGCGCATCCTGCCCCCCGAGGAGGCCCTGAAGTTCAGCCGCGAAAACGGATGGATCCCGCCCGTCCGGGAGATCTACCCCCTGATCGTCGGCAGCATGTCCTTCGGCGCACTCTCCCCCACCATGTGGGAGGGGCTCCAGATGGGGGTGGCCTACCTCAACGAGGAGTTGGGCATGCCTGTGCGGATGTGCACCGGAGAGGGCGGCTGCCCTCCGAGGCTTTTGCGCTCTCGCTTCCTCAAGTACGTCATACTCCAGATTGCCAGTGGATACTTCGGCTGGGACGAGATCATCCGTGCCATCCCCGAAATGAAGGAAGACCCCTGCGCCGTGGAGATCAAGTACGGCCAGGGCGCCAAGCCCGGCGACGGGGGCCTGCTGATGTGGTACAAGGTCAACAGCCTCATCGCCAGGGTTCGCGGAGTGCCTGCTGGCGTGAGCCTGCCCAGTCCGCCCACGCACCAGACGAAGTATTCCATCGAGGAATCCGTGGCAAAGATGATCCAGTCCATGTACATGGCCTGGGGCTTCAGGGTCCCCGTCTACCCCAAGATTTCCGGGACCAGCACGGTGCTCGCCGTCCTGAACAACCTGGCCAGAAACCCCATCGCCGCGGGTCTTGCCATCGACGGAGAGGACGGAGGCACCGGGGCGGCCTACAATGTTTCCATGGACCACATGGGCCACCCCATCGCGAGCAATATCCGGGACGCCTACCTGAACCTCGTCAAGATCGGCAAGCAGAACGAGATTCCCCTCTTTGCGGGCGGAGGCATCGGAAAGAACGGAAACCTGGGGGCCAATGCGGCGGCACTCATCATGCTCGGCGCCAGCGGCGTCCAGGTGGGCAAGTACCTCATGCAGGCGGCGGCGGGCTGCCTGGGGTCGGAAAGCGACCGCTGCAACATCTGCAATATCGGTCAATGCCCCAAGGGAATCACGTCACAGGATCCCCGCCTGTACAGGCGCCTCGATCCGGAGCATGTCGCCCAGCGCCTGGTGGATGTCTACCTGAGTTTTGATACGGAGTTGAAAAAGGTCGTAGCCCCCCTGGGCCGTTCGACGTCGCTCCCCATCGGGATGTCCGATGCCCTCGGCATATCCGACCGGAACGCCGCAGAGAGGCTGCAGATCAAATATGTCGTCTAAGAGGATGAATGACGTGGCAACCCGAAAAGCTTCCCTGAAAAAGAAAAAAGAAACCGGCCTGCCGGCACTGGTGATTCACGGTGTGGAAAGCGGTCAGCGCGTGGATTCCCGTGTCCTCGAGGAACGCATTCAGACGGCCATTTCGGAAGGGCATCGCTCGATCGAGGTCAGGGCTTTCGGCCAGCACGGCATTGGCGGCCGTCTCTGGAAGGCCGGAAACGAGCAGATCACGTTGAAGATCACCGGCTCACCGGGGCAGCGAGTGGGCTCCATGGGCTTTCCCAACACCCTCATCGAAGTGATGGGTCCACCGTCTGACGATGTCGGTTGGCTCAACGCCGGCGCCCGGATCGTGGTCCACGGACAGGCGTCAAACGGCATCGGAAATGCGATGGCGCAGGGGAAAATCTACATCGCCGGCGACATCGGCGCCCGCGGGATGACGATGACCAAACAGAATCCACGGTTTGCTCCGCCGGAGCTCTGGGTGTTGGGAGCCGTGGGCGACTCCTTTGCCGAGTTCATGGCGGGCGGCACTGCCGTCGTCTGCGGGCATGATCCCCACCACCCCGACAACGTCCTGGGCCACCGGCCCTGCGTGGGCATGGTGGGCGGCAAGATCTTCTTCCGCGGCCCTTACAAAGGATACAGCGAGGAGGATGCAAAGCTCGTCAAGGCCACCGATGAAGAATGGAACTGGCTTGCAGACGGCATGAAGGATTACCTCCACGCGATCGGCCGCATCGAACTTTTCGACACCCTCATGGCGGACCGGAATGCCTGGAGGATTCTCGCGGCGAGAACGCCCGGCGAGAAGGGGGCCAGGGCCGTCCGCAAGATGGGGGACTTCCGCCGGTTCGTCTGGGACAAGGAGCTCGGAAAGGGCGGCCTCATCGGCGATTTGACCGACCTCGACCGAAGCCCCATCCCGCTCATCACGACGGGAATTCTGCGTCGTTACGTCCCCGTCTGGGAGAACCTGAAGTTCCTCCCCCCCTGCCAGGCCAGCTGCCCCACGGGCATCCCCGTGCAGAAGCGCTGGGAGATGGTACGCAAGGGCCTGGTCGACGAGTCCGTTGACATCGCACTGGCCTATACGCCTTTCCCCGTCACGATCTGCGGCTATCTCTGCCCGAATGTCTGCATGCAGCACTGCACGCGCCAGATCGAAGGGTTGAAACCGGTGGACATCACCGTCCTGGGCAAGGCGAGCCTCCAGGCAAAGCCCCCCGAGCCGTCTGCGGCAACGGGCTACAAGGTCGCCATCGTCGGCGCAGGGCCTGCCGGCCTTTCGATCGCCTGGCAGCTCTACCTCAAAGGCCATCAGCCCGTCGTCTTCGACCGCGGCAATGAACCGGGAGGCAAGATCACAAGTTCCATCCCCAGCCTGCGGATCCCGGACGAAATCGTCCGTCACGAGATCGACCGGATCAAGGGCCTGATCCCGACAATCCATCTCCAGAAGGACCTCACCGGCAAGGAATTCTCCGCGCTCCGCGACGAATACGACTATGTCGTCATCGCCACCGGGGCCCAGAAACCGCGCATGCTGCCGATCCCCGGGATCGAAAGGGCTTACTCCGCCCTCGACTTCCTTCGTGCAAGCAAGGAGAACCGCATCCAGGTCGGAAAACGCGTCGTCGTCATCGGTGCGGGAAACGTCGGTTGCGACGCGGCGGCGGAGGCGGCGCGTCTCGGCGCCACGGACGTCATCCTCATCGACATCCAGGAGCCGGCCTCCTTCGGGAAGGAGCGCCAGCACGCCGAGGCGGCAGGCGCCAAGTTCCTCTGGCCCGTCGCCACGAGAGCGATCACGGCGGAGGGCGTCGAGCTCTCGAGGGGCGACGTTCTGCCGGCCGACACGGTCATCGTGGCCATCGGCGACCAGCCCGACCTCGGGTTTCTACCAAGGGAAATTGCCACGGACAGGGGATTCATCGTCGTCAACGACCGTTTCCAGACAAGCGACCCCAAGGTCTTCGCCGTCGGGGACGCGGTGAAGC
>Ga0105102_10000282_pt1 | contig 14427 bp, 17 predicted proteins | sample PPLLaktember2015_FD_87032 | JGI IMG/M metagenome (GOLD analysis project Ga0105102, IMG submission 87032) | Freshwater sediment microbial communities from Prairie Pothole Lake near Jamestown, North Dakota, USA - PPLs Lake P7 Core (6) Depth... | ecosystem: Environmental > Aquatic > Freshwater >...
AAGACTGAAGACTGAAGGCATTTAGGTATATTTTTGACCGTTCAGACTTCAGTTTTCAAATTAAACACCTGAGCAGGGGCGGTTTGATAACTTCCCCTGCCCGATTACAGGAAAGAGAACCATTTTGGATGATTTGGAAAAAACCGTACAGAATAGAAGCACTGTTGGAAAAATATCAGCATTAATCTGTATTCTTCTGTGCCTGTCAATTATCGATGCTGTTATAGCAGGATTCAGACAGCCCGCAAGGATTTATGACCTTCTTCCCGGATCATCTTTAGAGATAAATGGTTTTATCGCTGAGAAGGTCGATAGTGTGAAAGATATAAGTTACACTGTCAGTTCGGATCATATAAGCCTTTCCATAGATTCCATTCAAAAAGGTCATTGGTTCGGGGATAATATGTGGCAGGGGCAGGTAATGGCAGGCACCGATGCGCCGGCAGGGGAATTTGCTTTGGAGGTGGGCGTTACAGGGGTAAAGAAAATAAATCCGCCTTTGAAATTCCTTATAAAGGTTCACAAAGATTATTCGAGTTACCGTCGTAGTTTCAAATCTTTTGTAAAACAGTATCTTGATATATCTCCATGGATTCTGGCCGCTTCATTTTTTTCGTTTGTTTTACCGGCCTTTGTCTATATATTTTTCCTCTCCGGAAAGATTGAACGGTTGATGGGAGAAGATGGAAAGGCGGTTGTTTACAGAGTGAAAAAGAACGCGGAAGGATGCGAGTTGTCTTTCGGACTTGGCTCAACGCACGGTGTTCGGATAAACACAGTCGTTTATCTGTTCAATGAACAGGGAGAATCGTCCGGTAAGGCGGTTGTTAATTATGTATCAGATACGGACTCACGGGCAACCGCAGAGAGTAGCTGCACGGTAATGCCTGGTTATACGGTGACGATTTCCGGCCGCAGGCTTGAATAAAATCAAATATTGATATATGGAATATTATAGCGGCGGGATATCCTGTGAACTCTCAGGATTCGAATCTGAAACAGTGCAAAATGGAAAGGTGAGACATGAAAAATATCAGCCTTTTACTTGTGGATGACGAAGATGATTTCAGAACGACTCTGGCAAACAGGTTAAAAAGAAGAAACATCGATGTCACCGATGCCGGCAGCGGCGAAGAAGCTTTGGAAATTATAGAGAAAAAATCATTTGATGTCGCCATAATAGATATCAAAATGCCGGGCATTGACGGAATAGAAACTCTCAAAAGAGTAAAGAAAATAGATCCGCTTGTTGAGGTCATACTTCTTACAGGACACGCTTCAATTGAAGCGGGAATTGAAGGGATTAAATCAGGCGCTTATGACTATGTAATCAAGCCGTGTACTGTAAATGATCTTATGGTAAAGGTTGAGGATGCCTTTCGCCGCGGAATGATAGAGAAAGAGCATGCTCAGGGAACATAGTAATGTTCAAAAAACTTTTCAAACGGTATAAACCGCAGAAATCGCCTTCTTCAGAAAATAACCTCCCGGAACTGTTCCGTTTTAAATATTCCTGCTTCAAAATGCTGCTTGATTCCAATTCCGAATTTTTGAATGTAATAACAGATTTGGAAGAAAAGCTGCGCGGGGAACAGATATTCGGCATGTCATATATCAGGACAAGGTCTGCCAAAGCTGTTTTCCATGCCCTGCGCATGATAAAAAATTTAGATGATATCTCAGGCCACCGTTATACCCGGCTCTTTGATGTTCTTGAAAAGATAGACCTGAAAATCAAGGAGATTCTGAACAGAAAAAAAGAGGTATCCGTATCTGAGCTTATTTTGCCCTATTCTGAGATAAATGCGGAGATGATCGACTGGGTTGGTGGGAAAAATGCGAATCTGGGCGAAATAGAAAGCAGGGTCGGACTCCCGATTCCGAAGGGATTTGCAGTAACCACCAAAGCGTTTGAGTCCTTTCTGCTCAATACGGATCTTTTTGATAAAGTCAGCAAGAAAAAGATGGAAATAGATCCTGATGATACTGAAACAGTCAAAAAAATAAGCGACGATATCAGAGCGTTGATTATTTCAGCCGATGTCCCTCACTCAATAGAAGAGGCGATAACAGTTGCCTTTGCAAAACTTGCCGGAAAGAGCTCCCATGGAAAAAATCCCGGCTTATGCACACGGATATCGATGAGAAGCAGCGCCATAGGGGAGGACAGTGAATTGTCATTTGCCGGCCAATATCTGTCCAAATTGAACGTACCGCAGGAACAACTGATAACTACCTATAAGGAAATAGTCGCAAGCCTTTACACCCCGCGCGCAATAGCCTACAGACTAAACAAAGGAATCAGAGATGAAGATATTGCGATGAGCGTGGCCTGCATTGAAATGGTCGAATCGGTTGCAAGCGGCGTGATGTATTCACGAAATCCCCTCAATATGCTTGAGGATAATATCATCATAACAGCGGTATGGGGCCTGGGGCCTTATGCCGTTGACGGAGTTGTCACCCCCGACGTCTTCACGGTCGGGAAAGACGGAAGCATTATATCTTCTGAAATCTCCCGCAAAACGGTTCAATTGACAAGCAGACCGGAAGGCGGACTGACCGAAATTCCCGTGGCGGATGATCTTATCGAGAAGCCCGCTCTTTCGGCTGAAAATATCGCAGTTCTTGCAGGTTATGCCCGTAAACTGGAGGATCATCACGGGTGCGCTCAGGATATCGAATGGGCGCTTGACGGGAGCGGAGAGCTTTTCATACTGCAAAGCCGCCCTCTGCGGGCGGAGGATGCGGGAAAAAGATATCCGGTTTCGCCCGTACTGACCGGTTACCCGCTTTTGATTGAGAAAGGGGTGACCGTTTCCGGAGGCATAGGATTCGGACCGGCTTTTCATGTCTCTTCGGAAGAGGATCTTCTGGAATTTCCAAACGGAGCGGTGCTTGTAGCAAAACATTCTTCCCCAAAAATTGCAATGGTAATGAAAAAAACGAGGGCTATCATTACCGACAGGGGGAATATAGCGGGGCATATGGCAACTCTTGCCAGGGAGTTTGCCGTGCCTACCATAGTAAGCACCGATGTGGCGACATCTGTAATCCCGGCCGGAATGGAGGTAACGGTCGATGCGTATTCAGGGAGAGTCTATCAGGGAAAGGTCCCGGAACTGGAGATGCTCCAAGTAACAGGGGGCTTTCCGATGAAAGAAACGCCGGTGTACAGAATTCTGAGAGAGATAAGCGATTTGATCGTGCCTCTTTATCTTCTTGATCCTGCATCATCCGATTTCACGCCTTCATTCTGCAGAACCCTTCATGACATCAGCCGGCTGGTTCATGAGTTCTCCTATTCCGAGATGTTTAAACTGAGCGATTTTATCTCCGACAAAAAAGGAATGGCTTTTAAATTAAAAGTTAAAATTCCCCTTGATCTTTATGTTATCGATCTCGGAGCCGGTGTTGCAGAAAAGAATCTGGATTTAAACGGAATATCTCCGGATAAGATCGCCTCCCTTCCTTTAAAGGCGCTCCTGAAAGGATTGATGAATAAAGATTTTCAGCAAAACCAGTGCCGCCCTGTTGAGTTTAAAGGCTTTTTATCGGTAATGAGAGAGCAGATGCTGTCTCCTCCATCGGCTTCCGAAAGATTTGGAGACCGAAGTTATGCCATTATTTCAGATAAATATCTCAATTTCAGCTCCAGGGTGGGATATCATTACAGCATCATAGATTCCTATTGCAGCAAGACCGTCAATATGAATTACATCTCCTTTTCTTTCAAAGGCGGCGCCGCAGACGACCTTAGAAAAAACAGGCGTGTAAGGGCCATTGCAAGGATACTGAAAGCTCTCGATTTTACAACGGAGGTCAAGGGAGACAGGGTTAACGCAAGGTATCAAAAACATGAGCTGCATCTCATGGAGGAGAAACTCGACGTTATAGGAAGGCTCCTTCAGTTTACCCGTCAAATGGATATGCTGATGATAAACGAAGCCAGTATTGAAATTCTGGCTGAAAATTTTCTTAAAGGGAATTACAATCTTGAGAAAATAATTACATGCAAATAGAGGATATATTCAATTAATTTTACATTCTGTAAACAAAACTGACACCTTTTCCCCCTAAAAGACCTGCCCTATACTTTAAAGCATTAAAATTACCTTTATTTTCAATAAGTCAAATCGAATTAATAATACTGCTCAGGCTCTGGCATATTAGTTGCTGTTATCAAGCTGTTCATAATATTATTTTAGGGCGGACCTTAAACAAAAAACTTGGAGGTAACAAGGAATGAACTTTTTCAGACAATGGGGAAATTTCATGATGATGGGTGCAAGAGCCCATGCACAGTGGGAGATTGATGTTTCAAACACCATTCTGGGTGACAGGAAGAGGCTTACAGTTCTGGGCCTGTTAATTATTCCGGTTATTCTTGGAGGATTTGCATTTGCCGATCAGATTGGCGGTGCTCTTCCTGAATTTCTGGGGGGCAAAACTGCTTACAGTCCGGCCTTTTTTACGACGGGGATTTTCATTGCTTCCATTCTTATAGGTGTGGGCGCCGGGCTCATAACGGGATGCATAGGGGCGGGCGGAGGATTCATAATTGCGCCCGCTCTCATGAGCGCCGGAATAAAAGGCATTCTGGCTGTCGGAACTGATCTTTTCCATATTTTTGCAAAGGCGATCATGGGAACCGTTATTCACAGAAAACTCGGAAATGTTTCCGTGGCTCTGGCCCTTATATTCTTGATCGGCGCAATGGTGGGCGCAACGGTGGGTGGAGTGATAAACCGAGTTATTTACGATATAAACCCATTATTAAGCGATACATTCATCACCGTAATATATGTTTTGATGCTCGGTATGCTCGGCGCGTATTCCCTTTATGACTTTCTCAAAGCAAGGAAATTGCCCGATGCCGGAGGAGGCGCTCACGGTGGAAAATCGGAAGGTGCGGATCTTGGAAACCTTCCCCAAAAGCTTCAGGCAATGAATATCCCGCCAATGATCACCTTTGACCAGGGCCTTGTACCCGGAGGCCGGAAGATATCCGCTCTTTTTCTTGTTTTAAGCGGGGCACTCGTCGGTTTCTGCGCCGCAATCATGGGCGTTGGCGGCGGATTTTTGACCTTTCCGATATTCGTTTACGTTCTCGGTGTTTCTTCCCTCACGACCGTCGGGACCGATATTTTCCAGATTGTTTTTACCGCCGGTTATGCCGCAATTTCACAGTATGCAATTTACGGCTTTATTTTTTATACCCTTGCAATGGGAATGCTGCTCGGTTCACTTATTGGAATACAGGTGGGCGCTATGGCGACAAAGGTTGTAAAAGGCATAACTATAAGAGGCTTTTACGCAATGGCGGTTCTTGCCGGTTTCATCAACAGATTTTTTGCCCTTCCGTCCAAGCTTGCAAGCATTGATCTTATTTCGCTCTCTCCGGAGACAGGCAAGTTGCTTGATATGATAGGAATCTGGTCGTTCTTCATAGTGATAAGCATTTTTGCGGTATGGGTAATCAGCACCTTCCTCATGAATATCAAAAAGCTTAAGGGAGAGGAGGCAATATCATGATAGCGGATAAAAAGGAATTTTACGGCGGATTTGCATTGCTGGTCGGATTTTTCGTTGTTCTGGCCATTATGTTTTCTCCTGTTTTTGAAGGAAAAAATGCTTTAAATTATCTTGATTCATTATATAATACCATATCAAAGGGCTCTGCATATTACATTCCGAAGCTGAAAAAAGATAATGCCGAATTTAAGGCCGGGCCGGTTGCAATAACCATAAATGTTAAAGATCCCGGCAAGGCTGAAAGAACAGCCCTTCTTTTTACAAAGAGCGGGGCAACAGCCGAAGTTTCAGGGTCCGATATAAAGATAAACGGCGATTTTACTAAAATCATGGAAAACTGCCTTGATGATGCGGATAATATGTTCAACAATAACGGAAGTGTTATTTCCGAGAAATACGGTTATCCCGAAAAGGAGGTTCTCTTTAACTGGTGGTCTTCAATAAAACTTATGGACAAGGAGTTCGGCAAACAGGGTAAATTCAAAGAAATGAAACTTATGGGCTCCATTTCCAAAAAAGGAGTCGAATGTTCTTACAATTATTATAAAATAGTTCCCAAAAAGATTACTGAAAAGATAGGGATAGTTGTTTTTTCTCTTGTATTCTATGTGGTATATACAATGTGGTATGGTTTTGCCATAATGTTTATGTTTGAAGGATGGGGGCTGAAACTATCGCATTAATGATTCTTGATTCTTTGAGGCAAAAAGGGCTATAGGTAGGTCCAGAAGACATGCCTGTGGCCCTTTTTTGTCCCATCCATAATAGTTTTTTGGGGAAGACTTCAGAAGGGTTCCAGGGGTCAAGGATTCGAGGGTTCAAGAATTAATAATGATGGCTTACTTGAATTCTCAATCCATCGGCTTTAGGCCGATGATATTTGACTTCATATCAAATATGATAAAATTTTCAGAAATTATAAATAAAATCCTGAAAAGAAATCCGGAATCGCCTTCCGATGTTGATTCCCTCCGCAATGATTTTAAATACCGCTATCAGAGTTTTAAGATTCTCCTCAGTTCCAACAATAAAGCCCTTGATATCATGGCTGATATAGAGAGGCTTCTCGACGGCACCCGTCTTTTCGGCATGTCTCATGTCAAGGGTAATTGTACTGCTGTGTCAGTAAACGTCTATAAGATGATAAAAAATCTTGAAGTGCTTGCCCCCGGAAAATACAGGGAACTTTCATTGAAATTTAATGAAATTCAGCGCGAGATAGATGGAACCATCTCATTTAAAGAGTCCGAAAAAGATCAACCTTTTGTAATCTCTCTTGATTCTGTAGCTAAAGATATGGCCGATGTTATCGGAAGCAAGATGGCAAACATCGGAGAGATGAAAAACAGACTCAAGTTGACGGTTCCGGCCGGATTTGTCATTACAGCCGCTGCGTATAAAAAATTCATTTCACACAATGACCTGCAGACGGAAATTGACCGCCTTTTTCAATCAACGGAGATTGAAGATATTGAGCAGATTTATACCTTAAGCGCAAAAATCCGGCAGACGATCATCATGGCCGATATTCCTGAAGATCTTGAAATAGCAATAAAAGATTCATGTGCTGAGCTTGAGCGGAATGCCGGCAGAAAAATCAGGCTTGCTTTAAGAAGCAGCGCCATAGGAGAAGACAGCGCGGGAAGCTCGTTTGCCGGGCTCTATCATTCGGAATTGAACGTAAGCTCTGATAACATTCTTGAAGTCTATAAAAACGTGGTTGCCGGAAAATACTCGCTTCAGGCGATAACCTATAGATTTGAAAGAGGATTCAGGGATGAAGATGTTCACATGTCGGTAGGGTGCATGGAAATGGTGGATGCCGTTGCCGGCGGAGTGATGTATTCAAGAAGCCCTGTTGATATGAGCGACGATTTTATATTCATCAATTCGGTCTGGGGTCTCCCGAAATCTGTTGTGGATGGGAGCGTGGACTGCGATCTTTTTGTTGTTTCGAGGGATGCGCCCATGTCGCTCGTTCACAAAGATATTAAAATGAAAAACAGAAAATTCGTCTGCTTTCCCCAGGAAGGCATCTGCAGGATGGAGGTGACAGAAGATATACAGGCTCAGCCGTCCTTGAATCCCGAACAGGCCTGCGCTCTTGCTGAACTTGCGGTTAAAATTGAGAAGCATTACGGCCTTCCTCAGGATATTGAGTGGGCAATTACAGAAGATGGTTTTTATTATATGCTTCAATGCCGGCCGCTGCAGATAATTGAAGCCGGCAAAAAGATTGTACCCCCCGATCTTAAGAAAAAAGACGAAACCGTAATTGTTAAAGGCGGTGTTACCGCAAGCCCGGGAGTGGCATCGGGAAAAGCGTTTCACGTTGACAAGGCCGTCGATATTTTAAAATTTCCCGAAGGCTCCATTATGGTGGCAAGGCAGGCGCTCCCTACCTGGGCGCCTCTTCTGAGCAGAGCTTCCGCTGTTGTAACAGAGCAGGGGGGTTTTGCGGGACATCTTGCCAATGTGGCAAGAGAGTTCGGAGTTCCCGCCATTTTCGGGATTCCGAATGTCTATGAGAAGCTGAAGGATGACCAACTGATTACAGTGGATGCGAACGGAGTTTCAATCCATACCGGAAAAATCGAATCTCTTCAGGTTGATAAAGAAAGATCGAAAAATCTCATGAAGGAGAGCCCTGTTTACGGTGTCTTGAAAGAGGTGAGCAGACATATAGTCACATTAAATCTTCTTGATCCGGATTCCCGTGATTTCAAGCCGGCAGGATGCAGAACGCTTCATGACATAACGCGCTTTATCCATGAAAAATCCGTTCAGGAGATGTTCAATTTCGGTAAGGAGCACAACTTTGCCGAGCGTTCAGGAAAACAGCTTGTTTATGATGTTCCGATGCAGTGGTGGGTTTTGAACCTCGATGACGGGTTTAAGGAGGAGGTTGACGGCAGATACGTCAATCTCGACAATATCGTCTCTATTCCGATGATCGCGATATGGGAGGGAATAATAGCATTCCCGTGGGAGGGGCCGCCTCCGGTTGACGGCAAGGGGCTTATGAATGTCATGTTTGAAGCCACCCGGAATCCAGCTTTGGCGACAGGCGCGCGCAGTCTTTACGCCCAGCGGAATTATTTTATGATTTCGAAATACTTTTGCAGTTTAAGTTCAAGGCTCGGTTTTCATTTTTCGGTCATAGAAAGTATAGTATCCGACAGACCGAGCGAAAATTACATAAGTTTTCAGTTCAAGGGGGGAGCTGCAGACCACGACAGAAGATTAAAAAGAATTCTCTTTCTGGCTGAAATACTTGAAGAATGCGGTTTCAGGGTGACCGTAAAGAAGGACAGCCTGTTTTCAAGGATAGACAACAGAGAGAAGGACTTTATGGAAAAGCGTTTAAAGGCTCTCGGATATCTTACAATACACACCAGACAGATCGATATGATAATGGCTAAGGAATCGACCGTAAATTATTACAAAGCGAAATTTAAAAAAGATATTGGGGAAATTTTAGGCAGACAATAAAGGGTTTCCCCCCCTCGCGCCTTATTAAAAAGCATTTTTGCTTCTTGCCTCATACACCATCCAGTACCCTATATCAACGGAAGCATCCCTTTCATTAAGGAATTTTTTAATATTCTCAACCGATTACTGGCAAACCTCCTGAGAGAACTGTCGAAAGTATAGGCAAACCACCAGGGACATACGTGGTCGCCTGATAAAAATATCCGTTTAACAAAACTCATTTGTAATTATCCTTTATTGCTTCATAATTTGATGCCGCTTGACAACATATTATCATTTATGACATATTTAAAACGGGTGGTAAGACCGTTATTCTTGCCGGCAGCCATTTCCTTGAGGATTTCTTCAACTCTCTGAGCCCCTTCCTCGTTTTCAAAAAAAGCTATCAGCGCATAACTATCAAGGACATATTGTTTCATCTCTTCGCCTCTTCCTGCCTCTCTCTGAGCAGAGCCTTCAAGATTTTTCCCTGTGTTTTCAATATGCCTCTGCCTTCTACAACCGGGTCTTTCTTCAGGGGTACGACAATGATGCGGTCGTTCTCTTCATAAATCCTGAGTGTGGTTCCCCTTTCAATATGGTATTTTCTCCGCAAAGCTGCAGGAATAAGAATTTGTCCTTTAACCGTGGATTTCAACCTCCATACGCAATCCTCCATATTACTTTGTTTGGGATAAAGGCATTACTTTATTTCTAAATCGTCAAGTTAAATCAGGAATATGGAATTACGAGATTTTTAACATGAAAGAACCGATGCTTGATGTCTCGAAAGCGCCTCCCAAGTTGAAGGGAAGTAATGAATAGTTACCCAAAACGGCTCAAGGCTGAAATCGGTACCTGTTTCAAATATGCTCAACTTATATATTGATGTCCCCATGTGCCCCCCCTTGATGAACGTCCCCGATTCGTCCCCAAGTCGCCCCCCGTACCCCATTCGTTCCCGGAATAAAATTTGGGAGTGTTTGTTGACAATCTCAATTCTTATCTATATTGTTTTAGTATATTTGTATCATATATGGGAGAAGTGAACAATGGCCAGGACAGCGATGACACATGCACGGCTAACGCCTGAAATTAAAGAAAATGCGGAAGCAATTTTAAAAGAACTGGGAATTCCCATTTCCTCTGCTTATGAACTGTTTTATCGGCAGATTATTGCCCACCACGGACTTCCTTTTGATGCCCGCATCCCGACGCGCGAAACGGCCCAAGCTATGCGGGATGCCCGGAATGGTAAAGGAAAGCTCTATGACAGTGTAGATTCAATCTATAAAGATTGTGGGCTCTGATGTTGCAGATTAGACCCACCTCACGGTTTTAAAAAGACCTTAAAAAGGCCGCCAGGCAGGGACGCAACCTTGAGAAACTGAAGTATGTTCTGGAAAAGCTTGCCGTTCCCGAACCATTGCCTTCGGAATTCAGAGATCATAAACTAAAAGGCGAATGGCGGGATTTTCGAGAATGTCATATTGAACCGGACTGGCTGCTTATCTACACCATAACTGATTTCGAATTGAGGCCCACACGCCTCGACACACATTCGGTGCTGTTTGAGTGATACGGTAAAATCCTGTCGATCCTGTTAATCCTGTCTAAAAACCGTTCTGACTCTTTTTCAGGATAAAAAGATCAGATTTTCTAAGTCAAAAGCGAAAGAGCCCCGCAGTTATTTACTTATTTATGGACGTCCCTAATACTTCCCCCCATTCGTTCCCCTACCAGACTGTTTGGACCGGATATTCTTTGAAAATCTGATCTTTGCTGACCAGAACAGCTTCTTCAATATTTGCTTGAGCAATAAGCAATCGATCAAAGGGATCTTTATGATGAGGCGGTAATTTATCCAATGCCAGAATATGTTCAAGTTTAACGTTGAGAATTACGATTTTATTGGTCTGTTGCTGTCCTGCCACCAATTCTGCAAGGGGCAAAGTGAGTTTCAGTCTGCCGAATTGTAGTTTGATCTGCATCTCCCATACACTTGCAACACTGAGCAGCAGTAAATTCTCCGGATCTTGACACATATTAAGAACCTGATGCGTGAGTCTGAGGGGATCGCTATCCCACCATATGAAAGCGTGAGTATCCAGAAGGAATTTCATGCGGTTCCCGCCCAAAACTCATCAGGAAGAGGCTCATCAAAATCTTCGCTCATCCTAATTGCTCCGGCATGCAAGCCTGCTACTCTTTTTCCGATTTGCACCAGACGGGCTATCGGAGTATCATTTTCTGTAAGGACAACTTCCGTTCCATCTGATACGAGAGACAATAAGACTTTTATATCCGGAGGTTTCTTTTTGATATCAATAGTTTTTGTCTGCACAAATTTTCTCCCGACTTATAAATTTAACTTTTTCCCCACAAGGCTGAAATCGGTAACTGTTTCAAATATGCTCAACTGATTTATTGATGTCCCTAATACTTCCCTCTAAAGGGTCTTCTGATACCTATCTCATGTTTCTCATGATTATAGAAATGTCGGCAAAATGTCAAGTCTGCTGCAATTCGCTTCCCCAGACAAGAGTAGAAACGCATAATTTCATGGGCGTTATATGTCCCCAAGATTCTGTTTAGCCGACGAATAAACCATTAGTATATGCTCGTCAACAACGTCCCCTATGGGTTTCCTATGGGTTTCCTTAAAACCATTCATATGTTGAATAAGCTGTAATGCGCGGCGAGAAACTTGCAAAGGCGAATAAATATTTGCTTTTTGATGAGTAAGTTTAAAAGTTTAAGATGGACGTCCCCTATAATACCCTTCGAGGATCTCGCACAACATGTTAACCGGCATCTATTTTTAGGTCACCTTCTACATAACGGTGAATTATGCCGGAAATAAGCGTTTGATAGGGAATACCCATTTGCATCGCTTTTTTTTGGATACCGGTGAAGTCATGATCATAAAGGCGGATAGTTATACGCCTGTTTTTTTTAAATGTATTATCGGCCGCAGTTTTAATTGCTTCAATTTCTTTTTTTGATGGAGTAGAAAGCATCATTCTTCCGCTTTCAAGCGCATCAAGAATATATTTTTCTTCTTTATCATATTTCATTTTTAGCCCCCTGTTCATCTTTATACCTTTTTGTTGCTTTTCTACTTGGTATAATTGTTTTCAAAAATATATCTTCTTTTTCAATAATGTGAGGTACCGCATAAATATAATTTTCAATAATAACAAAATAAATTTTTTGACCTGGATAATTTGTCTGGTCAGGGTGATCAGCTGTTTTCCAAACATCCCCCTGAGATAAATGAAATATTACCTGTTCAAAAGATATATTTCTTACTTTTTTCAGCCATTCATTTTTTTCTGGATTCCAATCGTATTTCATAATTTAGTTGTACATTGATTGTATGCACATGTCAAGGGATTGCGTTTTTATGAGAAAAGAGAATGGACTTGTGAAAAAATCGTTAAGAGATTTTCCACATGAAAGAACCGATGCGTGATGTCTTGAAAGCGCCTCACAAATTTAAGGAAAGTAATGAATAGTTACCGATTTTGCGTCAAGGCTGAAATCGGTAACTGTTTCAAATATGGTCAACTTATATGCTAATAAGCGGAAACATCCCAAAGTTATTTACTTATTTATGGGTGTCCCGCAGACTCCTCCCTGAAAAGAGTAGAAACGCATAATTTCATGGGCGTTATATGTCCCCAAGATTCTGTTTAGCCGACGAATAAACCATTGGTATATGCTCGTCAACAACGTCCCCTATGGGTTTCCTTCCCCCCAGGTTTTTCTTGACACAGGTACATGCTTATAATAAACTATGTTACAAAGTTTAATTGCTTATTTCATGGAGGTAGCATGTCAACCATTATGAAAATCAGCCCTCAGGGTCAAATACGAATTCCACGAAAATTTCTAGAAATTCTTGGGCTCGAAAAAGGCGACTATATCGAAGCTCTGTTGGAAGATAACCATATCGCTTTGAAACCACGAAAACTGATCGATCCTTCCCAGGGATGGTACTGGACGAAGGAATGGCAGCAAGTGGAGAAAAACGTGGATGAGGAGATTGAAAAAGGAGACGTATCCCCAGTGTTTCAGACGGCTGAAGAAGGGGTCAAATGGTTGAAAAAATAACCGGTTATGCATTCAGTCGCCGATTTAAAAAGGAGTATAAAGCTCTTTCCAGAGACGTACAGGAAGCCTTCGAAAAAAAGCTTTCCCTTTTTCTTGAAAATTTTCATCATCCATCGCTTCGGGTCAAAAGGATTACCGGAACAATAGATCGATGGGAAGTTTCGGTGACCATGAATTATCGCTTCACTTTTCAATTTGAATCGGGAAAGGTGTTCTTTCGCCGGATCGGAACGCTTGATATCCTGAAGAAGGAAAATTGAACCGAAACATCAAGTTGAAGGAAAGTAATGCATAGTTACCGATTTTGGCTCAAGGCTGAAATCGGTAACTGTTTCAAATATGCTCAACTTATATGCTGATAAGCGGAAGCGCCCCAAAGTTATTTACTTATTTATGGACGTCCCTAATACCCCCCCCACTTATTTATGGACGTCCCGGATGCCTCTCCCCTCGGCTTTAAATCGTCTGGAAGTTTCGTTCCACTTTGAAAAGAACAGACGGCTTCTCCATATCGACCCGACTTTCTGTTTCAATCCGGGGCAGGTCGGTATCAAGAAATTCTATCTCGGCGCCATCCGGAATTTTATCAAGCAAATCAGGGTCGGCGACGGCTGCACGAATAAAATCAAAGGTCAACCCGATATTTTTTTTAACTATTTCATCTTTTCTCATTTTTTTAAACCCCTAATATACCTTTCCTTATACCATTGCCAGCGGTCCTTGATATCCTGTTCCGCGTACTGCAAGGCGTCGTTTAAATTTGCTATTGAAAGAGGCTGTTTCTCCGTCTTGCCCTTTGATAATATCACATCTCGATGAAGGAATCCATGTGCACAATCGTAACGGACAATTTCTCGCCAGACACCGGCAATATTGGCCTCATATTGCACCATAATATTGACGACTTGTCCCTTTTCGGTCCCAATTCGAATCCTCAGGCGGTCATTTCCGTCAATACTGATGGTCTTTATGAATTCCTTATTTTTAATTTTCATAGAGTGTCATCATGATGAAAACTTTTAACAGAGCTTTGTCTCTGACTTACCCATGAACAAGTTGAAGGAAAGTAATGCATAGTTACCGAAAACGGCTCAAGGCTGAAATCGGTAACGAAGGAGCTGGAGCTATTTTCTTTGTTTCGATTTCAGGATATTGAAAACGGTTTTGGGCGACATCTCCAGTTTCTGCGCTATCTTGGAACGTTTATATCCACGCGCAATCAGCTGCTCAATCAGGAATTTCTTGGCTTTAACCGTTTCGGGTTTGCGGCTTGAGCCTGTGTTCTTAATTGCTTCAGTCTGCCTT
>Ga0105102_10000284_pt1 | contig 14418 bp, 11 predicted proteins | sample PPLLaktember2015_FD_87032 | JGI IMG/M metagenome (GOLD analysis project Ga0105102, IMG submission 87032) | Freshwater sediment microbial communities from Prairie Pothole Lake near Jamestown, North Dakota, USA - PPLs Lake P7 Core (6) Depth... | ecosystem: Environmental > Aquatic > Freshwater >...
ATTTACTTCCTCTGGGGAAAGAGTGCCACGCAAAGCAGTCCATAAGCTCAGACCTTTGCTCTTGCCTTGGGTAAAACGTCTACGTTCTTTCTCCGCCTTTTCCAGATCTTTCTGCAAGTCTGTAACTTCTTCCAACTGGGGAGCAGCTTCGCCCTCGATGGGTGTAGCCTCAATGAACGGAGGAGCCTCTTCCTCTATGGGAGCTGGCTCAACTTTACTCTCTGGTTTTTTCTCTTCTTTGAGCGTTAACTCGGCGGGCTTTTCCACCTTGGCGGCAGGCTCAGTACGTTTTTGCGGTACGGCATTACCATTCTTATCCAACACCAAGTCATAGCCAATAGCATCAAGAGCTTGGGCTTTACGGGCGTTGTTAATAACAGCATCAGCACTGTAGTCGGTATCACCAATGTCTTTGGCTAAAGCTTCGTAGTCAACCTTCTTTAGCCGCTCAACTTCAGCAGAAGCTTTGGCGGCCTCATCTTCAAGGCGTTGCGCCTCTTGCTCTTGGCGCTCGCGAGCAGCCTCCATCAAACCAACATTAGGAGAAGCGCCGCTAAGAGTATCAATCAAACTCTCTTGTTTACGACCCTCAATGATCTTTTGCTCTTGCTCCACGCGGGCAGCGGCAATGTCACGGGGCTTTGGGATGGCAACCAAATTCCCATCTTCGTCCACATCTGTGACATACCCCATAGCCTCTAAAGCTTTGTTCTGCTGAATCACATTCATCGCAGGGTTGGGGTGAAGCTGTGCAGAAAGGATGGCCTGAGCCGCATCATCTTTAGCTTTTTCATCAGCGATCTTTTGTGCGGCCTCTTGCGCCAGTCGAGTAGCCTCTTGCTCTTCGGCTCTGTCTCTAGCGGCAGTAATTAAATCTGCACCAGCTTGTGGGCCTTGACCAGCAAACATCTCTGCGGCACGTTCTTGGGCGGCGGCTTGCGCGGCAGCAGTAGCTTCATCTTTAGCAGCCTTCTGACGGGCAGCCTCAGCCTCACGCTCTCGGGCGGCGGCGGTAAGCTCAGTACCCAGACCCTCACGACCAGCCATCTGATCTCTGAACATCTGCTCAGGAGTAGTGCCGGTCAAAGATACTGGAGGCTCGTAAGGCTTTACTTCTGGAACAACTTCTGGCTCTGGCTTTCTCAAAGCGCGAGCGGCAGCACCACCGACACCACCAACTGCGGCAGCACCAAAGAATGCTTCCTTGTACTCACGCATAGCGTCTTCACCCTTAAGTGGAAGACCAGCTTGCCAACGCTCAGCCATCTGCTCAAGCACCTCGGTAGGAGACTCTGCAATAACACCAAGCGTAGCTCCCGTAGCCGCACGAGCACCAACGCCTGTGCCGGTACGTTTAGCCAATTCAGCGGCAACTTCTTTGCTAAGAATTTTCTCCGGAACTTTTGTCAGACCAAGGGTTAAGCGATCAGCAAAGAATCCAAGTGGCGCAGTAACGGCGGCCACTGCTGCGGCTTTGCCAGGAGCTGCTGTCTCACCAGTAGCGCCCTCTTCGGCCTGACGACGCATGAAGTTGCCAAACTGCTGAACTCCATAAGTACCGACACCCGTAAGCAGACCGCCAAGTGGGGTCGTAAATGGAGTTGCAGCAGCGGCGGCAGCCAACGGCACGGCCATGCTAGGTGCACTCTGAAGGATCTGCTCGGTAACGTAGGCGGGAGTTTTCTTAAGCGCTTCAAGCAAGCCTTTGTCAGCGTAAGTTTTCTCCAGCTCTTCAAAGGTAATGCCAGGAGCGCGTTTATCAGCAGCTCCTTCTTTGCGAATCTGCTCAGCTTTTGCACTAGCTTGAGGCGTCATGCCCAAGGCAGATTGAACACCAAAGGCAATGCCTGTACCGCTCTCTGGGACGGCTTCTAATCCACGGCCAAGAGCTGTGCCAGCACGTTGTACAAACGTTGGCTCAGGTTTAGTTGCGGCAACAGGCTCTGTTATCCACTGGTTATTGGCCAGATAAGCCTTCTGGCCTTTATCGTTAGTGGCTGTTTGAGTAATTGGCAACCACTGATTGCCAACCAATATAACTTTTTCGCCTGTCTCTGGGTTGGTAGCAGTCTGTAGTGCCATGTTTTAATCCGGTTTATATCCTGCGGGTAGTGGTGGAACTGTAGCAGAAGACGCCAATCCGGTGCCAGATGGATTCATTTTTTTCTGGATCAAATACTCTGTAATATCTGTAGTAGATGGGTTGGGTACACCTGCTGCCTTCAATGCTTCACTCGCCTCTTTCATCATCTTAGGCCCAAGTTGAAGATTTCCTAAATCATCGCGAACATCATCAGATGCTTGAGCGCGAGTCATTACACCTTTACCGGCAGCAGACGGAGCGCCAGCAAGTTTGAATGCCACATAAGCATCGTACATTGTCTTGCCTTTATTTTGAGGCTGAGACAACCAACTACCTGCCATTTGATTAAAGAACCGCTGCTCAGAACCAGGCATACTCTGGATTTCTTTTTGAGCTTTGATTCTCATCATTTCAATAGCCATATCCTGCTTAAGTTTAGCTTCGTTATCCTCAGACATGCCAAGCTTTCCAGCAATCTCACGGCTCTCTTTATCGATTCTGTCTTTCTCAGTCTTGGTAAGGTTGAACAAGCCAAGCTTCTCGTTGTACTCGGCTTCTTTCCTCTTGGTTCCAATGTCAATAATCTTATCAGTCAAAGCATCCTGCTGGGCTTGACGTTCTTTTTGCAGCGCCTTCACGCCAGCAGCGCCTCTAGCTCCAGACTCCATCCAGTTACGACCGCCGCCTTGAGCAATCTGACCCAAGTACTCCATCAAAGAATCAAAACCAGGTTCTGGATTCTTCAGGCGTTCTTTGCGAGCCTTAAGTTCGGCTGCCATTTCGTCGTAAATAGAAAGATCTTTTGAGCCAACTTCTTTCAAGAACTTTGCCTTGTATGCCTCTGGATCAAACTGCTGATTCTCAGCAAGCATCCTTCTCTGGTATTCAGTACCTACACCAACGGATGGAAGCTTAGCTAAGTCAGTCAAGCCGCCTGGCATGGGGGCGCTATCCGCACGGCCAGTACTAGGGCGAGGAGCGGCAGGCACTTTAGTAGTAGGCGCAGAGGTAACGAACGGTACATCAGGTGATACCGCTGAAGTTCCGGTTGAGCGGGGGTCGGGTAGACGGCGGAAATTGGGATCAGTTGGCGTTGCAGGTTTAGGGCCGGAATCAAGGGCTGCAATCTGCTCACGTAATTTTACCGCTGACGCTGGAGCAAGATAATCTAGTTCCTTGGCCCTTTTTTCAAGCTCCAATTTCCTTCTTTCTTTTGCAGCCAATTCAGCAGCTTGGTCTGCCAACTCTTGATCTCTTAAAGCTGATGCACTCGTGGTATCACCACCCTCAACAAACGCAACAATACCGCCGCCCGCATAGTGCCGACCAAGGTTAGACATAAGCTGAGCAATGCTTCCGCCACCAGCAGCCATGACGGGCTGCATGGGAGGTTGACCTTGCATAGGGGGTTGTCCTTGTGGGCCTTGAGCCATCTGAGGCATCCCTTGAGGCATCTGTGGGGGTTGGCCTTGCTGACGTTGTTGAGCACCAAGCATCTGACGTAGCTTTTCTACAACAGAAGGCTGAACACCGCCAGCTTGAATGGCTTGTTGGCCTTGCGCACTGTTACGCAGCTCAGTAATTTTCTGAAGCGCAATTGCTTCTTCCAAGTCGGGCGGAATAGAACCAGGAGCCTGACCTTGCTGTGCCTTCTTTACTTTTTCATCCAAAGGAGCTGGGTTTCCTTTGTATGCGTCCACAAGTTGTTCAATACCCATGATGATTCCTTCTGATAACTGTGCTCATTTTATTGAAATTTCTCTTAACGTCTACGGAGAAGATCGATTAAACCGCCTTTGGCAAACATTTGCTCGTAATATCGGTCGTCTATTCCATAGCCCCCATAACCGCCACCGGCAGTTTCTCCACCGCCAAACTGCTGCGCAAAATAGTCAGGCTCTGGAGGCGGCGTGTAAACAGGCTCTGGAGGGGGCGGCGTGTAAACAGGCTCTGGAGGGGGCGGTGTGTAAACAGGCTCTGGAGGGGGCGGTGTGTAAACAGGCTCTGGAGGGGGCGGTGTGTAAACAGGCTCGGGAGGCGTATATGCTGGAGCAGGTTCTGGCGCTGCATTGCCACTAAAGAAACTAGAAAACCCTCCACCTCCCTCCATCTCCATTTGAGGAATGAACTTATCTCTTGAAGCAACCATAGGCTCTTGCGGCGGCTGAGGCGATGTAAATACAGGCGCTGGCTGAGGAGTTGGCTCAGTAATAGGTGGAGGCGGTGGAACCGGCGCAGACGGGGGAGGTGGCGGCGGAGCTGGGGGTGGGGGTGGCGGAGGTGGTGGCTCAGGAGGCGGTGGGCTATACGCATAAGACGGCTCTTGCTTTGGCGTATACATAGGCTCAGGCGCGGCAGGACGCGAAGCCGCCGCCGCAGCTAAACCACCAGCCAAACCTAAACCTAAGCCCAAGCCCCCGCCAGAAGAACCGGAGGGGGTTACTTCTTTGGGGAGCCAGACCCTCCAAGACCCAAAGTCCTAAGCAACTCATTAACAGTCGTCGCACCGCGAGCAGCATTGGTAAGAGCGTCCGGCTCAGGCAATGAATAGTTGGTTGCAGAAATTGGCAGGCCTTGGAGCATAGACTGCTGGAACTGAAGCATCTTGTATGGGTTCTCACGAGCCTGCTCAAACGCAGCCTTGTCTGCTGCAGTACCTTCAGCTTCAATACCACGCTGGGTAGCACCAAGAGCTGCTTGTTGTTGCAGGTTAGCCAAGCCCAACTGACCGCTAGAGATGCCCAGATCGCCTTGGGCTTTTGCAGCCTGAAGACCAGTCTGAAGACCTTGCAATCCCAAGTTTGCACCAAACTGCTTAGATTGCTCGGAAGCTTGTTGAGCGGCTTGACCATACTGAGCAGCTTGCTGAGCCGCAGTCATAGACTGACCTTGGTTGAACTGACGGGCAGCTTCTTGAGCTTGCTGTGCAGACATACCATACTTAGCCATCATGTCAGCGGCGGTCATACCCTGAGTAGCACCAAACTGTTTAGACTGTTCGGAGGCTTGTTGAGCCTGCATGTTACGGGCTTGGTCAGCATTGAACTGAGCCATAGCATTTTGGAACGCAGTGTCGTAACCTTTACCAGTGATACCAGCTAGGTTAGTGCCAAGGTTACGTTGGTTCTCTGCGGTCAGAATAGCACTACGGCCACCACCAAAAGCACCGGCCTTGGTCATTGCGGCTTTGTTTGCTTGCTCGCTAATGTTTGATTGACGGCGAGCTTCTTCCAACTGTGGGTTCAAAGAAGCTTGCAAGTACGGATTCATGTACTGCTGGGCTTGCTCTTGACCGAAAGTACCTGATTTGAATGCTGTACTTTGGTACGGGTCAGGTGCTTTGAACTGGTTTGTAAACTGCGTGGCAGCAGAGAGTTCTGGTGCTTTGAACTGGCTATCAAACTTGGTTGGATCGTAGCTTATGCCTTGAGCCTTGGCAGCAATATCACCGGCAGTTTGCGTAGCTTGACCAACACTGCTAGGCACAGACAGATTACCCGCAGCTTGGAATGCTTGCTGTTGTAGGCCGGAAGCGCCAGCCGAGAGTGGGCCGCCGTACTGCTGATATGGGGCACTAGCCAAAGCTTCAGCTTTACCAAGCATGTTGGGAATGTAGTCACCAGTCCAGCTTGCAAGTGTTTGCTCTGATCCTGTTGAACCAGCGGGAATCGTTGTTCCGCCAACCGCATAATGCTTAACCGATCCACCATTGGCATAAGCTTGAGCCAAACCACCGGGCATGAACTTGTCTGGGTTAATTCTCTTGCCTTGTTTCTTTGTACCGGTACGGGCTTGACGGATCTTGTCCATCATGCTGTACAACTTCTTAGCTCCGGCATCAGAGTTGCCGTTGCCTAAATGAGACACAACATCCGCGGGGACAACAAACTCGCCGTGGCTTAGCGCGGCGGGTTGACTCTGACCAATACGTGCTGGAATCTTATCGGCCATACCATCAGTCTCCCCTTGTAAATAGCGTGGTACGCTACCGCCCTTGGCGTATTCAAAACCTCCACCTTCACCAAAATAAGGAATCCTGTCGTAGTCCTCTACGATTATGTCGTTATTCATTGGCATTTCATACTCTGGTATTAATGAACGAAGACGATCAAGTTCAGCATCAACTTCTGTGTCGTTTAACAGAGGCGGCTCTTGAGGTTCCTCTGCCCAGCGCCTAATTTGATCGTCTATTCCAGTAAATTCATCTACTCCTCTTGGATAACCAGCAGTAACCTCTGGCATTTTTGCCACTCTACCACCCCCAGCAGTAGATCCGGGTGGAGCACTGCCACCGATCCCTTTAAATATATTAGAAATGGAACTAAGGGCGTTACTTGCATTGCCCGGCTTACTAAGATAGTTGCCAAGCAATGCGGCCAATCCAGCACCACCGGCTACTTTGGCTACGTTCCCTAAATCAAAGCCACCGCCGCCTCCACCACCGCCACCACCAGAAGAAGTAGAGGGGGATCCAGGTTGACGGGTGTAAGTAACATCACCACTGTAGTTAACACCACCAGCACCAGGACGGCTACCAGCGGGAGGAGCGGTCACCATATTGCGTTCTGCGGTGAACTTGGGAATGCCGCCTTGGTATCCAACTTTTTGTCTATTGGGTGCAAACATCCCTAGACCGCCAGCCAAGCCACCACCAAGAACGGCAACACGGCTTGCTATATCTTTGCCAGAAAGATTGCTTCCAAAAAAATCATTGATCGTGTTGGTAATGTCCGAGCGATTTAAAAGATTGTATTCTCTTTCAATGTCACGGTTGCTGGGTGACTCTGCATTACTGTATTGCGAAGTACTTCCAGGGGATATGCCAATTAGTTCATTAAGGTTAAACGGTTTATCAGTAGTCCCGCCTTCTGGAACTTTTTTTCCGTAATCGCTGCCATATATACCGTCTAAAATCGGGCCCATATTAACTCCTCAAAATTTGTAACAAGGTGTCAACGTCAGTACTGTTTACGCGACCACCATTAGAAAACCCACTATCCCCGTCATTCTGCTCCTGCTGCTCTTGCTGCATTCCTTGCATTTGCATCCCTGAGAACCCGTCACTTGCCCCAAGCGCAGAAGGTGGAACGTAACTCCCGCCAAACAAATCTTCCCCAAACAGCTCTTTGTAAGATTTTATCTTAGCACCCTCAGTCTTGTCACTCATCATCATGTTCAACAGAGAGTTTTGTTGCTGTTGCTGTTGATTAGCCAAGTTAGCAATCGCATCTACCGCAGGGTTTGTACCGGATGTAGTGGGCCTTGCGCCGGGAGCTCCGGGTTTTGCTGGAGCCGCCTTCTTAGCCCCGCCGGGCATAGCCCCAGCTCTTTTCATCAACTCCGCACCGCTTATGGCCGTGTCTCGATCTGGCATATAGCTCACATCAATCTCTTGGCCATCCTTGCTTGTCCAAACTCCGGGTCTGGTCAGGCTGTATTCCCATTCTTTGTTGGGGTCGATATTACCTGTCTCTGGCCCAAGCGGGCCTTGTATTCCACCCAAAGGATCTGAAACAAACTCGCCCGTTATTTCGTTGTAATAACCAGAGTTTGAATTGGTCGGCATTGAGCCGCCAAAAGTTGGATCAAATACGCTTTCATAACCGCCACTGCCTGATGGGATTGTGGATGGGAAGTCTTCGTCTGGGCTTGGTAAAGTAAATTCATCCGAGCCGCCAGTTAAGGGTGAGTATCCGCCACTGCCGGGTTTGAACATTCCAGGGATCAGGTTTGCCCTGAACTCATCCATATCGCCGGGGCCAAGAGAAGCAGTAAGGTTGTTAGACTTTGGAATTGCATCCATGCCATAGCGCAGTATGGCTAATGGATCACCGCTTTCAAGTGCTTTAACCGCGCCAATTGTTTTAGAAATATCTTTAAGGTCAAAGCCGCCAACATCACTTACTCCACCGGCATTAGCACCAGCCATCAGAATGGCAAGAGGATCGCCACTCTTTAAAACGTTTGCATATTTAGCTGCGTTGGCAATATCAGCCATTCCACTGATACCAGCCATGTTGCCAAGACCAGCAGCTCCAGCAATTGCACCCAATACGTTACCTTGCTTAGCTGCAATCAGTGAGTTTAAACCTGCGGCAAAAGGCTGCAAGCCGGGAACAAATGATGCAATTGTTAATAGCGGAGCAATCTTGCCAAGATCGCTACTAGATGCGCCTTGTGTGTAGAAAATGGGATTGCCTTGGTCATCAAACTGCACGCCGTAACCGGTATTGCCCTTACCCTCGTAAGTTCCACCAAAGAAGTTTCCTCCTTGGCGACCGCCATACGTTACCGGAACTTCTTGACCTGTTAGCTTGTTGCCGAATGTTTCACCAGTAGCACCAAAAAGCTGACCGTCTTTTTCTTTTACGTTCGTAACATCAACATTTCTGTAAGTGGGTTGGTTATATTCGTCTGTTCCTGTAACAACACCATAGGTAGGCTTTACTTGCTGGGCTTCTTCTGGGCTGAGATCTCTACGAACGTAATCTGTGCCATCGCCAGTATCTACTGCTTCCAACACATAAAGCTGAGAGCCAGAACCTTGAACAGGCTGACCGTTAAAAGTCATGCCAATTTGTTCAACAGGCTCATACTTATCAACTTTGCCAAACTGCTTGATGTCAGTAATGCCAATGTCAGCCAAAATCTTAGCCATGTCCTCGGCATTTGCCTCAGCAGAACCAAAACCCGCACCAGACCATTTACTGGTCAAGCCTTGGCCAAGAATTTGTTTTTTTATAAGTTGTTTGTAATCTTCAGCCATATTTTTCCTTAAGGCAGAGCCGACACAAATGACATTGTGGCCACAACAGATTGAGTAGACGGTTTTGTAGGCGTGCCAGAAGCCGCAAGGTGCTGAATACTCACAGCGACATTAGGTACAGACCAATATATTTCAATGTAATCATTGGCATTCATAGACAAAAAGTAATTCCAGCCAATAATTGAATGCCCGTCCGTGCCTGCGTGTCTATTTGGAACAGATATAAAACCAGTTGATCCTGTAATATCCGCGCCGTTTTGTTTTAGCCAAATGTAAACATCTTGGAAGGCCGTATCAGTGTTTTGAAACTGAGCACTAAACTGTAGGTTATAAATACCAGCAGTTGCTACCGTGATTTTAGAGGTATCTATGGTTACACCATTAGAAAAATCTGTGGTGTTGAACGTCATCAACGTGGCTGTATTGGCCGTGGCTGTTTGATCCTGATCGCTAGAAAAAGCCCCGTAAGGCAGGCGCAAGCCAGACCCATCAATTGAGCCTGAGCCAGTATTCATCTGGTTAAGAATGTTTTGCAGTCGGTTGAAATACAACCGAAGCACATTGTTTAGCTGATCTTGGTAAGCTTTGTTGTATTGTTCTGTTGCCAACGGCAGAGCAGGCGGCTCAACCCGCTGGAACTCATACTCCGTTGTAACAAGTAAGCTCATGAATTACCTCTGCGGCCATCTTGACGGATGTCAATACGGGGTGAGCCAAGTTGCCAAGCGCAACCAAGCTGGGTAGATTCCACCTTCATAATCATCTGACGGCCACGAACCCTGACGTAAATCTGACCAGTAAACTGCTCAATCACCGCTGTAGATGTGCGAGTCACAGTTGCATCTGAGTTGCCGCCCAAAGAGATTGGGTCGTTGTAGCCTGAACCGGAGTTCTGCATGGGAATCAAAGTCATTGTGACTTGCGGAGATGATGTGTTAGACCCACGGAAAGTAATGTCAGGCAGGATACGCCAGACAAACCCAAAGTGATCGCCATCGTCAATGTCAAACTCGGTAGTCTCAATAACAGCAGTAATTGGCAAAGTTGTGCCTGTTTCGTTGTCGTCATTACCCTGTTCGTGGTAGACAATGTTGTATGTATAAGTAGCCGCCATTGGGTACTTACGCAAGGCAGAGTCAATCCACGCTGTTCGGGCCATTGTGCCGTAAGCCCAGACATCTTCTAAGTAGTTGTACGTTACGTACTTATCAATAGTGAACGACCCAGACGAACAGTAGAAGAACCAGATCTCGTTAAAACCTTCATTGGTAGAAGCAAAGAACTGATCGGCTTGTTCTAGGTTAATGTCTTGGAAAATAAACTGGCGCAGATCGCATCTAAGAGTCTGGACACGGCCATCATATTTGTAGAACTTATCAATACCCATCCAGTACACCACACCCGTGGCGGTTGCAGCTGCGTTTGGCCCAGCAATAGAGATGTTGTCTCCCAACAACTGGGAACCCCACACCGCTGGCGGCCCTTGGTACTGCAATGAATAAACTGCAGAATCAGTTAAAACAACAATCTCTTGACGAGTCTGTATGGCAGTAATAATCTTTGAGCCGTGGGATAGCTGTAAGCTACCAGCCTGATTTGTGGCAGAGGGGAACCATTCCAAGTAATCCTCTTGGTCAGACCAGCGAATTAGCATGGGGTTTTGAATGGTGCTTCCATAGTCATTACAACCAAATGCAAACGTAAAGCGTGAGGCATCAGACACCAGAATAGAACTCTGAATCGTTGGGCAGGAAGAAGCGCCCGATAGATTGTTAATAGCCACGCCTCGTGAAGTCAGCAAAGAACTTGCCTTCCAAACATAGATCTCACCGCCATTAGGTGCAAAGAGTAAGTCTTCACCAAAGTTAGCCTGTGACCAAATACGCATCTGGTCTGATGATTCCACACCAACACCCCAAGGCCCCGCACCCCATGGGCCAGCACCCCAGCCCACCAAAGGAAGCGCATAAGGAGCACCAACATTAACCTGATAAGCAGCCACTACAGCAGACCCACCGCCCGTAGCAGTAGAAGTGGCTGGACTTGCCGCAGTAATTGTGTATTGAGTGGTAGATGTACCGGTTATGGTTAGCTCATACTCACCGTTTAAGTCAAGACCGCCAACAGCTGTAGCGCCACTGAAGGTAACGAAATCACCGTTTGTATAACCACCAGCTGCGTCAGTCACAGTGACTGTTGTTGATCCGTTAACCGTAGCAAATGGGTTTGTTAGCGCAACGCTAAGCTTTGTATATGTTGCTGAAACAGATGCGCCACCCCCGCCCGTCACAGTGGATGATGCTGTAGTGGATACAGTGATGGTGTAGTCATCAGCTCCAACATACGTTATGGTGTGGTTGGTATTAAGTACTTCTGCTGGAATTCCACCGACCGCAACAGCACCAGAAAAGGTAGCGATGTCGCCGGTGAGTAAACCGTGCGCAGTGTCATTAACGTTAATAACGGCTGACCCAGATGTAGTGTCAAATGGATTGTTCAGCGTTACAGGAGCTTGTACAGCCGAACGCAAGGGAGTAACGTCGTAATACAAGCCGCCGTTTTCAATGTAGAACTTCAGATTTGTGCCGACCGCCAGTAAGTTCTGCCCGCCCAGAGTGACCCAGTTCCACAAAGAACGGCAAACACCTTGAAAAATAGCCGAAGAAATACGCTGCCAACCACCAATTTTTTCTGGTGTGCCTTGGCGAAACCTTATCTTGTCTGAAACATAGTAGCCATTTTCCGATGTATAGCGTGTGTTTTCCCTGTTTACACCGGCTTTCTGCTGAAGTTTCTTTAATGGCATGAGCAGTCCTAAGAGAGAAAAACGGCCCGTTCGTCAATACGACGATTCTGTAGCCCTTTGAGAATTTTACCCCCCGCCATGCAATATTTCAACAGTTCTTCTGCTGCACCGGCCATATCACCACGCAGTACCTTTTGACGCAGAGTTGAACGCTGGAGAGTGCCCAGTCCTACATTGAAAGCAAAAGATACCAATGCGTCAAACTGTCCTTGAGTAAGAGGCACAGGGCAATAAGTAGCCACGCCTTTCTCAAACCGAGCAAGGTCTGCCCTAAGTATTGCATCTACTTCCTCCATTGAGTGTTTACGCATAGCCTCTGGCGGGGGCACAAAAGAATCCCGCTGGTCTATCTTAAGCTTGCCTTGCTCTGGGAACATTACGTGCCCAACCCCCACAGTCCACAGCTTGGCTGGACATTTGTAGGGATTCTGCCTCACGCCTTCGTGATGGCGGATCATGTGAAGGCACTTGGCTGAGATCTTCATTTGCCAAACGCCCGGCCACCAAAGTGGAAAGCAATGATAGAGGCAAACAGCGCTTGGGTGTCAGAGTCCCACAGCATCTCGGCCAGTTCTGTAAACGGCACGCCACTGTTCCAGCCGTAGGCAAACAGGCCAATGTCAATAAACAGTAGCAGGAAGAAGAAGCCGTATGTGATAACGGGGCGAACAGAAGCTCGGAGGTTCTTCATCCATGTGGATGTCCCCTCGTTTAAACTTGTATCGTGGGCATAGATTGCCTGCATTTCAGCCTGCTGAGCGCCGATCAGAATCTGCTTGGTGTTAGCTGCGCTCTCTGTTTCTAGCTGTTCTGACTTGATGTGCTCAATACGTTCTTGTGCCTCAAAGCCAGCTTTGCGTAGTTCCAGCTCACGGGTAATCTGCATCTGAGCAAGGTTTAGCTCATGCTTCTTATCTGCCCGGTCTTGGAAGAATTCCAGAATCTTAGGCAAACCGCCCATCAGGAACGAGATTAAAGTGGATAGTAGTGTCAGCATAGCGATCCTTTACTGTTTGCTTTTACTCAACATATTACTTGCAATTTGCAACATACTTATAGCCTTGGTTATGTCTTTGGGTTCTTTGTCCCAGCCTACCGTAATCTGCCCAACAAATCTGCCCGGCTCTGGCGGCACACTGACACGGCATCCAAAAGTTACACCCTTCTCAATGTACCAAAGCCCAATCTCACTCTGAGCCACAGCGTATTCGCTACACGGTATCTCATTGGCCATCAGTGCAATTACATCACGATTATTGGAAGAACTCTGTGTAAACAGCCCTACATCTAGCCCGTCATGCGTCTTATCCCTGCCTTCTCTGGTGTACGCCCGAAACAAAACTCTTGTGCCAAACAACGGATTCACCTTGAATATGGCAATTACCGTTGCGTCCGTGTTCTTAAATAGATGAGCCACAACATCCTCAGCCCTGTCTTCCGCAATCATTGGAAGCTTTTTGTTTTCTTTGTACGCCTCAAATAGAAAAGACTGGTTCTGCCAAACAAAATACCCAGCAAACGCAAACACCGCCATGAGCAACAGAGCAAACAGTTTAAACGGGCTATCTACATAGGACAACACCTTGCTCAATACATCTGCTGGCTTTTCGTCACTCATAGACCAATCATTCCCAGTAGTTTGTTCACGATCTTGTCTGACAAGTCATCAGGCAAAAACTTGAGTAAGCCAAGCACCCACCAAGCAATACACAGCCTGACAAAGACTTTAAGGAAGAGGTCAAACTGTTTCTGGTACTCATTCACCGACCACACCCTGTCTTGGCACACAGTTCAGCCATCTCATTAAGCCCCCAGCCAACAGCACCTAAGAGCATCACGATTACGACAATCCCAACCGCCCACTCCATCTGTTCCCGCTCGGCTTCCTTGCGCTTCTTCTCTTCAGCCTTTAACTCTGCCATTTCTCTGGCATCATCTCTATCCATCTCAGCTTGCCGAGCCTTGGTTGCATTCCATACGTCTATGCGTCCCGCTTGCATGAACAGCATCTTTAGCTGTTCCTCAAACCGCTTGGCCTCATCGAGCGCCATCTCAATCTGTAATGCCGCGCCAAGGTTGGATTTACCACCTGTACGCTTGGCCTGAAGCATCGCTTTGGTAGCAGTGCTCTTGGCATCAAAAAGCCGCGAAATGGAGGGAGCCAATCCCGCTAGATCACTAGCAACCTTGCTTGCCTTTTTGACTACGCTAATCGCAGTTTGTAGTCCCTGTAATGCTGATATTGGGTCTATTGGAATCATAGGTACAACTTAAAACAAATTCCAGTAACCAAACAGCGGGGGCCGAAGCCCCCAGACAAGGTTACTTAGGTTCTACGTCCGACACCTTGGGTTCGGCCAGAGCTTGCTTCAGTAACTCAAAGAAGGCGTTGCGGCCCACGGTGAGTTGATCTACGTTAAATCTTGCTGAGTCAAGTTTGCGATCCAAATCTGCGACATGGTTCAACAGCGCTTGCTGCTGGGGTGTCAGGTCTTCAAACTGGTGCTCAACGCCATCGATTGTCACAGGGGTCTTTTCATTTTTTCCCATGATTTTTCCTTTAATTGCTGTCAAACTCAGGTGGCAGCTTCCTGTTTAAACAGATGCGGCTTGCAGTGGTGCAAGATTTTCTGTTGTCCAGAAGTCTTTAGCCAGCATAATCTTGAGGTGCTCTTTGTTACGAGCAACAGTGTCAGCCCAATCTTCAGCAGTCATGCCTTCTGGCTGTCCTGCGTTAATCAGGTTTACTGAGTCCATTGCGGC
>Ga0105102_10000286_pt1 | contig 14390 bp, 11 predicted proteins | sample PPLLaktember2015_FD_87032 | JGI IMG/M metagenome (GOLD analysis project Ga0105102, IMG submission 87032) | Freshwater sediment microbial communities from Prairie Pothole Lake near Jamestown, North Dakota, USA - PPLs Lake P7 Core (6) Depth... | ecosystem: Environmental > Aquatic > Freshwater >...
CCAGGGATCAATTTACGATAAATCATACCCTTTTGTCAGGGAATTCAATATAGTTTCCAGAGAAACGGTTTATGGCCTTGGATCCGGGTTTATCGCATGGGTTTCCGGAGAACAGGGTCAGAGGATTATTCTGAAATCGGGACTTGTCCCTGCTACCATGCCAGTGAGATTGGTAAGACTTAATAAAAAATAACATTCATTCTTTATAACAATGATCAAATACGTTTTCAAACCGATGTTGCTCTCTGCAGTCATCTTCTGCATGATCTGCAGTGTAAGCGTTAAAGCGCAAACACTGACCGACGCTGTTACATTTACAAAAAATGAACAATATGATGAGGCAGAAGCGCTTTTCAAAAAGCTGATTCAGGCAGAACCGGGGAACAGCAAAGCCTTTTTTTTCTATGGCGAAAATACCCTCTTGAACTTTTTTGCCGATACCATTTCCAACTCCTTGCAGGTAGCTGCCAGGGAAGCTGAAGAATTGTTCAACAAAGGTATGTCTGCCAGTGCGGCTGAACCCCTTAACTACGTCGGGCTTGCCAGGATTGCCTATTATCTAGGTAACGATGCCAAAGCTGAAGAGTTTAGGGTCAAGGCAAAGGGGTTGCTAATGCCTTATAAAAAGATCAAACAAATCCCGAACCCCAGTGAGTACGCGTTTACTTTGGGGAAAATTGCGGAAAGCTATATCCGGTTTGAATCGGTCGATACCAGTAAGGCCATGCCCTTCATCAGGGAAGCTTTAACCATTGATCCGAAGAACAGCGATGTCTTTCTGATTGCCGGTGATATTTTCCTGATGCTTAATAATGCATCCAATGCCATCCGGAATTACAACTATGCTCAGGCCAACAATCCTCAGTCACCGACAGCCAACATGAAAATCGGTAATATTTATGCCAGGGCCCGCAACCTTATGGCTGCCATTCCCTATTTTGAGCAGGCAATATCTTTAAGAGACAATTTTTCTCCAGCCTATCGTGAACTGGGGCAATTGTATTCCATGGCCGGCCGTTTCGATGACGCCATGAAATATTTTGAAAAGTACCTGGAACTGACCAAAGGCAATATCCCGGCTAAGATCCGTTATGTCAATGCTTTGTTTTATGCCAAGGATTACAAAACGGTGATCAAAAATGTGGAAGAGATTTTTGAAGTTGACCAGTCCAGGATCTATCTGAATCGTATTGCCGGATACTCCGCCTACGAACAGGGAAATTATCCCCTTTCAGTAAGTTATCTTGATAAGTTGTTTACGCAGTTGCCTGAAGACCGGTTGATCAGGAAAGATTACATTTATTTTGCCCGCGCCCTGGTCAAAAAGAACCAGAATTATTCGAGCCAGGTCATTGCTACGGATAATGACATTGCCAACCTGGCCAAACTCCAGGAAAAGTACCCTACGGTAAAACCCCCGGAAAATGTCAAACTAAAGGGAGAGATCGACGCCCTGGCGGTAAAGGTGAATGCGGAAAAAGCACAGATCGAAGCTGCAGAGGATGAATTGAACAAGGCATTTGACCTGTATGAAAAGGCCATCAACTTTACAGGCGAAGATGTAAACCTGATCAATGAAAAGGCTAATTTCCTCAATGCCAACAGAAGGTATAAAAGGGCTGCCGACACCTGGGCCAGACTGCTCGACAAGGGCAGGGACAGTGAGAAGGATTTTATGCAGATCGGAAAGGCTTATTACATATCCAAAGATTTTGACAGCGCAGAGCAGATTTTCGGCCGGATGGCTGCCAAATATCCGGGCAATTTACAGCCCGTTCTATGGATGGCCAATGTGGCTTCCTCCAAAGATCCTGATTCAGAGCAGGGCTTGGCAAAGCCCAAATTTGAAAAACTGCTGGAAGTGGCCTCCAGAGATTCTGTGAAGAATGCACAGGAGATGTATGATGCCATGCGTTTCCTGGGATATGACGCACTGCAGAACAAAAAGTATGACGAAGCGGAATATTATTATACCAGGATGCTCAATCTGGCTCCCGATAATAAAGAATTCAAGATTCGGGCATTGCAGTCGATGAGTTCCTTGTATATGCAGACAAACGAACTCGGAAAAGTCACTGATGCCAATAATAAAATTCTGGCGCTTGACCCGGGCAATGAGAATGCCAAATCGTCACTTCAATACATCCAGGCGGTTCAGAAAAATGCCCTGCCGAAAGTAAGTCCCAATGAAATTTCAGGGTCGATCACCGATGCAGAAACAGGTCAGCCGATTGCCAGCGCATCCGTTCGTGTAAAGGATACGGCTGCTGAAGCCTGGACCAATGCCCGGGGAGAATACAAGTTTGTCATGCCGGAGGCTGCGCAAACGCTGGTTATCAGCGCCAAGGGATACAGAACCCAGCTGATTACCATTTCGAAGAAGAGAATTTACAGTGTGGCACTTTCAAAATGATCCAGTGACCCCACTTTGGACATAAATTAGTAAAGACATTTGTTAGAAAAAAAGAAAATATCTATTTTTGGCAACAATTAATAAATAAACCAGTTAAATCAATATTAAAATGAGCAAAAAATCTAGTTCTTTCGTTGACGTGCTGAATTCTATTTTTGCACCTGTCGCTATCATTGTGGCTTTTATAGTTGCATGGATACTCTTCAAAAATGTAATGGGTAATCCCGTGAACTTTGTTGAAGGAAATATCAATGGTCATCCGCTTCCGGGCAATTACCTCGGAATGGTTTACAAAGGCGGGATGATTGTTCCCATCCTGATGACCACTGTGCTTGTGCTCCTTATCTTTGCTGTTGAAAGAGCGGTCACCCTCTCAAGGGTTCAGGGTAAGGCCCCGCTGAAAACTTTCGTGTCGAAAATTCAGGCTCTCCTTTCAGAAGACAAAATCGAAGATGCTCTTGCTGCTTGTGACAAACAGAGAGGCTCACTCGCCAATGTACTGAGGGCTGGTCTTGTCCGCTACCGTGACCTCGAAGCCGATAAGGAACTCGAGAAAGACCAGAAAATCACCTCCATGAAGCAGGCGCTTGAAGAAGCCACTGCTTTGGAACTTCCGACCCTTTCCAGGAATATGGTCATTCTCTCCACCATCGTATCGATTGCCGTGTTGATCGGTCTTATCGGAACTGTGTTGGGGATGATCCGCGCATTCGGCGCTCTGGCCCAATCAGGAGCTCCTGATGCTCTTGCTCTTGCAACCGGTATTTCAGAAGCCCTTATCAATACGGCTTTTGGTATTACTGGTTCCACTCTCGCCGTAATTTTCTATAACTACTTTTCATCACAAATTGACAGTTATACGTATAAAATTGATGAAGCAGGTTTCAGCCTGACTCAGACTTTCGCAGCATCAATCAGGAAATAAGGTTTGTGTTTCATTCTTTTGGTTATTAAAAGAAAGGATATAGAAAATGCCAAAGATTAAAATGCATGCCAGGTCCCCTCACGTCGATATGACGCCGATGGTGGACCTCTTTGCTCTGCTGCTGACCTTTTTCATGCTCACGGCAACTTTCAGACCTGTAGAGCCGGTACCGGTTGACACTCCTTATTCCATTTCGGAAAAAACAACTCCCGATGCCAACTACATGACTGTTTTACTTGCCCCGGGAGTTCCGGGTACTCCGGGTCTTATTTTCTTCAATTTTGATAATGGTCCGGATACTATTCTGCATTTCAGACCCAAAATTCTGGCAGAAATGGGTAAACATTACAACATTACGTTTACCCCTGAGGAATTGCTGACCTTTGAGAATATGACAGAATCTTTCGGGGTGCCCATTCAGGAGATGAAAAAGTACCTGTCAGTAACAGATGCACAGGAAAGAGCTAAAATAAGTACAGGTATTCCCACTGATTCCCTGGATAATCAGTTGGCTTACTGGGTACTCTATGCACGTCAGGTCAACCCTGCCATTATTGCGATGATCAAGGGTGATGCCACAGTCGAATATCCTCTGGTAAAGAAGGTGCTCGATATACTTCAGGACAAGAATGTGAACAAGTTCAGCTTGATCACCAATCTTGAGAAAATTGAGGTAACTGAAGCAAAAACTGAGTAAGATGGCAGAAATTGTACACCAAGATAAACAAAAAGGCGGGAAGAAGAAGACTAAAAAGCATTCGACCCATATTGATATGACGCCGATGGTTGACCTTATGTGTCTGCTCATCACGTTCTTCATGCTCACTGTAGCTTTCAGCAAATCCAAAGTGATGGACATTATTCTTCCGGAGAAAATCCAGAAGAATGAAAAAGTGGAACCTCCGAAGATTGCCGACAGCCGTACGCTCAACATCATCCTCGGACCGGACGATAAAGTCTACTGGTATCCCGGCAAAGCAGATCCTGAATCTCCGCCACCGCTCCAGGAGACGGATTTCAGCGACACCGGCATCCGGCAGGTGCTCCTGGAAAGGAATAAAGCCCTTTTTGACAAAATCGATGAATTCCAGAAAAAGGTTCTTAAAGGAGATATTGTAATAAAATCTACGGAGAAAGTTACTCAGCAGGATTCCATTTCTTCGATCATCAGGCAGATTAAAAAAGATGATGATACAGGACCTATTGTACTGATCAAAGCCTACAAAACCTCGAAATACAAAAATTTCGTGGACATTATCGATGAAATGTCGATTGTAGGGATTGCACGTTATATTTTCACTGACATATCCTGGATCGAAGAAGGTATGGTGTTGACCGCCACTGGCGGTGCACCGGCGCCGGCTTCCGCACCCAATTAAACTTCGTCTGTTATGGAAGGAATTAAATATTATCCGAGTTTTGATGACCTGGTCTTCGAATTCAGGAATAAGGAATACGGAGCTTACGATTTAAGGAAGAAATACAGCAAAACGATGGCGATTGCCACCTTCATTGGTGTCATAATCATTACCCTCGCCATTGTTATTCCTTATATCCAGGCTTCCAGAATGGCCCAGCAGAAGGCAAGGGATGCCAAAGAGGTTATTGCCGAAATGGCCAATGACATCCAGGACCAGGAAGCGCCACCTCCACCCCCGCCCCCGCCACCACCAATGGAACAGCAACAGGTTGTGAAATTTGTGGCCCCGGTCGTTGTTGACAGTATCAAACCTGAAGATCAAACACAACTTGCTATTACCGACGAGCAGGTAGAGACTACCGTAAATAAGGAAGTGGTCGAAGTGGTTGACCAGGTTCAGGAAGAAGTGGAAGAGGAAGTGAAGGAAGAGGTCTTCATTATCGTGGAAGAGATGCCCGAGTTTCTCGATGGAGGGGAAGCCGGTCTGCGCGCCTGGATTGCCAAAGCGATAGAATACCCGGTCATTGCCCAGGAAAACGGAATCCAGGGGAAAGTTTACGTGACCTTTGTTGTTGATAAGGATGGCAGCATCTCTGAGGCGAAAGTAATCAGAGGTGTAGATCCCTCGCTCGATAAGGAAGCGTTACGGGTGGTAAACGCATTGCCCAAATGGAAACCCGGGAAACAACGCGGGAAACCGGTGAGGGTTTCTTACACTGTTCCCATCAGCTTTGTTTTGCAGTAATCTTATAATGGAATATAAAAGCCCGGTATCTGTCAGGATACCGGGCTTTTTTTTTCTGTTCTCAATAAACTATTGTTTGAGATTCAAGAGAAGATGGAGTTCCTTCAATTGATCTTCTGATATCACGGAGGGGGAATCGTTCATCACATCCCTGCCTGAATTGTTCTTGGGGAAGGCTATCACATCCCTGATGGAATCCAGGCCTGCAAAGAGGGAAACCAGCCTGTCGAAGCCAAAGGCGATGCCTGCATGAGGGGGAGCTCCGTATTTAAAGGCGTTCATGAGAAATCCGAACTGTGCTTCAGCTTGTTCCGGTGTAAAACCCAACACCCTGAACATGGTGGCCTGAAGTCCGGAATCAAAGATCCTGACAGATCCGCCGCCGATTTCCACTCCGTTGATGACCAGGTCATAGGCATTTGCTCTCACAGAACCCGGGTCACTGTCCAACATCGGAATATCTTCCGGCTTGGGTGACGTAAAAGGATGGTGCATGGCAGACCACCGACCCGACTCCCCGTTCCATTCCAGAAGGGGAAAATCAACCACCCACAAAGGCTGAAAACTATCCTTTGGCCTTAAGCCCAACCGGTTGCCCATCTCTATCCTTAAAATACCCAAAGCATTTTGTGCAGTTGCTTTTTCTCCGGGAATGATCATGATCAGGTCGCCGGGCGCTGCCTGAAAACTGTTCGACAGGGCCTTCAATTCATCCGTATTCAGGAATTTCTCCAGCGATGATTTTAAAGTGCCGTCATTGCTTTTTTTGATAAATATCAATCCCTTAGCCCCAATTTGAGGCCGCTTAACCCATTCCGTCAGTTCGTCCATCTGTTTACGGGAATATTCACTGCAACCCGAAACACATATTCCTCCGGTATATTCCGAAGCATCCAGTAAGGCAAATCCTTTTCCCTTCACCTGTGTGGTAATATCGACCAGTTCCATACCATAGCGGATGTCTGGTTTATCTGAACCATATCTTGACATGGCTTCAGGATAGGGCATCCTGGGAAAATCCCCGGTTTCAAGGCCTTTGATTTCCCTGAAAAGATGCCGGGTCAACCCTTCGAAGCTGTTCAATACATCATTCTGCTCCACAAACGCCATTTCACAGTCGATTTGGGTGAATTCCGGCTGTCGGTCGGCACGTAAATCTTCATCCCTGAAACATTTGACAATCTGAAAATACCTGTCAAAACCGGCAACCATCAGCAGCTGTTTCAGAATCTGCGGTGACTGGGGCAGGGCATAAAACTGTCCGGGGTTCATCCGGGAGGGTACCACAAAATCGCGGGCGCCTTCCGGAGTTGATTTGATCAGCACCGGTGTTTCCACCTCAATAAATCCCTGGTCAGCCAGGTAGGATCGGGTGGCATGTGCCATTTTGGCCCTCAGAAAGAGGTTTTGCTGAATCGCAGGCCGCCGAAGGTCGAGATAACGGTATTTCATCCGGAGATCATCCCCTCCATCCGTATCATTCTGAATGGTGAATGGCGGCACTACCGATGCGCTCAGTACCTTCAGGGCGGTCAGTTCCACTTCGATGTCGCCGGTTGGGATGTGCTGATTCCTGCTGGAACGTTCCCTGACTATTCCACTGGCCTGGATGACAAATTCCCGGCCCAGCTGTGTGACACTCTTTCTGATCTCCTCTGCCGTATTTTCATCGGCAACCAGCTGGGTAATCCCATAGCGGTCGCGCAAATCCACAAAGGTCATGGCCCCCAGGTCACGTACCCGCTGAACCCAACCTGCAAGGGTTACCTCCTGTCGGCAATGTTCCGGCCTTAATTCACCACATGTATTTGTTCTGTACATAATTGCTATTTTTGATGGTTGCGAAAATAGCCAATTTTTGGCAATTCTACGGTTGATAAATCTTGTTTATTCTGAAAGTTTATGGATGATCCCGGTTTTGAATATTTTATGCGGAAGGCTTTGGAAGAAGCTAAAACTGCCTTTGGGAAGGGAGAAGTTCCGGTGGGTGCAGTAGTCGTGGTTAACCATAGGATCATAGCCAGAGCACATAATCTGACCGAACTCCTGACCGATGTTACTGCACATGCTGAAATGCAGGCGATAACGGCAGCTGCCAATTATCTGGGGGGTAAGTACCTTGACCAGTGTACCCTCTACGTGACCGTCGAACCCTGTGTAATGTGTGCCGGGGCAATCTCCTGGGCCCAGGTGGGAAAACTGGTTTTCGGAGCTTCCGATGAAAAAAGGGGATACCGGCGGTATGCGCCAGATGCCCTTCATCCGAAAACAACAGTAGAGGCAGGCATACTGCAGGAGGAGTGTGCCGGACTGATGCGTGAGTTTTTCGCTGCAAAAAGGCAATAATATTTTTCAATTGTTCAGGGCTGCGCGTTCCGGAACCCCCGGAACTCCTGGAACACTTCGGAACACTCCGGAACCCCCGGAACTCTTCGGAACAAGTTTATCTCCCGTTTGGGTCTGCCAAAATGGTGTTAGCCCAGCTGATCATGGTAAAGAAGACCTCCTCTTTGAACGGTTCGTTGTGTAGTTCATGGTAACCTTCTTCCCACAGCACAAGCTGGCAGTTCTGATTCACCTGAGCGGCAAATTCGCTGCTGCTTTCAGGATAGGCAATCGAATCTTCTTTCCCGTGAATCAAAAGGAGGGGAAGGGAAAATTTGCCGGCGTGGCTTAATGTCCAATCGATTACTCCGATCATCACTTTGCCAAAACCAACGGAGAGTCGGTCATGGACCAACTGATCCTGACGATATTGCTGTATAACAGCCTTATCGTGCGAAAGACCATTGTCGTCCAGTCCGCTGGGCATCGTGATGGTCGGGGTAATTGTTCCCAGAATCCGGGCGGCCAGAATCTTCAGTGGTTGTTTTTCGAGTGCGGTATGCAATCCGGGACTTGTGGCCAGTATCCCTTTAAGATCTGGTTTCCGTTTCAAACTGTAATACAGCACCAGAATTCCACCAAGACTGTGACCGTAAAGGATCAGGGGAGTTCCGGGGTAGCGGTTGCTCGCATTTTCAAGCAACAGGTCAATGTCATGAAGAATATGGTCAGCAGAAGGAAAATGGCCACGCAGACCTTCCGATTTCCCGTGGCCGCGGAGGTCAAAGGTGAACATGGCGTATCCGGCAGCAGTAAATGCGTCGGCTACATGCCGGTATCGGGAAGAATGTTCACCAACTCCGTGCACCAGGCAAAATACTCCGGCCGGATTCGGAGAATCCGGCTCCCAGCCCTGGGCATACATCTTTAGCCCATCACCGGTTTTCCAGCTTGTTTCGAAATGTTTATTTGTCATAGGGATATCGGCAGCTTTAGATCAGTATTTTGATTTTAATAATCTGAAAACTTCAGAACATCAGGAATCGGTAACCGGTATTCGGTATGTCGGACTCTCGGACCCTCCGGAACTATTTGATGCTGACCGTCAGACTACCTTTCCCGGCGGCATCAAAGGATTTTATCCGAACTTCCCCGGAAACGGGAACCGGTTCTTTCCAGATCATCGATTGGCCGGTGGGTTCACTGCCGTCGGTGGTATACCTGATTTTAAGACCAGGATATTCGACATTGGCTTTAAGAACACCATCTTCCACAATGGCTCCCGGAGGCGGGACACGGTAAGTAAATCCGCCAAAGAGACCGCTGAGCCGGGGCAGTTCCCTTTTCCCGAGCTGATTGGCAAAGAGATTCCAGCCTTCCTCCATCCCCTTTGCCATTTTGGCTGAATTGGATTCGTTTTCCCAGGGACGCGCATGTCCCCAGGCTGTTTCAGCAAAAGCCAGCAGTTTGGGGAGGATATAGTACTCTGCCATTTGGGGTCCCTTTATGGTTTCGCCCCACAGTTGAGACTGAAGGCCAATGATGTTTTTTCTGGCTTCAGGCTTGAGCCGCTCCAGTCCGTCAAATTGTTTTTCAGGATCGATGGGCGTTCCCTGACTGGTTTTCAGATTAGTCATCAGAGAGTTGTAAGGTGCAAATTGCCAGGCATCCTTGGTGTCGCAAAATCCTCCCCAGTATAATCCGGGTTCTTTGGGATCCTTGTTATAGGCCAGGTCGAAGTAAAACTTGGAAACATCGCACATCACCACCGGGTAACCGGCATTGGCCAGGCGATAGGAGAGGTTGGCCCATTCCCCCTGGTTGTTCCAGGCCCAGGGGTAAACCTGTTTCCCCACAAATTCAGGATTGGGTACCAATTTGCCTTCTTCCGTTTTGATCATGGCTACTTCTTCCCAGCCGCCGATCTTCAGATTCTTCCCGGATAGCGTCTCTACCACCCGGCGAAGGAAATAACTCTGCAGGTTTTTGGGATCTTTAAATTCAGGGAGGGTTTCCATCAGTTTTTTGCAAAGGGGTGATTCTGTCCAGACCCCATTGGGAACCTCATCTCCGCCGGTATGGAAGAATTCCAGCGGAACCCCGGCTTCAGTATGCATTTCGATGATGTCGTCGATCACCGTTTCATAAAACTTATAGACCGATTCACGGGCAACGCATACCACGTTGTCGTTATACCCCTGGGCTGAGTTGTACACCGACTGGTCGTCGGGATCGATCAGGCGGAATTCATTGGCTTTTTCCTCATTGCCTTCCTTTATGAATTTCTTATAGCGGGCTTCCATGGCACGGATGGCCGCCCTGGAATGCCCCGGAAGGTTAATGGTCGGAATAACATTAACATGCCGCTGGTGTGCATATTTCAGAATTTCCTTGTAATCATCGCGGGTATAAAAACCGGTTCCCCAGTTACCGGGTGCGTCGGCTAGCGGGCCTGAGCCGTATGATGGGTGAAGCACGTCGGTGCCATCTTTGGTGGTGTGGCCTCTTTTGGAACCCACTTCAGTCAGTTCAGGAAGCTCCTGTATGGCAATTCTCCAGCCTTCATCTTCCGACAGGTAGAACATCAGGTAGTTGATTTTATAAAAGGCCAGGAGATCGATTAACTTTTTAACCGATTCTTTGGTCAGGAAATTACGGGCTACATCCAGATGAAAACCCCGGTAAGGGAAACGGGGGGCATCTTCCACGACGGCTTCAAGCAAGGCCTGACTTTCCCCTCCGGGGGAAGGTGCCAGGGCCATCAGGCTCTGGATACCATAAAACACCCCTGCTGCATCGGTTCCGTTGATCACAACAGAGCGGTTTCCCTTAATTTCTAATTTGTAGGCTTCTTTGCTGACTCCTTTGATGGTCGCTGGACGAATGCCCAGAAAGATGGAATTGGGCTGTGGCCCATCAGCTTCCCCGGGGGTAACCGTTGTCTGAGCAATCTGCCCGACAACAGCGGCAATGTAACCGGCTTCAAACTCCAGACCTTTCTGATACAGAATTTCGGGAGCTGATTCAAAAATCACTGGTTTCCCGGAGCTTTTGAAAGAAACAGGAGTGGGGACAAGAGGGGGTAATCTGCTGATGTCAATATCTTTTACCTTCAGGTTTTCCCGGTAACGGGATGCTGCTGTCGGGAAAAAGGATTCTTCACCTGCACCAGCCGGCTCCGGCTGATCGAAAGGTTCTATGGTATATGCCGTACAGGCGACCACCGCTTTTTCAGCACCCGATTTGTCGTAAAACACAAAATAGGGTCCCAGGGGAGCATCCGATTCCTTGATCCAGGGCCAGTTGGCATGGATTTGCAGTTCGATGGTCTGTCCGGGTTTCAGGATGAACCCTTCGGTCGGGGAGAGTTTGTGCCAGTCGCCACTGATGCGGGAAATGGCCACATTTCCGGTGCACTCCTTAATATCGCGCGGGAACTGGTTATAAAAAAGCGTCCAGTTTTTACCGTTCAGGGTAGTTTTGCTGTTGTTCTCCAGTACAAATCTGGCCGAATAGCCGGGTGCATCCGTGACCGTACCCTTCCAGGTAACTTTGATCTGATCTCCGGTCGGGATGGGTTGGCTGCATCGTGTCAGTAGTAACATCATCATAAATGAAAAAACCAGGAAAGATATTTTTTTCATAACCAAAAAGTTTTTAGATTGGCTAAATTATTTCTGCATAAAGATAGAAGTTACGAACGATTTGAAAAAATAATACCGGTACTTATGAAAGAAAATGAACGTCTGATTTCGCTGGATGCCTTCCGTGGGTTTACCATTGCCGCCATGATCATGGTAAACAATCCCGGAAGCTGGAGCAGTGTTTATGCTCCGTTGCTGCACAAACCGTGGCATGGGATCACCCCCACCGACCTGATCTTTCCTTTTTTCATTTTTATCGTCGGGGTATCCATTGCCCTCGCCTATACCAAAAGAGTGGAATTGGGATTACCGAAAAAAGAGATGTACGGAAAGATCGTATGGCGCTCAGTGAAAATATTTTTGGTGGGTATATTGCTGGCCTTATATTCCAAAGCAAACGGTACAACAGAGGGATTTGCCCACTTCCTGTGGATGGTGCTGATCATCCTCCTGATGGTTGTTTTCATGCTCCCTGAATTTCAGTTCCGAAGCAGGATCGCCTCTTTCGCGCAGGTGGGGGTTAACATTTTGGCAGTGGTCATCATTCTTGCCCTGGTTATTTTCAGGTTTCAGGATTTGCGGATTGCCGGAGTTCTTCAGCGGATTGCCCTGGTTTTCATGGTGTGTGCCTTTTTGTTCCTGACGGTTAAGTGGAAAACCCAGGCCATTGTTGCTGCCGCTCTTCTGATTTTATATTGTGTTGTGATGACCGTAATACCCACTCCCGGGTATGATAAGGCCATGCTGGAACCCGGCGTGAACCTGGCTGCCTGGATTGATTCTTTTTTGACACCCGGCAGGATGTACCATCAAATCCCTGAAACCGGGAAAGCTTTTCCGGTGATGTGGGCCTGGGATCCCGAGGGCCTGTTCAGCACCTTACCCGCTATTGCCTCCGGGATATCGGGGATGCTGGTGGGTACCCTGCTGGTGAGTAAGAAAAGTGTGGATCAGAAAGTGATCTGGTTGTTTGTGGCCGGATTTCTGTCGGCAACGGCCGGTGTGGTTTGGAGCTGGTGGTTCCCGCTGAACAAACCCATCTGGACCAGCTCCTATGTGCTGGCTACTTCCGGATTAGCCTCCATGACCCTGGCCTGCAGCATCTGGCTGGTGGATGTACATGGCTATAAGAAAATGGCAAAGCCCTGGGTGATCTTCGGTTCCAATGCCATTGGGGTGTATGTGCTTGCCGGTTTGCTGGGCTATCTGTTTTACGGCGGCCATTTCGGCGGAAAATCGCTGAAGGGGCTTTTTATGGATTCGTTTATCGGGATGGGCCTGGAGCCGAAATTTGTCTCCCTGATGGCGGCCCTGCTCTATATTGGGATACTGTTTGTACCGGCGTGGGTGCTGTACCGGAAAAAGATATTCATCAAGCTTTGATGGTGGACAGAAGGTTCCGATCTTTATTGAGAGATCGGAACACTTCGTGTTAATACATTTCCGTTGGGCTCACCCTGCCATCTGTAAACTGGAGAATTGACCACTCCAGCTTCTGCAATGGTATCAGGGAACAGAAGAGATCTTCATCCCTGTTTTTCTGAGATCTTCCCAGAACCCCGGATACGATTTGGTCACCACCTCCGGATTTTCAATGATAAAAGGTTTTCCAGTCAGCGCCAGGGGTGCAAAAGCCAGGGCCATCCGGTGATCGTTGTAGGTTTCAATGACCGGGACATCCTGAATCCATTCAGGATGGATCACCCCGTCCCATTTCAGCTCCCCTTCTGCCGGTTCTGTCAGCAGGGCGCCGAGTTTTTTCAGTTCAGCCTGAAGCGCGGCTATCCGGTTGGTTTCCTTTATTTTAAGCGTTTCAAGCCCTGTGAAGTGAAAGGGTATTTTCTTTGCCACGCACAATGGAGCCATGGTCTGAGCCAGGTCAGGATTCTCGTGGAAGCTGAGGAAAATCCTGACCGGTTGGGTATCCTCCTTCCTTACGATCCGGACACCCTCCCCGCAGGAATGGGATTCAATGCCAAAACTGGTAAACCAGTGGGAAACCGCCTCGTCACCCTGAAGACCCGACCGGGTAAGACCCTCCAGCAGGAAAGTGCCGGAAGGACAAAGCGCCAGGATCTCATACCAGTAACTGGCCGCTGACCAGTCGGCCTCCACCCTGTATTCCAACGGCTGGTAAGCTTGTTGCGGAACATTGATTTCCTTGTTTTTCCAGGAATAGCGTATGCCAAACTTTTCCATCAGTTTCAGGGTCATTTCTACGTAGGAACGGCTGATCAGCCTGTTCTTCAGTCGAATGGTCAATCCTCCTTCCAGTGCCGGGGCTATCATAAGGAGGGCCGAAATGTACTGGCTTGAAACACTTCCGTTGAGTTCGACGACCCCTCCCGTCATCGGAAAACCCGATATTTCCAGGGGTGGAAATCCTTCCTTTCCGGCATACCTGATTTTTGCACCCAGACCGGTAAGGGCCTCTACCAACACGCGGATGGGGCGTTGTTTCATTCTTTCAGAACCGGTCAACAACCATTCCCCGGGTCTGATGGCGAGCCATGCGGTCAGAAAGCGCATGGCCGTGCCTGCATGACCGATATCAAACACTGAACCCTCCGAGCGGAAAACCTCATCCATCACCCGGGTGTCGTCACAATCCGAGAGGTTCAGCACCTGCAGCGGATCGTTTGTCAATGCCCTGATGATGTGGGCCCGGTTGCTGATGCTCTTGGATGCAGGCAAGCTGATGGTCACCTCACGGAGGCTCTCAGGGGCAGTGACCTGATATTGGACGAATTTGTTTTCCATTTAAAGAATTTCGGATTTCGGATGTACGATTTCGGATGTGACTTGATTTCGGATTTCGGATTTTAGATTTCGGATTTGCCTGCGGACTCTCCTGCCTTTAAATCCGAAATTGTATATCCGAAATCCGAAATATAAAATCTTCTATACTTAAGATATAA
>Ga0105102_10000293_pt1 | contig 14306 bp, 18 predicted proteins | sample PPLLaktember2015_FD_87032 | JGI IMG/M metagenome (GOLD analysis project Ga0105102, IMG submission 87032) | Freshwater sediment microbial communities from Prairie Pothole Lake near Jamestown, North Dakota, USA - PPLs Lake P7 Core (6) Depth... | ecosystem: Environmental > Aquatic > Freshwater >...
AGCAGGGATATTGATGGATATGAAGTCCAAAGTATTTATTATCCTACTCTATTACAGGACTCCCCCACCTATCCGTGGTACGTTTCTTGCTACTGCAAAACCTGTGCCGTGGATTGCAGGGTATGTTTCCATTATCTCTAGGACTCCACTCTATATTCGGACTCCAATATCCTGTCCTTTCCACTCTATATTTGGATTCCGTTATATCTGAATGTCCACTCTATTTAATGGAATCCCAAAATTAGTCCCGCTGTCGTCCGTGTGGTTTTCCAAGTGTCAAATATTTGACACGTTTCATATGTTTCATATTGAAACGCCAAAATAATACATTATATTATATAGTTACAATACATATGAAACGTTTCGTTTCATATTGAAACGTTTTAGTAAATTGCTATAAATAACTATATTGAAATCATTAGGGTTTTTTGTGGCATTATAAATGCACTCTTAAAAAATAAAAAACTTATGAAAACTATATACCACAAAGTCGTTTCACTTGTTTACCGTATGGTAACAAGTTATTTCAATTAGTAAAGGTAGGGTAACATGAAAACAAGAATTGGTTTTACAAAAATGGTATCGAATGAAGATGCAGTAACTCATTATTATTCACCTGATAATACCATATTAATCAGAACAGCGAAAAACGGTGAAAAAACGGTTAGTCAACATTCAGACAATTGCAACAATATCTATCAGACAGAACAAGGCAAGAGAATCGGCTTAAGTTTTACAGTAAACTACCCTATCAGTACCACACATGATAGCAAGGGCAAGGCATTACCGAAAGACAAAAAAGGCAAGTTAATCGGTAGTATTCACTATGAAATAGGGCAAGTTTACCACACAAGTCTTATGAGAATACCTTTTGCAAGAACATTCGGCTATAACGGTATAGGTCATAGCAAGACCTTTCTACGTAACAAAGGTATCAGGTCAGCACAAGGTAAGGTAATAGGTGAATGATATGAAAACAAAAAATCAGATTGAAATCGCTTATATACCGCTTGACAAGTTATTACTCAAAACGGTGAAAGCTTGCCCTACAGAAAACATTTACTGTTCTGATAGTATAGATACTGGGCAAGGCATAATTTGTGACAAGGCACAAGGGCAAGCTTGCCCAGATAGGTTTTACTTTATACTATAGGGTGTCGGTGTCGGTGTCGGTGTCGGTGTCGGTGTCATAACCGACACCGACACAATCTATGCATAAATCATGCCAAGACTAAAATCACTTTTCGCCACATATACGCATAACTCCATATGGTGGACAGGAAACAAAAAGGCTACTTTGGAAAAGCCACAGTTACACCCACACCTACACCGTAGCCAACTATTCCCAACACCATTATAAAATATTAAAGGAATTCCGTCCACTTGCCGATAGTATTATATAAGGGAGGATTTTATGAACTCATCTCTAGTACCCACGAATGATCAGATTGCCGAAGCTTTGAAAGAAAGTTCCGGTCTCATATCTTATGCTGCCAAACAATTGAACGTACCAATAGAGGTTTTGAAGAAACAGGTTCGCAAGAATAAGTTCCTCAGGAATTTAATGCTGGAACTGCGAGAAAGTGCTGTTGATCTTGCTGAAGATACCCTGATGTGGCGAATGCGGGAGAAGAAAGATGGTATTGTTGCCATGTTTGTTCTGAAGTGCATCGGTAAGCAGCGTGGGTGGGTGGAGAAACCGGATAAGGCAGGAGAGAGCTTAGACAAACCAGTGTATATTAAGATACTGCCCGTGGGTGACAGTGATAATGGAAGGCGTGGAGTTGGGAGACCGAAGAAGGCTACCTACCCTACACTGGAGGCACTGGCACCTGCTGTTGATGATGTTATTGATGTGGAGGCATTGGATTTATGACAGTTATTTATTTACTTTTAGTATATATCATATTTGGCTTTCTTAGACGATGAGTAATTCCTTTCTGGATGACTTTATAGCCAACAAGCAACCGAAGGTAAGCAAGGAAATTATCGGTACTCGCATATTCTATGAGAATATGCTGAGTGATAAGGAAATCAACATCAACATCGGTGGTGGGGGATCGTCGAAGTCACATTCTATCATACAGTTATTATTGTATAAGTTTTTAACTGAAAAAAACAAAAAGATGTTAGTGATTCGGAAAACGTTGCCTTCGATTCGGAATACGGTTATTATACCGTTTTATGAGATTATGAGTGCTTTTGGTGTTCGGGAAAGAGTGAAGGTGGATAAGGTGGGAATGAATCTGTTCTATGGTAGTAACATGATTCATTTCAATGGGTTGGATGACCCTGAGAAGGTGAAGTCATCAAACTGGAACTACATGTGGTTTGAGGAAGCTACGGAGATTGACTTGAGTGATTTCAATACTGTTCGACTGTACCTTCGTGCTCCTTCTGTGGATAACAAGATAAATCAGATATTCATTTCCTTTAATCCGATAGATGAGTTTCATTGGATTAAGAACAGGTTGATAGATGACCCTTCCTTTTCTAAAGATGTGAAGGTGATACATTCTACGTATAAGGATAACCCCTTTTTGCCGGAAAAGGCGAAGCAGAGGTATGAAGAGTTGATTGGTCAGGATATCAACTTTTATAGGATATATGCTTTAGGGGAATGGGGAAAGCTGGAGAACTTGATATATCGGAACTGGGAGGCAGTGGATTCGATACCAGCACAGGTTGCGGGTGGCAGGGTGTTGTATGGGCTTGACTTTGGGTGGAATGATCCCACGGTTATTACCCGGAGCATTGTGAAGGATACGGACGTGTGGCATGAGGAGTTGTTGTATCAACCAAATATGACGAATAAAGACCTGATCAACTACATGAAGGCGAATATACCGAAGAGTGATTGGAGTAAACCAATTTACGCTGATGCTCAGTATCCTGATAAGATACGGGAGATTCGGTTAGAGGGTTTTAACATTAAGGCTGCACAGAAAAACGTTGGTGATGGTATTGATATGTTGAAGCGGTTTCGTCAGTATGTGTTGAAGTCGAGTAGCAACTTGATTAAGGAATTCAGGGCGTACAGTTGGAGAACGGATAAGAATGGGAACATTCTGGATGAGCCTGTGGATTTCTTGAACCACGGAATGGATGGTATTCGATATGCACTTTATTCTCAGTTGAGGGGAGAAGGAGTGTATAAAGTTAGATGGGTTTGAAATATATGTAGAAGGAGATAAAACATGGATGCAACTTTAATGTCAAGAAAAGAACTTGGTACGAATGGATTAAAACAATATTTATTTGATATTGTTGGGCTTGCAACGAACACTGTTTCCGCAGAGACTAGATTTGAGTTTGGGCAAGAAGGGTTTCTCGTTTGTGGTTTACATTTTGCTTGTTCGTCAACAAATGTGAACTTGTCACTTTGTGACCAAAGTGGGGTATCTACTCCATCAGTGCATGAGGTCTTTACTCAGTCGAGTATAAATCAGAGTTACAGTGATTATACCCTTGGCATTCCTATCTTTCATGATACTGATTCATTATATAGCATAGTAGGAAATAAAGATACAGCCAATCATACTGGTTCCATTAGTATACTTTTCTTGATACGCTGATAGAACGTTAGAAGGAGAATGAACGATGACTGGAAAAACCAATGCCTGACAAGATTCTGGAGAAAACGGTCTCCACTTGCTACTTTCATGAATTACACGAACAGGATCTGACTGATCTTAAACACACGCTGAATGGTGTACATGGGGAAGTTGGGTTAGTGGGAAAGGTAAATACAATAACAGCGACCCAAAAGACAATAATAGATCGACTTGATGCTTTAGATGCCAAGTTCTGGAAGTTAACCATTATGATGCTAGGAGGGTTGGGAATGGCCGCACTTAACCTGTTGTTGTTATTAGCAAAGGGGTGGGTATGATGCCGAAAAACACTCAATATACTGCACTTCTGAAAAAGTTTGCTGGGTTACCTATAGATTATAAGTTTACATACATCTATAGAGGAACAATTTTATTTCTTGCCCTTGCATGTTTTATTGCGGTTGTGAGTGTTGGCATGATGATTTATCCAACGAAGATCATAGAGATTAGAAACTTTGAAGTATTTAATCTTGTTAATGAAAGTTCCCTGAAGTATTATCAAATTCATGCAGGGGAAGAACTGGAATTTGAGGTGTGGTTTAAAAAGTATAAACATGTGGCAGCTACAGTGACGGTGTTGTTGAAGCAGGTAGATAATGGGTATTTGTATCCATTTCCAGAGGTTAAACTAACTAAAATGCCATTAGGAGAACACCATTATCGAAGTTCTTTAGTTCTACCGAAAGCAACACCTCCAGGTATGTATATTATTGTGAGAAATTATCATTATGTTGTTAATAATTTACGAACAGTAGATTTTGAAGTAACGTCAAATAAGTTTGAAGTGCTGCCAGCAGGAAAAAGTTACCGAGACTTACTGAAAGAGGGGAACCTCATATCTTTACAGAATCAACAGACGTTAGAACAATTGAGGTGTAAATGATATATAAAGATGATATAACCATATTATATATTACGGCTAGTGAGGTTCCTAAACACTGGCTAGATTTTCAAGTAGGACATCTTCTAAAAGCTGTTGGTAATGCACCAATAATTTCCATCTCAAGAAAACCCATGGATTTAGGTACAAACTTACTTGATACTGAACCAAGATCCTACTGGAATATCTATATGCAGATGTTGAGAGGTGCATTACTGGCTAAGACACCGTTCGTGGCAATGGCAGAAGATGATACCCTATATACGAAGGCACACTTTGAGGAGTATAGACCACCCAAAGATAAAGTGAGCTATGATCGTTCTCGTTGGTCCTTATTTACATGGGATAATATGTATTGTGTAAGACAGCGAATAAGCAACTGTTCGTTAATTGCACCAAGAGAGTTACTGATTGAAGCATTAACTGAAAGAAAGGAGAAATATCCCAATGGCGCACCGAGTGAGTTAGTTGGAGAAGTAGGTAGAGAAAAGGTGGACAGAAGGTTAGGAGTTACAGTGAAGGGCTGTGTCGAATGGTATTCATATGGACCAATTGTACAACTAAATCATTCTGCTGGAACGGATGAAACACAAAAACGAAACTGGAAGCGACACGGACAGATAAGAGCTTATGATATCCCTCATTGGGGTAAAGCTACAGACATTATAAAGGTGTATAATGGAAATACATAGATATTTACGAAGGAAATGGAGAGCGAGAGAAGATTTGTCATATCCTATAATATGTCCCAGAGGTGGAAGACCACGACTTGCGGAAGTGTTTAGAGAGCTTGGTTACTTAAAAGGTGTAGAAATAGGTACGAGAAAGGGCGACTTTTCTAAAGTACTTTGTGAGTCAATACCAAATCTTCAACTTACCTGTGTTGATCCTTGGACAGCTTTTAGAAAGGTAACTCAAGAACAGCAGGACGACTACTATAAGAAAGCCTATGAAGCATTAGCTCCCTTCAATGTAAGATTACTTAAGATGACAAGTATGAGAGCTGTAGAAACCTATGAAGATAATAGTATAGATTTTGCTTTTGTCGATGGTAGCCATGACTTCGACGATGCTATGATGGATATAATACTGTGGAGTAGGAAGGTGAGAGTTGGTGGTATTATGGCTGTTCATGACTATTCGATGTTTCCTGATGTAGTAAGGGCAGTCAATGCATATGTAGCTTCTCATAAGATAGCTCCTTGGTACTTGGTAAGAGAATATGAGTCTACGGTGTTCTGGGTGAAATCGTGAGAGTTAGATTTAAGTTAGGTGTAGGTAGCTATTTCCCCATATTAGCAAAGTTGTTTGATAAAACCACCGGACCAATTTTAGAGTTAGGTAGTGGTCTTTGTTCTACCGAATTTTTACATTGGTCTTGCTACCCAATAAAAAGAAAATTGGTTACATATGAAGATAATCCTCGGTGGGTAGACTTTGCATCTAACTACCAAGCTGATTTTCATGATGTTCATATTATAGAGCATTGGGATAAGATTGATTTTTCTCCTCAGTGGGCAATAGCATTTGTAGATCATGGTCCTATAGATGGAACAAAGAGAAGTGTTCATGTAGCACAACTTACCCATGCCGATTACGTTCTATGCCATGATTTTGATGAAAAGGATGATTTTAGATACCACTATCTTTCTATAAAATATTTATTTAAGTATTGTTATATATTTAAAAACACCTACCGTCATACAGGAGTTTTAAGTAATAAGTATAACCCAGAGGAATTATTTGTATGAGTGATACTACAATTATCTATTATACAAGTAATCGGGAGAATCCTAGTTTTGAAGCAAGAATTCAACAGACCATCATTGAAGAGATGGGAAATCTTGATCTGCCAATAATAAGTGTAAGCCAGAAGCCTACTTACTTCGGAAAGAACATCTGTGTTGGTGAAGTTGGGTTTTCTGGTCATAATGCTTGGAGACAATTTCAGATAGGTGCTTTGGCAGCAAAGACCCGCTTTGTTTGTACCGCAGAAGCGGATTGTTTACATGCGAGAGAATACTATGAATTTGAACCTAAAAGTGATAACACTTTTTATATTGGAAATCCGCTTTGGGTATTATTTGCTCAAAGAGGAAAAGTAAAGAGCTTTTATCGAAAAAGTGGTTCCGAATCTTCTATGATTATAGGTAGAGAGTTCATTATTGATATTATTGATAAGATGTTAGATGGATTAGGTAAATGGCATGACCCAACTCAGCCCGATTTATCTAGTATTATGTATAAACTAGGGAAAAGAGAAGATTTTGAAATGTCTATTCCCATAATTACATTTAAGACTGATAACAATATGCATAGAAAAACACCCTATAGTAGGTCTAGTGGAACTAAGGAACTTCCCTATTGGGGTATGGCTGGAGATTTAGTAAGGAGATACTGTGGATGATACGACGGTCATTTACTATACTGGAAATTATGAGAATGAATCCTTTGAAAAGAAGATACAATTAACCCTGCTTGAAAACATGGGTAACTTACCACTTATATCAGTTTCTCAAAAGCCTTTAGACTTTGGAACTAATATCTGTGTGGGTACCATTGGAATATCTGGTCCCAATGCTTGGAGACAGCTTCGGTTGGGAGCTTTAGCTGCTACCACTAAATTTATTTGTACCGCAGAAGCGGATTTTATTTATCCACCAGAATATTTTCAGTATAAACCCGAAAGAGATGATACATTTTATATTGCTGATCCTGTTTATGTATTTTTTAATCAAAGTACTAGATTTAGTCTAAAACCAAATGGTTCAGAAGGTGCATTGGTGGTGAATAGAGAATTACTTATTCGTAGAGTAGAAGAAATGTATACAGGACTTGCAGACTGGGAGCAACCAACGAAGACAATTCATATGTTTGGGATGGGTGCTCCTGCACCATATAAACGGTTTCGTCTTCCGAATCCAGTAGTTACTTTTAAGACAGATAAGAACATGACTAGATTTACAAAACATGATAAGAATCAGTACCTGAATGAAATACCTTATTGGGGAACATCAGAAGAAGTGACTAAGAGGTTTTTATGAGAATAGCAGAAGGGGCTAGTTATATACCAGTACTTAATAAGTTGATGAATATGACACTTGGACCTGTGCTTGAGTTAGGGTGTGGGTCAGTCTCCACTCCTTATTTTCATTGGATGTGTTATCCAGATAAAAGAAGATTAGTATCCTATGAGAATAACCCAAGATACTTTAGATTTGTAGAAGGCTTTAAAAATGACTTTCATGAAATTCATTGTATAGATGATTGGGATTCTGCTGATCTTCGTGAGAACTGGTCAATTGCATTTGTAGACCATGCTCCAGCAAAAAGAAGAATAGAAGAGATAAAACGGTTACTTCATGCGGAGTATGTAGTAGCACATGATGATGACCCCTATTATGCATATGATAAGATTCTAGGATTGTTTAAGTACCATTATAAGTTTAAAGCAGAACCAAATACCCTTATATTAAGCAATAGGCGTATATTTGATGATTTCACTGTCGGGTACAATGAAAAGCCACCTCCTCCCCATGAAATAAGACTTTTATCTGATCATTACATGGTGAAAGCTGCAAGTTATGCTAGTAAAGGTAGACCTTATACAATTTGTATAGCCCTTGGAGAAATCTATACTCAAATAGATGACCCAGAGATGAAATTAAAACTTAGGTACGCTGCCACTATTGCTCAATACGTTTTATGGAAATTAAAGGAGTTTTCCCCTAAATGGCTCAAAGAATTTTATCCAAAAAAGATTCATTATAATGGAATAATAAAGAAATGAAATTATCAATTGTCATATCAGTTCTTAATAGCCATGAGATACTCAGGAGACATTTCCTATCTTGGAGTAGAATGAACCTTTCAGATGATGTAGAGTTTATTATTATGGATGATGGTAGTATACCCCCCTTGCAATATCCTGATCATGGTTTGAAGAACCTTACTATCTATCCGACAAATGACTTTCGTCCTTGGACTGTTGGTATAGCAAGAAATGCAGGAGCAAAATTAGCAAAGGGAACCAATATTCTTATGTGTGATATTGATTATATTATTCCTAAAGATGTCTTTGAAGTAGGATTAGACTTTCCCGAAGATAAGATGAAATTTAGGAGACGATTTGGTATTCTGGATGAATATGGTAACTTTAGTGATGATTTGAACGTATTAAGTAGCTATGGGTTACTACAGGATAGGATAGATAAGAAGGGTGCAATGATGCCCCCTCATCCTAATACCTTTATAATAAAAAAACATGTTTATGAAATGATGGGTGGGTACGATGAGGAAAGAATAATCAACAACTACCCCACTCATGAGGATAATGATTTCAAGAGGAGATGGGTTCGACTTCTCAATGATGGCAAGGTAACCGAATCTTCTTATCGGCCTACTATTTATATGTTTCCGAATGGTCAGTTCTGCGGTGATGAAGATTATAATCCATTTGGACTATTTCATAACCTTAGCCGAAAGATCAATCATAGGATGGTAACATGAAACTTTCAATCATCATAACTGTATTGAATAGCCATGAAATATTAAGAAGACAATTTCTGTATTGGAGTAGAATGGACTTACCTGATGGTGTAGAATTTCTCATTATAGATGATGGTAGTGACCCCCCATTAGAATACCCGTCTCATGGAGTAAAGAATCTTACTATATACCAGACCCATGATACCCGTCCTTGGACGATAACTCTTGCTAGAAATTATGGGGTAACGCTATGTGAAGGTGAGTACATTATTCTCACTGATATAGATCATATACTTCCAAGAGAGAGTATCATGGATGCCTATAACTTCACTGGAGATAGAATGATGTTTAAGCGTTACTTTGGGTTTCTTGATGAGGCAGGTGAATTCAGTCAAGATATCCCTACCCTTATTTCTTATGGTGTAGATCCTGAAAGACTACGAAGAAAAGGATTAGGAGCTGGGTTCCACGGTGACAGTTTTATTATGAGAAAAGAACAATTCTGGAGGGCAGGGGGCTACTCCCCGAATGATATTATTAAATATCCTCCTATGGGGGAAACTCATTTCAGGAATGCATATAGAGAGTTATCATTACGAGGTGAAGCAACCACAGATGAACATCGCCCCCTTATCTATCTTATTCCTAATGGGCAATATGCTGGAAATGTAGATGCCAATCCTTTTGAGTTGTTTCATAACCTTAGTAGAGTGAGGAATAAATATGCGTTTATGCTTGATTAGATGCCCATCACCATTTCTTATTGACGAAAGAATTTTTCCCCCATTAGGTTTATTAGCTGTAGGTACTGCACTAAAACTCCGTGGTCATGATGTCACCATTTATGATGGGGAATTGGAAAACATTCCTTTAGATTATAACTTCTATGGGTTTGGACCCACTATTGCCGAGTACGGTTATGCGAAAGAAGCAAAGGATAAAATACGAGAGTATACAAAGAAGGCATGGATTGTGATAGGTGGACCTTATGCTACCCTTAATCCACAACAATGTATAGATGATGACTTTGATTGTATCGTTACGGGTGATGGAGAAATTGAAGCGGAAAGGGCATTTCTAGAAACTACTCCTCAGACACTTATTCATGCTGAGGAACACCCTCTTGATGACTATCCCATGATAGACAGGACATTACTCAACCATGACCACTACCATTATTATCTCAATGGTATCCGTGCCACAACAATAATGACAAGTCAGGGTTGCCCCTACAAGTGTGCTTTCTGTTGTAAGAATTACAAAAGTGTACGTTATAAAAGTGTAGGTAGAGTAATTGAAGAGATTACAGAGCTTCATGATGTATTTGGGTATAAAGCCTTAGCCTTCCCAGAAGATTTGTTTATTCTGAATCGAAAGAGAACAGAAGAAATATGTGCTTGTTTAAAGAAACTTGGTATTCTATGGAGATGCCTTGTTCGGGGTGATTTTATAGTAAAATATGGCGAAGAGTTTGTTCAAATGATGGCCGATTCGGGCTGTGTTGATGTTGGTATGGGGATTGAGTCTGGGTCAAATAAGATTCTAAAGATAGTAAATAAAGGAGAGAATACCGACACCTTATTGAAGGCTATAAAGATGTTACAGAATGTGGGTATACGAGTAAAGGGATTCTTCATCATCGGACTTCCAGGCGAGGATTATTCCACCATTGCTGAAACAAAAAAGTTCTTAGCAGAGGCGAACCTTTATGATATTGACATTAAAATATTTCAGCCCTATCTAGGAACCCCTATATGGGAAAATAGAGAGAAATATGATATTCAATGGGATGATGGCTTAGATTTTGAAAAATTATTCTATAAGGGAAAAATTGGGGAGTACTATGGCAATGTTCGTACTTCATCCCTTACCACCGAACAAATATATAAAGAATGGGTACAGATCGAAACTAAGTATAAGGAGAAATTTTTATGCCAGACCTGAGTATAATAATTCCAGCAAGACAGGAGATGTTTCTTGGGAATACTATTGATAGTATTCTTACTAATATGGAAGGGGATACAGAAATAATAGTAATACTTGATGGGTATTGGCCTGATCCACCTATACAGGATAACCCACGGGTAGTTATTGTTCATCATACTGTTCCTGTAGGACAGAGGGGTGGAACCAATGAAGGGGCTAGAATGTCGAAGTCCAAATTTCTTATGAAACTTGATGCTCATTGTTCTGTTGATAAAGGCTTCGATGTAAAACTTATGGCTGATTGTGAGTCTGATTGGACAGTTATTCCCCGTATGTGGAATCTTCATGCGTTTGATTGGCAATGCAAGAAATGCGGTAAGAGAACCTATCAAGGTCCAATACTGAAGGTTTGTGATGAACCTGAATGTGGGGGAACTGAGTTTGAACGAGTTATCGTTTGGCAACCACGGAGAAGAACGATAACTGACTTTGCCATGTTTGATAATAACATGCACTTTCAGTATTGGAGAGAGTATGGAAGTAGACCACAAGCTCAAGGTGATATAGCAGATGTTATGTGTAGTGTAGGTGCTTGTTGGTTTATGCATAGAGAAAGGTTCTGGGAGTTGGGAGGAATGGATGAAACTCATGGTTCATGGGGTCAGTTTGGTGTAGAAACAGCCTGTAAAGCCTGGTTATCTGGAGGTAGACAGGTTGTGAATAAGAAAACCTGGTTTGCTCATATGTTTAGGACACGGCATGATTTTTCGTTTCCATATCAGATAAGTGGGAATGATCAAGAACGGGCAAGAATTTATTCCAGAGATTTATGGTTGAATGATAAATGGGGAAAAGCAACGTTACCTTTAAAATGGTTGGTAGATAAATTTGCTCCAGTCCCAACCTGGATATAAGAAGCATTCTACTAAGGAGGTTAAAGACAACGTAAATGGCAATTCAAGATCATGCAAAATATACAAGGTTAATGAATATTATTGCTAATCTTATAACGAAAATTGGGGCTAAACAAGCTGGTTATTTCACTGCAAAATCTAAATTTTTTCAAGGATTAAAAATTCCTGTTGGTAATTGTGATGGTGATACCGATGTTCTCATTGACTCCTCACTGCATCCACCAGATCAAGAAGAATCTTGGAATGATTTTGACTCGGTGACTTTTACTACTAACACAAAAATTCCTGTTAATATAACACTCGATGTTTATGATGCTCCACTTGGATGGAGTTGGGTACTGACGATAGACCTGTGGTATGCTGGGTTAGATCCGGATGAATATGGTCAAACTGGAGATCATTGGAGATACAGGCATTATGAAGGAACAGAACTACTTGGCATCTGGGATAAATGGCAAGTAATGGATGATACTATAGATGGGAGTGTGTAATTGGCTGTAGACCTTAGAGTAACACAATACAGATTTGGTAGGGATGATGGTACTGAAGCAGCACACACATGGCTTGGTGACCAAAATACTGCCATATCTTTAAAGCCTAATCATAAGTTTCTTCTACGTATAAATTTACAAGAATCTGGTGGTACAGCAATTGCCGATGTCGATACCCAGTTACGAGTAAAACTTAATAGTGGAGCTTTTGCTGATGTAACTACTACTTCATCAGTTGTAAAGGCTGTTGCCGTCAATGCTTTTACTAATGCAGCCAATACAACACAAAGACTTACAGGTGGTACCGGAACGTTTGAATCAAGTTCATCTGGTTGTAGTGAAGATGGATCAGCTGGTGGTACAGCTCAAGATATAGCAGCAAGTGGTTGTTCTGAAAATGAATTTGGCATTTGGATAGTAGGTGCTGACGTATCCGATGGTGATACAATAACATTTGAATGTTCAAGTCCCGATACTACAATAACGAATAGTGTAACTCCTACAATAACTGTTTTAAAGGGTGCAAATGATTTTTCAAGTGATTCTGATGTTGTAGCTCTTTATAAATTTGAAACTGGTGCATTGACTACAGATTCAAGTGGTAACAGTCAAACACTTACGAATGTAAATACGGTTTCTGAAGACACTACAAATTTTATGGAGGGTGGTTGTGCCTCTCTCTTTGCTTACAACGTGTCAGAACATTTTTATCGAACAGATGAGGATCTTGTATCTAGTTTTCCATGTAAGGATGGAACGACAAATAATGTATTTAGTATTTCTGGTTGGTTTAATATTGTTAACTATATTGGTTCTTCTTATCATGTAATAGCTGGTAAATGGGATTCTGGGACAGTTGCTGATAGGTCATTTTACTGTGCTATTGATGGGACAACAGGGAAATTACGTTTCCAGCTTGGGTATAATTCTGGGGCTTCCTCTGAAAGTAAACTTCATGCTACTGTTTTGGCGGAGTTGGAGTGGTATCATGTTACTTTTTGCTATAGAGATTCTGATCAAACTTATGCCATTCGATTAAGGGATACTGCGGGAAATGTTGTTGGAACTGATATCGAAACAACATGGGCACAGAACATTTCTAGTCAGCCAGCACCTTTTTCTATTGGTGGTGTATTTTATAATGCTGCCCTTCTTGCTGCTTCGCAATGGGAAGGTCAACTAGATGAAATAATTGTTTTTAAAAAGTTTGTGACTGCTGAGGATGCTACTTTAATAGCACAAGGTAAATATGTTGGCGGTCCTTCATCTACACCGTCGGCTACACCGTCAGCAACACCGTCAGCTTCAGCTACACCGTCAGTTTCGGCAACACCATCACAAACACCGTCAGTAACACCGTCGGTAACACCGTCACAAACACCGTCAGCAACACCGTCGGTAACACCATCACAAACACCGTCAGTAACACCGTCGGTAACACCTTCACAAACACCGTCGGCTACACCGTCGGCTACACCGTCAGCTTCAGCTACACCTTCAAGAACACCGTCGGTAACACCGTCAGCAACACCGTCGGTAACACCTTCACAAACACCGTCGGTTACACCTTCACGAACACCCTCGGCTACACCGTCAGTTTCAGCTACACCTTCAAGAACACCGTCGGTAACACCTTCACAAACACCGTCGGCTACACCTTCAAGAACACCGTCGGCTACACCGTCGGCTACACCCTCGGCTACACCGTCAGTTTCAGCTACACCTTCACGAACACCGTCGGCTACACCTTCGGCAACACCGTCGGCTACACCGTCAGCAACACCGTCGGCTTCAGCTACACCTTCTTATACCCCCAGTCAAACCCCCAGTGCTTCAGCTACACCGTCAGCAACTGGAGGAGCACATACCGCTTCAGCTACACCCTCGGCTACACCGTCGGCTTCAGCTACACCGTCAGCTACACCTTCAAGAACACCTTCACAAACACCGTCGGCTACACCTTCACGAACACCGTCGGCTACACCGTCGGCTA
>Ga0105102_10000296_pt1 | contig 14266 bp, 12 predicted proteins | sample PPLLaktember2015_FD_87032 | JGI IMG/M metagenome (GOLD analysis project Ga0105102, IMG submission 87032) | Freshwater sediment microbial communities from Prairie Pothole Lake near Jamestown, North Dakota, USA - PPLs Lake P7 Core (6) Depth... | ecosystem: Environmental > Aquatic > Freshwater >...
CCTTCAGCCGGTATGTAAAGGCAGCCGTTCTGGGATGTGCCTGTGAAATAAAACAGGTCGGTTCTCTGAACTATGAGGATGCTGTCGATGCCGTTTGCCCGCATCTCTCTCTGTATCGTTTCATTGCGGGCAATGATTTCATCTTCGGGCACCCTGAAGTCTGACATGAACTTTCCCTGACGTTGATTAAATAAAGTTGCTGCCTGTCACTTTTCCTTGCTCTTTCTGACTATCGCCCTTTTTTCTTTCGGAACGGAGGAGGGAACAGGCCTGCCTGAAATCTTTTCTATGGCGCCGAAGCGAGACGGGCATACTTCAAAGCAGGTTCCGCATTTTATGCATTTTTCCTGGTCTATCACATGGATCAGGTTCTTGCCCCCCTCGATCGCTTCCACGGGGCATCTCCTGGAGCAGATCATACATGCCTGACACTTGTCCGGATCAATATAATATGAGATTACATCGCTGAAGAGCCGCTCAATCTCTTCTAATGTGAAAAGGTTTTCATATTCCTGGGTATTTCTATGACGTGACGCCAGCTTTTCGTTCTTTTGCATCTTGATGTACGGGACCAGCTTCATAATTTCCGCGAGTTTCGATTTTAATACTTCCCTGTCTATCCCTTCGCTTTTTCCTATAGGCCCCAATTCTTTTATTTTTTTTGCAAAATCATTGCTGATTTCGGCAAAAAGGATTCCTTCGCCGGCGGACATAAACTCGATTTTCAGCCTTTCCGGATTTAATCCCACATATTCCATTATTTTCCTGCACAGAAGCACCATGTTTAATGTGTGGTAATTCCCGTGAGTGACATAATTGCATTCATTCAGGCGGCACCCTCCGATAAAGACTCCGTCCATTCCGTTTGAGAAAGCTCTGAGCACAAAGGAGAGGTCGACCCTCCCCGAGCACATTACCCGGATAAGCCTGAATTCAGTTGTATATTGCAGTCTGGAAACTCCAGCCAGGTCAGCGGCGCCGTACGCTCACCAGTGGCATACAAAACCGAGTATTTTTGGCTTAAATTCAACTCCCGTCGACATTGTATTTAAACTCCTTTACGAGTAATCAAAGCTCCATTCGTTAATATTCTCTTATATATCCCCGATTGCCGCATCAATCTGGCTTACTATCTCTTCATCCGTATAATGCTTCAGCTTGATGGCCCCTGTAGGGCACTTGGCATTGCAGAGGCCGTCCCCTTTGCAGATAACAGGATTGACAACAGCTTTTTTACCCTGTTTTGTTTCACGGAATTCAATGGCTCCATACGTGCAGACCAAGATGCATTGCCCGCATCCCATGCATTTTTTTTCATCCACTTCACACACGGAACCTGAGGCCACCACCGTATCGTGCGAAAGAAGCGTTAAAACACGGCCGGCAGCGCCGTATGCCTGGTTGATTGTCTCCGGAATGAGTTTCGGATAGTGAGCCATTCCGCAAAGATAAACTCCGTCTGCCGCAAATTCGACAGGCCTCAGTTTGACATGGGCTTCCTTGAAAAAATTGTCCGGATTGAGAGATACCTTGAATAATCCGGCCACCTCCTTTGTTCCTGCGGAGGGAATGACTGCTGCGGCAAGGGCGAGTATGTCGGCATCAATGACAAGTTTTTTGCCCAAAATATAATCGATTGCCGTTATCTTCAGAACGGGGCGTCCTTCGTCCGAAATGCCGGCTTCCACCTGCGGCTTCTCATCCGGTTCGTAGCGGATGAATTTTACGTCTTTATCCGCCGCTTCCCGGTAATAATCCTCATTGAACCCGTAGGTTCTCATATCCCTGAAAAGAATGTGGATATCAATTCCTGGATTTATTTCTTTGAGCTTAAGGGCGTTTTTTACGGATTCACAGCAGCATATACGGCTGCAGTAGTTTCTATCCTCCTGCCGGCAGCCGACGCACTGAATCATGACGAGGCTTCCGGCGTTGACCACCTTTTCATCCCTTTTCGCGATGCCCTCTTCAAGCTCGAGGTGGGTCATAACTCTGTCGTCTTTTCCGTACATGTATTCTTTAGGTTTATAAACATCGGCGCCGACGGCAATTACTGCCGCGCCGTGCTTTATCTCCGTAGCGCCTCTTTCCGACCTGACTTTCGTCACAAAGCTTCCCACATAACCGGTAGCCTCCGTGATTACAGCACCGGTATAAACATGAATCAGTGGATGCCTGTAAACCTTTTGTATAAGATCGTTCAGGTAAGATTGCACATCGACTCCGTCAAGCGTATAGTGAATTCTGCGCGCCGTTCCACCGAGATCTTTATCCTTTTCCAGAAGATGAACCTCATGACCCTGGGCGGCTACGGAAAGGGCGCATGTCATGCCGGCTATACCTCCTCCCACAACAAGGGCCGACTTGTCGACCGGGAGATCAAATTCCTTAAGCGGCTCCAGATAGCAGGCGCGAGCCACCGACATGCGGATAATATCCTTTGCCTTTTTTGTGGCCTCCTCCTTCTCTTTGGGATGAACCCACGAGCAGTGCTCTCTGATATTGGCCATCTCAAAATAATACTGATTGATTCCAGCCTCACGCACCGTATCCCGGAACAAAGGCTCAAGAGTCCTCGGGGAGCAGGCGGCCACTATCACCCGGTTGAGGCCTTTTTCCTTTATAACATCGGTTATCTCTTTTGCTGAATTTGTAGCGCATGAAAAGAGCTGCTCCTGGGCGTGGACAACATTGGGTAAGGTCAGTGCATATTCGACGGCGGAGGGAACATTCACTATTCTTCCGATATTAGCCCCGCAATGGCAGACGAAGACTCCTATCCTCGGCTCTTCGCCTGAGACATCCTTTTCCTTGGGATATATCCTTTCCCTGGTCAGTTTGCCCCTTCTGTAGTCAAGAAGTTCGCCGCACTGCGATCCGGCGCCGCTCGCGCCAAAGACCGATTCCGGGATATCGACAGGGCCCTGGAAAGCTCCGCTGACATATATTCCCGGTTTTGAGGTCTCCATCGGATTGACGGGATTGATCCTGCAGAAGCTGTGGGAATTGAGTTCGATCCCGAATTTCTCCGCAATAGCTTTTGCTCCGGCGGGAGGGTTCAGGCCCACCGATAAGACCACCATGTCGAATTCTTCCTCTTTGACGCCTTTATCGGGCGTTGAATATCGTACGGTTACATTGTGCGTATCCGGGTTCTCCCCGGCTATTGAGGTATAGCTTCTGACAAACCGCACCCCCGGAAGATTTTCGGCTCTTTCATAGAACCGCTCAAAATCTTTCCCGAATGAGCGGATATCGTTGTGAAATATCGTGCATTCCGACTCTGAGTCATGCTCCTTTGTCAGGATAACCTGTTTCTGGGTATAGGTGCAGCATACGGCCGAACAGTAGCTGTTCCCGCCGGGAATGACCTGCCTTGAGCCTACGCATTGAATCCAGGCTACCCTACGGGGATGCTTTCTGTCTGAAGAGCGCAGTATTTCGCCTTCATAGGGGCCAGTCGCGCATAAGAGACGTTCATAATCCATGCTGGTTACGACGTTCGGAAACTCGCCGTAGCGGTATTCTTTTCTGAGTTTCGGATCGTACGGTTCAAGGCCGGGAGAAAGAATGACGGCTCCCACATTTATCTCCATCCTCTCCGGCGTCTGATTGAAATCTATGGCTTTATTTTTGCAAACACCGAGGCATATGCCGCATTTTTTCTCTTTTAGGTAAAGGCAGCTTTCATCTATATAGGTGACAAGCGGTATCGCCTGGGCGAAATATACGTGCACGGCCTTGTTTTTGGATATTTCCTGGTTAAATACATCCGGATAATTGACCGGGCAGTATTCCACGCACGTGGTACATCCTGTGCATTTGCTCTCTATGATATATCTGGGTTTTTTTGTGAGGGTTACCTTGAAATCACCCGCTTTCCCCTCAATACTGTTGACCTCGGTATAAGTCATTACTTCTATATTTGGATGCCGGCCGACCTCGACCAGTTTGGGCGCCAGAATTCACATGGAGCAATCATTTGTGGGAAAGGTCTTATCGAGCTGGGCCATATGCCCGCCTATTGAAGGGGCTTTGTCAACAAGGTAAACCTTGAAATCGGCTCCTGCAAGATCGAGCGCCGCCTGAATACCGCTGATACCTCCTCCGACAACCATAACATCCCCGAAATTGCTTCCGGCGAAATTCCTGCGAATACTCTCTGCAAGGCTCTTGCGAACCTTATCTTCAATTATTTCAAGTTCATTTTCCACTTTCCGTCACCTCATCAGGCTTCTTTAAGTTTCTCTACATTGATTCAGCGATTATTTCTGTAATGTCCCTGATCTCAATTTTTTCACCGACTCCCCGATTCAGCCTGCTTTCCTCAAAATTGGTTATGCAATAGGGGCAGGAGGTTGCCAGAATCTGAGCTCCGGCCCCGACAGCCTGCTCTATTCTTATATCTGAGAATCTCTCATTCTTCGGAGTTTCCATCCAGATCCTGCCGCCTCCGCCTCCGCAGCAGAGGCTCTCTTCAAAAGAGTCCGGCATCTCAACCAGCTCAAGGCCGGGTATCTTCCTTAAAGCCTGCCGCGGTTCTTCATATATTCCATTGTGACGGCCGAGATAGCAGGGGTCATGATAGGCAACTTTCCTTGCATAATCATTAGTGATCTTCAGCCTTCCTTGATTAATAAGCTCTAATAAATACTGGGAGATATGAACCACTTCAAAGTTTACCTTAAATTCGGGGTATTCATTTTTAAATGTGTGGTAGCAATGAGGGGATGAGACAAGGATTTTTTTAACCCCGTTCTCGATAAATGTTTTGATGTTTTCTCTTACGAGGCGTTTAAAAAGTTCCTCATCACCAGTTTTCCGGATGCTCTCTCCACAGCAATTTTCTTTGGATCCGAGTATTCCGAAGTCCACCCCGGCCTTCTTGAGGATATTGGCGGTCGCAACAGCAACCTTTTTTAATCTCGGGTCGTAGCAGAGGTAGCAGCCGGGAAAATATAAAATCCCCATTCCCTCCGTGAATGGTTTTACGGAAAGGCCTTCCGCCCAGTCGGCTCTGCTTTTCCGATCTTCATTCATGGGGTTGCCTTTGCCTGCAAGGCTTCCGACAACGCCCCGGAGAGGGCGCACAGAGGATGGGAAAACCCCGTATTCGGTGGCGATTTTGCGAAGAGATACCCCTGATTCTATCTGTTTTACACCCCTGGGACACTGCTGGGGGCATCTTCCGCAGGTTGTGCAGCGCCATATATCATCACCCTCTATTTCCGTAAGACCGAACGTGGCTTCACGGATCAATTTGCGCATACTGAAGGTTCTAACCCTGTTCCACGGACAGACGGCATCGCATAATCCGCACTGATAGCAGAATCTGAATGATTCTCCTCCGTTTGCCTTTATGACATCTATTATCTCTTTGTAGGGGGTTACAGTTTCCACTCTATCTATTGAACCTCTTCTTTCGCATTGATGGTTCAGCCCTTCTGTGACATGCGGGCAACCGCGTCAATTATTTTCTGCAATCCGTATTTGTTTGCCAGAGATTCCAGGCCTGTCTCTATATCCTCCGGTTTTTCCTCCTCTTCAATTTCCTCTTCTCTTTCCTCATAGGTCAGGGCGTCAACCATGCACCATTTGACGCACAAAGGCTTTTCTTCACCTTCACACATATCGCATTTCAGAGGAAGTCCTGAATCGGGCTCTTTGAAATCGCTTCTTGACGGGCAGGAAGCCCTGCAGAATGCGCATTCCTCGTACTCTTTGCCGTCAATAGTGTATTTGTCGCGGCCGGAACATTCGGCCACGGCGTATTCGCCGGCATATACCGGAACATATACGTCCTTTAACGGTTCACGGATTATCTTTATGCGGGATCTTGCAGGATTGTTGCTGCTGTATTTGGGCGCGGCATGAAAGGCGGAGCAGATCATCTCGCATGCCCGGCAGCCGTTGCATTTATCGGCATTAATGTTTATGACTTTGACTTTTTTCTTTTTTTTCTCACCCTTCACGTTCGTCACCCCCTCTGTTCCTTTTATTTTTCCGCAGGAGTCTCTTTGGAGGAAGAGTCTCCGCTGTCGGTCAGGATTCCTCTTTTAACAAAATCTTCATATACGAAATCAAGATCCATTTCATGCAGGGACTCTCTGGTGGGAATACCCTGGTCATTCCAACCTTTGAATTTGTAATATGTATCCATCAAATCCTTTTCAAGCTCCGGAAATCTTTTCTTCCAATGGTCTTCCGGCGGCTTTTCATCTTTTCTGCGCATTCCCCTTCTGATATTATTAGCCCTGACCAGAGCCCTGTATCTCCTGGCGGCCATAGTCAGTTTCTCCTCATCCATGTCGATTCCGGCTCCTGATGAGATGAATTTCGGGTAATTATGTATATGATACGGAGGTTTTAAGGGGAACGAGGAAAGACCGGAGCACATCCCGAGGGCGTCATCAATATAGTGCATCCTCTCCTGCCAGTCGACAATGTCACAGCACATCTGAACATTCGGATAGAAAGGCATTGATTTTTCACCCCGCGGCTCCCAGTCCAGAAAAATCTGCTTGAACTTTTCATCGGGAACCTGGAACCAGTCCTTTACAAATGCTTCCCGCTCCTCTCTTGTTACAAAAGGCGCCTGCGGGAACTGCCCTTCAATCTGGGTGATGTTGATCTTCTCCCCGGTGCAGTACATAAGGAAATAAATGGGATTCAGCATGGAAAGTTTTAAAGGAAGCTGTTCATGCTTCTTGATGTTGTTGTGGGCGAACTTCTCGGCTCCGTTGCCGATCTCCTGAGCCGCCCAGTAAGTGCCGTTAGCCAGCACATCGCCGATACCTTCCCTCCGGACAATCCGGTCGAGCAGCCAGTAGAATCTTCCGTTATTATCGGCGGGCATTCCGGGAAAGTCCTTATCGGTCAGAATGCCGGCATCATAAAGCTCGAGAGCAAACGCCATTACCTGCGGAGCCGAAAATCCGTCCACGCCGTATTCCGTAGCACTCTGGGCTATTCCCAGGCCGAATTCGAGATCCGACATGGCGGCCATCGTATAGGTAAGCTTTGTGAAGCATTTCATCATGTATGTTGGGAGTCCGGGCGGCTGAATCGTCGCTCCGCATGTCATCGGGCAGTTATAGCAGCTTATAAGCCTTCTCCGCATTTTGTCGAGAGTCTCCATCCACTCCGCCGCGATTTTCTCGTTCCAGAAGTCTTTTATGCGGGTCCTGGAATTTCCCCACATGAAATTTTCAGTGTGCCATTTTTCATCATGGACTTTCATCTCCTGCGGCGAACCAAGTCCGGCTAAAATGGGCATCACCCCCGGAATAGGATTGTCATTCCTGAATTTTATATATTCCAGAACTTCTTTGCAAAGATCCATGAATTCATCAGGTCTCGCGATATTTATGTCCCTTGTACCCCTTACCGCTATCGCCTTTAAATTTTTGTCTCCCATGACAGCGCCTATTCCGCCCCGGCTGGCGCTCGATCTTCCCTGCTCGATTGAGGCAAAATAGACCCTGTTTTCACCGGCCAAACCTATAGCCGCCACCTGTGCTTTCGGCTCCTTCAGCTCTTTTTTAATAAGCTCCGCGGTTTCGCCAGCGCCTTTGCCCTTCAGATGAGAGGCATCCCTTAACTCTACCTTGTCGTTGTTGATCCAAAGATAAACGAGTTCGGGGGATTTCCCGCGAAAAATTACTTTGTCATAGCCGGCATACTTCAGTTCAGGAGCCCAGAATCCGCCCATCATCGAAAATGCCATTAATAAAGTCTGGGGAGAGATGGTGGTGACGATGGTACGGTTGCAGCCGGTGGCGGGAGTCCCGCATAAAAGACCGCTTCCGAAGATAAGCAGATTTTCAGGATCAAACGGCTTGGTTTCGGGGGGCACTCTGTCCCACATAATTTTTGCGTTGGTCCCGAGGCCCCCAAGATAAAGTTCGGTTTCTCTCGGGTCAGTTGCGACTCTCTCAATACTACCGCGGGACAGATCAATTTCCAAGTTAAACCCGGTCTCTGCGTATCTCATTTTTCACCTCTAATCAGTCTGTGGTTCAGACCGCCTGCTTCTTAAAATAAATCAATGGTTGGACATTTCCGGCATGCTTATACGCTTCGGTCACGAAGCCTTTTATAGTATCCGCCTGTACAATTTCATTATAGTCTGTTCGGGGGCGTCCCCGAAGCCTTTAGACGAATCTTCTGCGAATCATATAACATCCATACCTAAACAAGACAATTCATATAGGAACATTAATGTGATAACCGCTATAAAGGCTCAACCGTCGGCACAGTTTAAAAATAATGGCTGCAATGTAGCCGTAATATAACTATATGTCAAGGGAAAAAGTAAGGGAAAAAGTAAGATATTCACTAAATTGACAGGCAAGTTGCAACCTTATACATTTGGGATGAAAAATGAGTTCCGGGGAATGGCAAAAAATCAGATGTTATACAAATCTCTCGGAGAAATAAGAGAAAAGACGGACATGAAACTGATAATCGGCCCGGATAACACTATTCCAGGCTCTTCTTGAGATTTATGAAATTGCTCCTGTCAAAACCAAGAGTTTTGAAAAAAGAGAGAAGGTCAACAGAATCCCATCTCACAGAAGTGTAAACGTCCTTTATCCCTTTCTCCCTGTAATGCTGAAAAGTCGCTTCGGCCAGTTTTTCGCCTATTTTCTGTCCCATATATTTCGGATTTACGCCAAGATTTGCGACCCAGGCGCTTTTTGCTATACCGAATCCTCCGATGAGAGTATAACTTAGCAGATATCCGACCAGTCTTCCGTTTATTTCCGCGACAAAGCTTGCATCCTCATGCTTCTGGTCCTGTTTGGCAAGAATATTTCTGAAATCATCAATATTTGTTGTCCTGGTTATGGCATGATATATTTCACAGATTGCTTCAGCATCTTCTTTTTTAAGTTTTCTTATAATTAAATTATCCACGATAGGATTCCTTGCAGAGATATAATGAGATTAATCTATCCTGATTATTTTAACCTGATGTCCGACCCAGTCGGGTGGAAGATAGACCCTGCCGCTGTTACCGCTCAGTTTGACCTCTTTTTCGATCATCTCTTCGCCGTAAATTTCAAATTTGACCTTGCTTTTTGCCTGTACGGAAATGGTGTCATCGGTTTTGAAGTTTTTATCGTTATGCACAAATAAAACCCTTTTATCGGTATGAAGTGTGACCGTTTATACAGATGGGTTTGCTATCCACGTATCTGTTTGCTCCGGCAATCATCGGCAATATGACAGCAAAAAAAGCATGGCCGATTTTTTTTATAGATACCATTCGCTTAACTGTTGGTCAAGATGTAATTTTTTATAAAGCTCTTTGGGTAATCAGTTGATTTTTTAAGCGGCATGATTTAAGTCACTCGAACGAAGATCGAATATGGAATATCGAAAAAGCGCGCCCTTGCCCGGTATGACAAAAGACCGGATGTTTGCGAAGATCCCTGAAACGGTGCATAAAAAACAATAGGGAGAATTTCTATGATGAATAATTTGGAGCTGTTTCGCAGTATAGCAAAAAACCCCAACGGATATGCGGAAGGGTTGAAAAAAGAAAGAGGCGGGAAAATTGTCGGCTATTTTTGTTCATATGCCCCTGAGGAGATAATATCGGCGGCGGGCGCCGTCCCTTTCAGGATTTTTGGGAAAGGGGATATCGCCCTTGCCGATGCTCATCTTCAGGCGTACAGCTGCAGTCTTGTCCGCGGCGCTCTTGAGGACGCTTTGTCGGGAGGACTTGAATTCCTCGACGGTGTGGTTTTCCCGCATACCTGCGATTCGATTCAGAGGCTTTCCGACATATGGAGAATGAATGCTGGAACCGGATTTCACATTGATGTCGTGCTGCCCGTCAAACTTGATGCCGACAGTTCGAAAGAATACATGACGGATGTTATGAAAAAATTTGTCCGTGATATTGAAAAAAGCCTTGGCGTTTCCATATCGGCCGACAGTCTCAGGGCTTGCGCCGAAAAATATAACCGGATCAGGAAATATCTTAAAAAAATATTTGAAATCAGGAGTAAAAATCCTGCCGTTATACGGAGCAGTGACGTTCACGCAATAATAAAGGCTTCCATGGTTATGGACAGAGATTTGCTGTTAAAAGAGCTTGCATCACTTGTCGAAGAGCTTCAGAAGGAGCCTGAAAAGGGGAAACCGGCGGGGAAAAGGATTGTTCTTGCCGGAGGTATATGCAATCTGCCTGATATATACTCGCTTATTGAAGATTCGGGAGGGGATGTCGTCTGGGATGATTTCTGCACCGGCTCGCGCTATTTTGAGGGAGCGATAGACTTGAACGGGGATGTTGTTCAATCGATAGCGGAAAGATACTCAAACCGAGTTGTATGCCCTGCAAAGCATTCGGGCCTTTTTCCGAGGGGTGAGCATCTCGTTAAAATTGCAAAGGAGAACAATGCAAAAGGGGTCATATTTCTCTTCCTGAAGTTTTGCGACCCCCATTCTTTCGATTATCCGTATATTAAAGAGATGCTCGACAGGGAGGGAATTCCGAGCATGCTGTTTGAAATTGAAGAGCAGCTTCCGTCGGAAGGTCAGTTTAAGACAAGATGCGAGGCATTTCTTGAAATGTTATAATGGAGGTATAAAATCATGACCAGTGACGCCCGGACTCCGGACCCCGAAAAAGAGAAGCGGAAGATAAAATCGGCCAAAAAGATGAAAGAGATCATGACAAGCTACTATATCGAGGCGAAAACGGCCGAACAGACGGGAAAAAAAGTCGCATGGATTACAAGCGGCGGACCGGTTGAGCCGCTTCTGGTGATGGATATAATTCCGGTATATCCCGAGAACCACGGTGCAATGATAGGCGCATCCAAGATGGGGGTTGACCTGTGTGAAAAATCCGAGCAGATGGGCTATTCAAGAGACCTCTGCTCCTATGCGAGAGCTGATATAGCCTGTTCCCCTGTTAACGGCGGGCCGATCGGCGGTCTCCCCAAGCCTGACATGCTTATATGCTGCAACAATATATGCGGAACGGTGCTGAAATGGTATGAGGTTCAGGCGAGGTATTACAAAGTGCCCCTTTTCATCCTCGATACGCCTTTCTGCCACACCGAATTTTCGGATGAGGCAAGAAAGTATGTGCGAAAGCAGGTTGACGAATATATTCGGTTTTTGGAGACTGTGTGCGGGAAGAGATGCGATTTTGACAGGATGGCCGAAGTCGGAAAACTCTCTGTAACGGGGCAGCGTCTCTGGCAGGAGGTTCTCGATACGGCTGCGCACAAGCCGGCCCCGTTGAGCGCTTTTGACGCGTTTTTCCATCTCGCTCTTATAGTGACGCTGCGGGGGACTCAGACAGTTATCGATTATTACACCGGTCTGCTTGAAGAGATGAAGGAGAGAATAAGGTCTGGAATCGGCGCTGTTGAAAATGAAAAATACAGGCTCCTTTGGGACAACCTGCCGGTATGGTACAGAACAAAATGGCTTTCGGAGAAATTCTCCTCACATGATGCGTGCCTTGTTGCCGACACATACACATCGGCATGGTGCGGCTCCCTGAAATATATAGATGAGAACGATTTCCTGGGGACGATGGCCGAAGGGTATTCGAGGATATACCTTAACATCGGTGTTGATGAAATGGCGGAGACCGTAATAGATATGGTTGACAAGTACGACGCCGACGGGGTTGTCATGCACTCGAACAGAAGCTGCAAACCCTATTCCCTGGGCCAGTACGACATACAGAGAATCGTGCAGGAAAAGAGAAAAGTCCCGACTCTGATGATAGAAGCCGACATGGTTGATGAAAGGAGCTTTTCGGAAAGCCAGATCGAAACAAGAATTGACGCATTCATGGAAGTATTAAAAGCAAGGTGAAAAATATGATTACTATGGGGATTGATGTCGGATCGATTACTGCAAAAGCCGCCCTGATCAAAGACGGAAAGCTTTTATCAACCAAAGTTATAATAACCGGATATAATGCTAAAAATGCAGGAGAAACCGTTTTCGAAAAGATTCTTACCGAAGCGGGTCTCAATCCTTCTCAGATCAGGGGAATTGTCGCAACCGGATACGGCAGAAACAGCGTAACCTTTGCCGGAAAAAGCATAACCGAGATAACATGCCATGCGGCAGGCGCCAATTTCCTGAATCCCGCCGTACGCTCCGTGATTGATATAGGTGGTCAGGACAGCAAGGCTATAGTTCTGGATGAAGCCGGAAAGGTGAAAGATTTTGCCATGAACGACAAGTGCGCGGCTGGAACAGGCAGATTTCTTGAAGTTATGGCAAGGGCGCTTGAGGTTGATATTAATGATTTCGGATCGATCTCCCTTACCGCCGACAATCCGGCAAAGATAAGCAGCCTCTGCACCGTTTTTGCCGAATCCGAAGTTATATCGCTCATAGCGAAAGGGGAAGAGAGAAGGAACATAATTGCAGGAATACATGAATCGATAGGTTCGAGAGTGGCGGCAATGGCGGGAAGGCTTGGCCTTGCTTCTCCCGTCATGATGACCGGAGGGGTGGCAAAAAATATCGGAGTTGTAAAAGCCCTTGAGGTGAAAACCGGAAAACCGATAGAGGTTTCTGAAATGGCGCAGCTGACAGGCGCCATAGGCGCGGCGCTTATGGCAATGACGCTTTGAGATCATGGGAAGCCTGCTGATGAAATGGTTCAGGAGTCCTGCGGAGTAATTGGCTTTGTGCCATGTCAGGGAGAAGGGATATGCATTCGATATTCTATATTCGATATTCGTTCAGATATATGACCATAACCTGACATGACGGCAGATCACTTGTTTTGTAAAGGCCTCACGATATGAAGGGCATAATCAATGGCGCTGTTTGACAAGTCAAACAGATGGTTTCTGTGGATGTGTGCGGGCCGGGTGGCGCAGTCGATGATTTTCCCCGCCTATTCGGCTGTCCTGCCGTTTGTAATTACCGAATGGAATATGAGCAGCGCCCAGGCCGGGAGCGTTCAAAGCTCCTGGCATGCCTGTTACCTTGTATCTCTTTTTGTCGCGGGATTTCTTGCCGACCGTTTCGGAGCAAAGAAGATCATTGTGCGCATGAGCGCTTTTGCCGCGGCAGCCGCAATGGTATTTGCAGTTTTTTCGAACAGCCACCTTTCAGCCGTTATTCTCTATGGGCTGGCCGGTTTGTTGTCCGGAGGATCTTATACTCCGGGGCTCAAGCTGATTTTTCAGCGCACCGGGCCTTCCGCAAGCGGGGCGGCCATGGGGCTCTTTCTGGCCGCCGGATCTGTCGGATACGCTCTTGCGCTGGCGGTCTCTGCGGTTGTTGTGCCGATCGCAGGCTGGCGTACGGCTCTCATATTGTGTGCGGGAGGAACAGCTATCGGATCAGCTGTTGTGGCTGCGGCTCTCAAGGAGGTTCCTGAAACAACCAGAGAGAAGCAGGCTTTCCCGTCACGCAAAGACTGGTCGGAGCTTTTTGCGAACCGGGGGGCGATAGCCTGCATACTTGCTTACACATTTCACTGCTGGGAGCTGCTCGGCATGTGGGCCTGGCTGCCCGGATTTGTTGTGCAGGCTCATGCCGGCGGCGCCGGCAGAGCGGCATCTTTCGGCCTTCTGGTCGTTGCGGTTTCTCATCTGATCTCCAGCATCGGCTCGATTTTCGGCGGACGGCTTTCCGACAGTTTCGGCAGGCCGATGGTGATGCTGGCAATGACATTGGCAAGCATTACCTGCTCCTTTACCATCGGCTGGCTTGCCGGAGCTCCGGCCGCGTTGATTTATGCCGTTATTATGGCCTACAATCTTTTTGCAATCGCGGATTCGGCGGTATATTCCACAGCGCTTGCCGAAGTAGTTCCTGCCGGGAGGCAGGGCGCGGCATATTCGATACGCTCGGTACTCGGCTTCGGAGCAGGGGCGTTAAGTCCCTGGGTTTTCGGAATGGTGCTTGATCTTGGCCGATCCGGATACGTAACCCAGAGCACAGCGTGGGGACTTGCCTGGACTTCGCTTGCGATAGGCGGCCTGCCGGGAATTGCAATGATTCTCTGGTTTAAGAAGCTGGCTCCGCGCCGGCCCTGAAGGGAAAATTAATGACTGATCCGATTGATAACCCCCAGCTTCAGCTGGCCTTCGAGTATGTGCAGAATACCTGCTGCAACATCTTTCTTACCGGAAAGGCCGGTACAGGTAAAACAACTTTTTTGCACACCCTGAAAAATCGATCGCAAAAGCGCATGATAGTGGTGGCGCCCACCGGAGTAGCTGCCGTCCATGCCGGCGGCGTAACCATCCACTCGTTTTTC
>Ga0105102_10000297_pt1 | contig 14256 bp, 13 predicted proteins | sample PPLLaktember2015_FD_87032 | JGI IMG/M metagenome (GOLD analysis project Ga0105102, IMG submission 87032) | Freshwater sediment microbial communities from Prairie Pothole Lake near Jamestown, North Dakota, USA - PPLs Lake P7 Core (6) Depth... | ecosystem: Environmental > Aquatic > Freshwater >...
CTTGGCCGGCTCATCGGGCCCCACCTTGCGCAGGGCGCGGATGGCGGTCGGGGCGGTGTGGAAGATGTTGACGCCCAGATCCTGGGCGATCCGCCAGGAGCGGCCGGCATCCGGGTAGGTCGGCACCCCTTCGTAGATTACGGTGGAGGCGCACAAGGAAAGCGGGCCGTAGACGATATAGGAGTGGCCGGTGATCCAGCCGATGTCGGCCATGCACCAGTAGACGTCTTCAGGGTGAATGTCCTGGACGTACTTGGAGGTGCCCGTCACGTAGGCCAGATAGCCGCCGGTGCTGTGCTGGCAGCCCTTGGGCTTGCCGGTGGTGCCGCTGGTGTACATCAGGAAAAGCGGGGCTTCGGCCGGCATTTTGACCGGCTCCACCCGGGCGCCGTAAAAATCCTTGAGCACATCGTTGACGAAAAAGTCGCGTCCCTTGACCATCGGCGTCGGGCTGGAGGATTTACCCGCGTAGCGCTGCCAGACCAGGACCTTGTCGACCTTCTGGCCGTCCTTGGCCGCCAGTTCGACCGCGATGTCGGCGTTTTTCTTGTGGTCGATCATCTTGCCGCTGCGATAGTAGGCGTCGATGGTGACCAGCACCCGGCTCTGGGAGTCTACCACCCGGTCGGCGCAGGCGCGACCGCTGAAGCCGCCGAAAACCTGGGAATGGATCACGCCCAGGCGCGCGCAGGCCAGCATCGTAATCGGCAATTCGGGCGTCATGGGCAGGTGCAGGGTCACGCGGTCGCCGGTCTTCAAGCCGGCATAATCGCGCAGCAGGGCGGCCATTTCGTTTACCCGCACCCACAGCTCCTGGTAGGTGATATGCTGATAGCCCTCCTGCTCGAGCTCGGGGACAAAGTGAATCGCGGTCTTGTTGCGGTTTTTGGGCAGATGCCGATCGATGCAGTTATAGGAGGCATTGATCTTGCCGCCGACAAACCATTTCCAGCAGGGGGCGTCACTGGTGTCCAGGATGGTGTGCCAGTATTCGTACCAGTCCAACATGTCGGCGTATTCTTTGAAACAATTCGGAAAATTCTCCAGGCTGAAGCGGTTGTATATTTCCGGATCCGTCATGTTGGCCTGGGCGATAAATTGGGCGGACGGATAGACGAGCTCTTCTTCCTGCCAATGAACAGCGATGGAAGCTTCGGATGCCTGAAGATCGGATTTTTCACTCATTGATATCCTCCTTAAGTTGCAGTTGTTGGGTGCTGGTTTAGTTGCCGTGCGATTCTTTTCGACCTCCTTTCGGTTTGAGAATTCGGTTAAAGTGCTAGCCTGGCAGCCCTTTTGGCGCGGGTGTCGCGGGGTCCTTGCGAATCCCGCGGCTGAGAATATCGAAGGCGCTTTCCAGGGTGCTTTTCAGATAATCGCTGTCGCGATCGAAGATGCGCTTGCTCTCTTCCCACAGAACAAGCCCCGAAAAAAGGGCCCAGACGATATCGGCAATGGCCACCGGGTGTTCATCCACAAATTCCCCCTTGGCGATACCCTCCTCAAAAATTTTGGCCATGCTGGCGAGCGAGGCTCCCGAGAGTTTCTTGATGTCCGCCAGGAGTTCAGGCGAGAGATTCTTGAGGGTCTCGCTGGACTGCAGGTGAAACATGTTGATGAGAATCAGCGGGTCGAACTCGTAGACGTCGTACATCGCCGCTTTGAGAGCGTCGATGCGCTGGCCGGGGTCGGTGAATTTTTCCTTGCGGACGTGGTTCAGTCTGAGGTTAAGGTACTGCAGGATGCGCAGCGACAGGGAGGCGTAAAGTTCGTCCTTGTTCTTGAAATAAAGGTAGAGGGTGCCGGGGCTGAGTTCGGCTTCTTTGGCGATGTCTTCCATGGTGGCCTTGGTGAAGCCTTTTTCGGCGAAAACACGTTTAGCGGCAACCATGATCTGCTGTCGCCGCCGCTCTCGTTCTCGCTCTTTGCGCTCCTGGATGCCCATGGCAATAATGAATGCAATTTATTTGTTTAGGTTTCTAATAAATTGTATTTTTAGTTTGGTCAAGGGAAAAATATTCATTTTTTAGTTTTTAATATATATTTTTAATTTTCAAATTGTGTATAATAGCGGCGACCTTAAAACGGGGAAAGCGGCGTCAACAGCCCGGTGATGGGAAGTGCGGATTTTGGCGTGCGTATGGCCCCTGCCATCGGAACATCGGAATGACGCCAACCCGAAAAGCCGGATCGTCAGCCGGCAGGTCCCCTGCCGACAGCGGCGGAGGCGGCGCGCAAAAGGGGCGGGGCCGGGGCAGAACTTACCCTAAAAAACGGTTTGTACCGGACATGAAAAAGCGGGCGCTGATCCAAGTGCCGCAAGAAAGGAAGTGGGCATGCGGGAATTCATGGCGGAGTTTAAAGCGTTTCCCCCCAGTGTGAAGCACGGCTTCCTCTTTCTGGTGGGCGGCTGGTTCTGCAATTATTTTTTCTTCTACAGTTTTTTTTCGATCCAACCCGACGAAATGCCCATGAACCTGTTGCTGCAGCAGGCGATGCTGGGGTTTTTGTGCTTTTATTTTCTTCTCAAAGTCAAAAACTGGGCGCGAGTCGTGTGCATCGTGGGCAACATCGTCATCGTGGTGATTTATCTTTTCCTGCTGGCCTTGCTTTATGCCGCCAAACCCTACTTCGGCCTGCTGGCCGCTGTCACCGCGGCGCTGTTCAGCGCTTCAACCTACTTTTTATTGCAAAAGGAGGCGGCGGCGTATTTCAAGGCCAGAAATCCCCAAAGCGACCCCGCCGCCACCGGGCCCGACAACAACAGGAGTGCATCGTCATGAGTCTGCCCCCCAAGGAGCTTCACTGCAGCTGCGGCCACACCTTCGTTTCCGACCAAAAAAAGACCTGGTGCACCCAGTGCATGCGACCGGTGTTTTACGACTCCAAAGACCAACGCGCCGACCGTCTGAACCATTACTATTTCTGCGCCGCGGTGGTCGCCGTGGTGGGGTTCCTGGCCTATCTGTTTATCGAATTGATCATGACGCCATTTCTTTCGTTTTAGAGTCGCGCCGAAAAAACAACGCCGCGGCGGCACGCCCTTTTGGGGCTCGTCCGCCCGGGCGCAGAGCCGGCGGATTCACCTTTTTGGCACAGCGCCCGGCATCCTGGCGCCGGTCAGAGGTCCGTCTTTTTCAGGACGCGCTCGAGAGCGGGATCCTCGATCAGCTTCGCCAGAGCGCAATGGGCGTCACGCAGCGCGGCCTTGCTGTCGAATGCGAGGGTTACGGTCCAGGTGGGGGCTTCGAAATGCCGGGGGGGGGTTAAACTCAGGCCAGGCCCGAGTTTGAGATGGCGGAGGGCCTCGGCGACGCGGCCCTCGAAGCGGCTGAGCTCCGGATATCGTTTTTGATGGAGTAAAATCCGGATCTCCCGGATTTTGCGGTTGCGGTCCATTTCCGGGGCGCTGCGAATGCCGGCCAGGGGGTGCGAGGAAAACAGCGTGACCAGATCGATCCCGTCGCGGAGCGCAATTTCAGTTGCAAGCGTGGTGATCTCACGCTGCTTGTTGAGGCTCGGTTTCAGTTCGCCAAACAAATGCGCCAGCAATACACCGTCCTCAGCCGGCATCCCCCCCAGTTCCAACGCCATGGTCAGCGAGAGTGTTTCGGCCAGCACCCCCTCCTGAATCACGGCCGGCAAACCGGCCAGAAGGCCAATTTTTTGGGCCAGCGCGAAATTTGACGAAAGCCCCACGCTGCCCAGGGCATTTCCCAAATTGCCGTCCGCCGGCAAAACCGAGGCCATCAGACAAATGGCGCGCGCCTGTTCGATCAGGTTGAGGGCGCGCTGCCCGGTATTGTCGGCGATCGCCAAACGGGCGCTGACCAGCCGGGGGGTTTCGGGCCCCAGCAGCCGCACCGGGATCGCGGCCCGGCCCAAGCGGCGACAGGCCGCGATGCGCCGGAAACCGCTGACCACGCGATAGGCGCCGCCGGCTGCCTGCAGAATCGGCGGCGTCAGCAGGTCTACCGTGCGGATCGACAGGCACAGCTCGTCGATGCCAGCCGCCGTCGTGATGCGGAAGGTGCTGTCGGTCGTGTCGATCCGTTCGCAGCCCACTTCTTGGAGGGGCATGCAGGCGATCGGGTCTGCAACCGATGACTTCAACTACGTCCGGCAAGTCGTTTGAGGGCTTCGAGATACCTGGCGCGGGTATTTTCAATCACTTCCGGGGGCAGTTGAGGGGCCGGGGGTTCCTTTTTCCAATCGAGGGTGCGCAGGTAGTCGCGCAGGTACTGCTTGTCAAAACTTTTCTGAGGTCCGCCGGGGGTGTAGCTGTCTTTGGGCCAGAAGCGGGAAGAGTCGGGGGTCAAGACTTCATCGATCAGGATCATTTCCTCATCCGCCAACCCGAACTCAAACTTGGTGTCGGCGATGATGATGCCTTTGCGGTCGGCCAGCTCGACTCCTTTGCGATAAACCGCCAGGCTGAGCTCACGGGCCTTTTCAGCCTGGGCGGCGCCGATTTGCGCGACCATCTCGTCAAAGCTGATGTTCATGTCGTGCGCACCCAGTTCGGCCTTGGTGGAGGGCGTAAAAATGGGCTGCGGCAGACGCTCGGACTCTTTCAGGCCTTGCGGCAGGCGGATGCCGCAGACCGTGCCGCTGCGCTGGTAGTCTTTCCAACCCGAACCGGAAATGAACCCGCGGACCACACACTCGACCGGCAGAGGTCGGGTTTTTCTGACCAGCAGGCTCCGCCCCCGCAGCGTGTCCGCATAGGGCCGGCAGGCCGCCGGGAACCGGTCGACGTCGCTGGTGATCACATGATGGGGCACCAGCGATGCCATGGCATCAAACCAGAAGAGCGATATTTGGGTCAGCACCACACCCTTGCCGGGAATCGGATTCGGCATGACGACGTCAAAAGCCGAAATCCGGTCGGTGGCCACCATCAGCAGGGCGTCACCCATATCGTACAGGTCCCGGACCTTGCCTCTCCTGATCAGGTTCAACTCCGGGAAATTTGTCTCGTATACAGGCTGTTGCATCTGTCGCCACCCGCCTTTTGTCTGGTCCGTTCTCAGTGGTTGCGGTTTTTTTCAAAGGCGGCAATGAATGTTTCGAGAGTCTCTCGGGCCTCGGCGTCAAGCTTCCGAAATTCGATCCCGGTCTGGAACATCCCGTTTTCGCCTTTTGCAGTATGGACCACGCTTCCACCGATATCAACTGTCTGGTCCGCCAATCCGATGCTTAACGCTACCATATAATTGGGTTCAATGGCAACATGCGTTTCGAGCAAAATGCCATCCAGAGAGACGTTCAGGGTTTTCCCCATTCCCTGCTGGACATTCTCACAGTCTTCGTCGAGACAAATATAGTAGAGCAGGCTCTGGGCGTCGCTGCGCTGGTGTTTTCTTCTTTCTTCGATATCACGGTTGCTCACGGATTGGCTCCTCCTGCCTGACCCTGCAGTTCCAGTCGCAGGTTAACATGGTGGTCACGGAAATTGAGGTGGCGATGTTGTTCAGAATGTTGCGCATGGTCGTGGAAAGACGGTGAAATTCATCGGCCAGACCGATGGGGTCCAGTTCGCGCAGCTCAATGTTCGGGCTGGCGAAAACCCCGGCCGAATGGGGCTCGTGGCCCGCGTTCAAAAATGGCAGACAGCCGATAATTTCCCCGGGTCCAAGTCGGGCGAATCTGAGAAAACCGGTCGGCGTTTCACGGCAGACCAGCGCTTCCCCTTTTTCAATGCAGAAAACCCGACCGTCGGCGCTGCTTTGCGGGATCAGGACCTTCATGTCGCGGAGGCCCTCTGCCATTTCGTCCGGCGCCTGAAACGCTGCCGCCGCCCTGCTCGAGACCTTTTTCAGCCGGCTGTCCAGGCTGAGCATCAGGTCGCGAAAATTGACGCTCATCAGGGCATATTCGTTGGAAAGCCGCTGGGCGTCCAGCACCCCCAGCTGAACATCGGATGCTGCGATGACCGTCGCGCGGCGGGACTTGCCCTGCCTGAAAAAGGATTCCAGGCTGCCGAGAAACCCGCCATCACCGATCTTCAAGAGGGTTACCGGTCCTTGGGGGGTATCCTTGATCATGTCGACGACCCCCTCCAGGACCACCCACAGCCAGTTCCCGTGGCTGCCCTCGAGCGCGATGGTTTCGCCGCGGACGAAGTTTTCCTCATCCACGACGTACATGTAGTCCACCAGGGGACCTCGGATCAGGGGCACCGCCCGCTGCTTGTCGTCGTCCTGCCGGGCAGCCTTGAGAAACGATACCGGCCCCACCTTGGGGGTCTTGCCGTCATCCAGCATCCGCAGCCCGTCCAGGATGATCTCCATCCGGCTGCGCTGGATCTCCCGCGGGTGCCGGTGAAACTCGGGGAAAAATGCAAAGGCGGCCTCGGTCCAGCCAAAAAGCGCAAACAGGGCCGGCAGCCCCGTCAGTTCCCCGGCGCAGGCGTCAACCGGGTTTCCGTTTTCAATAAAAACCGTGGCGGCGTTCTGAACGTAGCGGCTGGTGACCTCCAACCGCCCCGTGCTGCCGTTGGATCCGAGCAGCTGCAGCAGATCACCCAGGTGGATAAAATTCAGTTTTCCGTCAAGGGCGGCTTGTTTTTCCATAATGGGGTCTTAATGACCTGGCAAAGAGTCCAAATCAGGGGGTGTGAGGCCGCCGAAAAAAATCACTGGGCCCATTGAACCTGTTTTTGAAGAGACTGCAAGGTCAGTTTCATGCATTCTTTCAGGGTTTGGCCAACTCCTTGCCCAAGAAATGCGCTGGTTTCAAAGTACGGCACTTTCAGCTGGCGGTTGAGATCACGCGCCATTTGCTCAATGGACATCAGCGGAATGCCCTGGGCGGCCAGATCGCGTTTGTTGAACTGCATCACCAGGGGGGTTTTGAATACGCTGCTGCCGTATTCCTTCAGGTTCTTCTGCAGGTCCTGGAGCGACTCCATGTTTTTTTCGCGCCGGACTTTCAATGAGTCGGCCACGAAAACGACGCCATCAACACCCCGCAGCACCAGTTTGCGGGTCGAGCTGTACTGAACCTGCCCCGGAACGGTGTAGAGTTGAACCCTGACATCACAGCCCTTGACCTTTCCCAGGCCGATCGGCAGAAAATCGAAAAACAAGGTCCGGTCGCCTTCGGTGTTGATGGAGACCATCTCGCCCTTGATCTGCTTTTTGTATGCCTTGAAGATATACTCAAGGTTGGTGGTTTTACCACATCTGCCCGGCCCATAATAAACGATTTTACATTCGATTACTCTTTTTTTCAGATTGAAAATAGCCATGTAGTTGCGCTCCACACCAAAAAACACGTGGGGTTTTGTGGATCCCCTTTAAATTGATTGCAACGGGTTCAGGTATTGACAATTTTGATATCCAGGCTGTAGTCGCCGCGCTTGGGGCCGGAATTGATTTTGGTTTTGGCCATAACAATTCCGGATCCTTGAAAAATGGCAATCGGAGAAAAAAACTGAACGTCGTTCAAACGGAACCCCACCTTGAGACTTTCGATCAATTCGCGGTCCTTGCTCGAGACGATCAGGCTGATCATGTTGCCGGACTGGAAGCTGACTTCCATCTCCACCATCTGGCCCTTTTGCGGACCACCCTCAAAAGTGATGCCAATGGAACTGATATCGATGAGGTCCTCGTCGACCCGATCTTGGTCGATCGTGGCCTCATCGGCGTCCAGCACTGCGGGGAGCTGGATCTCAATGCCCTTCTTTTCCAACAGGTCTTCCAGGAACAGCCTTATTTTCTGGAGCTGCTCTTTGGAGTAAAGATCGTCTTTGAGCCATTTTTTATACCGTTCAACCGCCTCTTCCGGCGAATATACCGAAAAACAGCACCTGAGGATGTTTTTGCAGGCGACGACACGCAAAGAATCTTTTTTGGTCAGTTCGCTGAATTCTTCGAGCGCCCGGTCATACTGACCGAATTTGGCCAGGGTAATCGCACCCTCCAATGCGGCCTTGTCCTCGTCTTTGTCCTGGGAAAAGGAAAAGAGGTTTTTGACGAGATCCTGCACTTTGGGCGGCATCTGGGGAGCTTCCTGGGCCCTTTCGATCTGGTGGTAACTGATGGTCAAGGATTTGATTTTGCGACAAATCGCCTGGATAAGCGCCTCTTTGTTTTTAGCCTGATCAAGTTTGCCGATTAGGTCGACCGCAACATTGTATTTTCCCTTGGCCTCGACCAGCAGCCCCTGAGACCGGTAAATTTCCGCTTCACGCAGCAATAATTCGATCTGACTCTTTACGCTCATTTACGTCCTCACTGCCGCATCGATTGCGACCGGTGCTGGCCGCAAATACTAAATTTTTCAGTTTTTACGGATGCTTGACAGGTCAAAAAGCAACCTTCGACTATGATCTGATTTTTTTTACAGGAGAGCCGGCACAAGTACAGTGTATAGATCGTTTTATGTAGTTTAAAACTTTAGCATTAATCCGTCAGGGGGCCTCTGGGGCGCAGCAGATCGATCGCATCGATTCAGGGGAGGAAAGCGCGAAGGTTGTGGGGTTGGTTCAAGGCCGATTTCAGCTGCAGCAACGTGTTTTAGGCTGCCGCCTGCGGTCTGCTCGAGGCCCCGCCTTCTTTAAAAAATAAACCAATAGATTCAACTGGTTTCAAAAAGGCACGGGCTGTCCAATGGGTTGACAAAAGCCGTCAGTGTGGTATTTGAATTTGCTTATTGCCCGCCACCCACCGTGTGTCGAGCCGTATTAAAACCCAGAAATCGAGGAGAATGTTATGGACAAGAAGGTGACCGTCGTCGGAGCAGGCAATGTTGGCGCAACCGCAGCCCAGCGTCTGGCTGAAAAAGAGTTGTGCGATGTGGTGCTGATCGATATTATCGAAGGCGTGCCGCAGGGCAAGGCGCTGGACTTGACCGAGGCCGCTCCCATCGAAAAACACGATGCCCACCTGACGGGATCAAACAGCTATCAACCCTCCAAAGGGTCCGACATCATCATTATTACCGCCGGCATTCCCCGCAAGCCGGGCATGAGCCGGGACGACCTGATCAGCACCAATGCCGGCATCATGAAATCCGTCACCCGCGAGGTGGCCAAACTGTCTCCCGAAGCGGTCCTGATCATCGTCAGCAACCCCTTGGATGCCATGTGCCACGTGGCCTACGAGGCCAGCGGTTTCCCCAAAAACAGGGTCCTGGGCATGGCCGGCGTTCTCGATTCCGCCCGTTTCCGCGCCTTTATCAGCATGGAATTGAATGTGTCGGTCGAAAACACCCACGCCTTTGTGCTGGGCGGTCATGGCGACACCATGGTCCCCCTGCCGCGCTACTCCACGGTCGCCGGCATCCCCATCACCGAGCTGATGTCCAAGGAGCGCATCGACGCCCTGGTCAAGCGCACCGCCAACGGCGGCGCCGAAATCGTCAGCCTGCTGAAAACCGGCAGCGCCTACTACGCCCCGGCCTCGGCCGCCGTCGAGATGGCCGAGGCGATCCTCAAGGACAAAAAGAAAATCCTGCCCTGTGCTGCCTACTTGGAAGGCGAATACGGCTTCAAGGACCTTTTCATCGGGGTACCGGTAAAGCTCGGGGCGGGGGGCGTGGAGGAAATCATCGAGATCACGCTGACCGCCGAGGAAAAAGCCGCCCTGCAGAAATCGGCCGATGCGGTTCAAGAACTCAAGGCCGTTCTGAAAAAACTCTCCTGAGGTCTGCAGCCCCGGGCCGTACCTCAGCCGGTCGTTTCGCCAAGGGCCTGTAGAAGGGCTTCGGCCGTTTTGATCGTCATACCGGGCAGCGACGCCAGTTCTTGGGGGGTCGCTGCCCGAATGTTTTGAATGCCGCCGAAGTGCTTCAGCAGCATCGCTTTTCGCTGTCGGCCGACACCGGGCACCGCGTCCAGGGCGGATTCAAGCGCATTGCGGTTGCGCTCGCGGCGATGATACGTGATGGCAAAGCGGTGGGCCTCGTCCCGGATGCTTTGCAGAAAGAGCAGCAGCCGCCCTTCCCGCCCCCAGTTGACCGGGTTGGCGCGCCCCGGCTGAAAGACCTTGTCGGCGGTTTCGCCCCGCGTTTCATCCTTTTTGGCGATACCGACCACATCAAAGGCGTCTTCAAGCCCCAGATCCCGAATCACCTCGAGCGCAATGTTCAGCTGCCCCTTGCCGCCATCCACCATCAGGAGGTCCGGCAGGGGTGACTCGCGCCCGTCTGCCCGCAAGCGGCGCGCCAGCACCTCGGCCATGTGGGCATAGTCGTTCGGCTGGCCGGCGGCCCGGATGCGGAACTTGCGATAGGCCTCGCGGGCGGCTTTGGCGTCCTCAAAGACCACCATCCCGGCCACGGCTGCCGTGCCGCCGATATTGGAGTTGTCAAAACACTCGATCCGCCGCGGCAGCCGTCTCAGCCGCAGCCGGCGCTGCAAGCCCTCCAGCAGCGAGCGCTGCGAGGCTGAGGCCGCCAGGCGCTCCTGGAGTTCCTTGTCGGCATTTTGCCGGGCCAGTTCGATCAGGCGGGCTTTTTCGCCCCGCAACGGCCGCAGGATTCTGACCCGCCGACCATGGCGGGAGTGCAGCCATTCCGCCAGGAGATCGCTGTCATCCGGCATTTCAGCCACCAGCAGCTCACCCGGGACATGCAGCGCATCCTCGTAGTACTGGCCGATAAAGGCGCGGATCAGTTCGACGTCGGTGGCGATGCTGTCGGCAAAAACAAAATGCCGCGAGCCCTGCAGAAATCCCCCCCGCACGATCAGCAGGGTCACCAGCGACACGTCCTCGCCGCGGGCGGCGACAATGACGTCGCGATCCTTGAGATCCGTGGTGACCGCGATCTGACGTTCGATGGTTTTCTCGAGGGCGAACATTTTGTCCCGCAGCTGCGCGGCGCGCTCGAATTCCTCGGCTTGCGCGGCGGCAACCATATCGTTGCGGACTTTGCGGACCAGGTCCGGCGCCCGGCCCTTGAGAAAAAGGATCACCTCGTTGACCATTTCGTCGTAGGTCGCCCGGTCGATGTCCCGGCAGCAGGGGGCCAGGCAGCCCTGCATTTGGCAGTTCAGGCAGGGGCGGGTGCGGGTTTTGAATTCACGGTCCGTGCACTTGCGCAGCTTGAAGGTTTTGTTGACGATCTTCAAGGTCTGGCGGACGGCCCCGGCCGAGGCGAAGGGGCCGAAATAGAGGGCTTCGTCCTTGCGGATCTTGCGCACGATGCTGAGGGTCGGATAGGGATGCTCGACGTTCAGGCGCAGGGCCGGATAGCGCTTGTCGTCCTTGAGGATGACGTTGTAGCGCGGCCGGTGGCGCTTGATCAGGTTGGATTCAAGGATCAGGGCTTCCTTCTCGGTGCGGGTCACGATGGTGTCAAAGGAAGCGATTTTGCTGACCAGCACCCCGGTTTTCAGGTCGGGCTGCGCCCCGCGGTTGAAATAGGCGGCCAGGCGCTTTTTCAGGCTGCGGGCCTTGCCGACGTAGATCACCGCGCCCTCCGGGTCTTTCATGAGGTAAACCCCGGGGTCAACGGGCGCCCGCGCCAGCTTTTGCAGCAGCGCCGCCTGGATGTCAGGCTGGATGTCGGTCTTCATGAGATTTTTCAGGCGGCGCCTGCTCCCCGGCGAATCAGAGATCGAAGACCTGCAGGCTTCGCAGGGCCTTGACCCGATCGCGCAAGCCGGCGGCTTTCTCGAAATCCAGGTTGCGCGCCGCCGCGTGCATCTCGCTTTCAAGGCGCCGGATCTGGTCTTCCAGATCTGCCACGGTTTCAAATTCGGCCAGCGGTTCCGCCACGGTGTCGACCGCAACGGCGTCCGACGCGCCGACCGATTCGAAAATCGCGCTGATCTCTTTGCGGATGGTGGTCGGGGTGATCTGGTGCCGGCGGTTGTAGCCCGCCTGAATCTTGCGCCGCCGGCGGGTCTCGTCGATGGCCTGCTGCATGGAGGGGGTCACCCTGTCAGCGTACATGATGACCCGGCCGTGGACGTTGCGGGCCGCACGACCGCAGGTCTGGACCAGGGAACGCGCCGAACGCAGAAACCCTTCCTTGTCCGCGTCCAGAATGGCCACCAGCGACACCTCGGGAAGATCCAGGCCCTCGCGCAGCAGGTTGATCCCGACCAGCACATCAAAATGCCCCAGACGCAGCTCCCGGATGATCTCCATGCGCTCCAGGGTATTGATGTCGGCGTGCAGGTAGCGCACCCGGATGCCCAGGTCACCGTAGTAATCGGTCAGGTCTTCGGCCATCCGCTTGGTCAGGGTCGTCACCAGGACCCGCTCCCCGCGCCTGACCCGCTCCAGAATTTCCCCGTAGAGGTCGTCCACCTGGTTCTTGGCGCTGCGAACGGCGATTTCCGGATCCATCAGCCCGGTGGGCCGCACGATCTGCTCGACGACGGCAGCCCCGCATTTTTCCATCTCGTAATCCGCAGGCGTCGCGGACACGTAGACCACCTGCGCAACCCGGGCCGAAAATTCATCGAACCGAAGCGGCCGGTTGTCCAGGGCTGACGGCAGCCGGAAGCCGAAGTTGACCAGGGTTTGTTTGCGGGAGCGGTCGCCCCGGTACATGCCGTTGAGCTGAGGCACGGAAATATGGCTTTCGTCGATAAACATCAGGAAATCTTGCGGGAAATAATCCAGCAGGGTCGGCGGCGGCTGGCCGGGGGCGCGCCCGGTGAGGTGCCGGGAGTAATTTTCGATCCCGTTGCAGTAGCCGAGCTCCTGCATCATTTCCAGGTCGAAGTCGGTCCGTTCTTCGATCCGCTGGGCTTCGAGCAGTTGGTCCTGGGCCCGGAAAAAGTCGATGCGCTGTTTTAATTCCGCCTGGATCGTTTCAACCGCCATTTTTAGCGTCCGCTGACCGGTAACGTAGTGGCTGGCCGGAAAAATGGTCACGGCCTTGAGCCGTTTCTGCACGGTGCCGCGCAGGGGATCGATTTCGGCGATGCTTTCGATCTCGTCACCGAAAAATTCGATCCGAACGGCGCGCTCCTCCTCGTAGGCCGGAAAGATCTCGACCCGGTCGCCCCGCACGCGGAAAACCCCGCGGTGAAAGTCCACGTCGTTGCGCTCGTAGTGCATGCCAACGAGGTCCCGCAGGAGTTTGTCGCGGTCCAGGGCGGTGGCGCTGGCCAGCTCGATGCGCATCGCGAGGTAGTCTTCGGGCGCGCCCAGCCCGTAGATGCAGGAGACGCTGGCCACCACGATGACATCCGGCCGCGAAAGAACCGAACGGGTGGCCGAGTGGCGCAGCTTGTCGATCATTTCGTTGATCGAGGAGTCTTTCTGGATGTAGGTGTCGCTGGCCGGAATATAGGCCTCGGGCTGGTAGTAATCGTAGTAGCTGACAAAGAACTCGACCGCGTTTTCGGGAAAAAGGAGCTTGAATTCGTGGTAGAGCTGGGCGGCGAGGGTCTTGTTGGGGGCCAGGACCAGGGTCGGCCGGCCGATGGCTTCGATCACTTTGGCCATCGTAAAGGTTTTGCCCGATCCGGTCACACCCAGCAGGACCTGGTGTTTTTTGCCGGCCCGGACACCGGCCGTCAATGCGGCGATGGCCTGCGGCTGGTCCCCGCTGGGGGTGAATTCGGATTGAAATTTGAAAAGGGTCATGTCAGCTCAGGCCACCTCCCGCAGCAGGGTGACACACATGGCGGCGATCCCGTCACCGACCCCGATCATGCCCAGCCCCTCGGTGGTCGTGGCCTTGATATTGATCCGGTCGGCCGCCACTCCCAGCACACCGGCCAGCCTGCGGCAGATGGCGCCGCGAAACGGGGCCAGCTTGGGCGCCTGGGCAAACACCGTCACATCGAGGTTGACGATCGCCAGGTTTCGCTGCCTCAGCATGCGGCCGGTGCGATCCAGAAGCTCCAAACTGCATATATCCTTGTAGGCCGGATCGGTATCGGGAAAATGCTGGCCGATATCCCCCAGTCCGGCGGCCCCCAGCAGGGCATCGCAGACCGCATGGGTCAGCACGTCGGCATCGGAATGCCCCAACAACCCTTTTTCGAAGGGAATCGTTTCGCCCCCCAGGACCAGCTTGCGCCCGACCACCAGCCGATGAACATCATAACCCAATCCAACCCGCATGCAAACTTTCCTCCGCTGAACTTTTCAGCCTGGCCGGGTTAACAGCATACCGGTTAATATAACCCCCCGGGGTTCAATTTCAAACCCGCCGTCCGGAAAATACGCGCATTGCAAGAACCCGATTCTCGATGTGGTCGCATCGATTTAAACAATTTGACAGCACGAAACAGTTGACGGTAGGTAGGGGGCGGGCGGGCGCGCCATCGGGAAGTGGACC
>Ga0105102_10000299_pt1 | contig 14234 bp, 14 predicted proteins | sample PPLLaktember2015_FD_87032 | JGI IMG/M metagenome (GOLD analysis project Ga0105102, IMG submission 87032) | Freshwater sediment microbial communities from Prairie Pothole Lake near Jamestown, North Dakota, USA - PPLs Lake P7 Core (6) Depth... | ecosystem: Environmental > Aquatic > Freshwater >...
CCAGTGGCCAATGCCGGCCCCTCGCAACGAGTATTTGAAGGCAATACAGTCACGTTGGATGGCACCAAATCATCCGATCCGAATGGTACAATCGTTTCGTATTCCTGGGAGCAACTACCCGATGGACCCCGGGTCACTCTCTCCAATCCAACGGCGGCAAAACCGACGTTCAGAGCACCGGCCGTTGGATTACGTCGAGAAATACTGACCTTTAAACTGACGGTTACCGATTCCGATGGTTTCGAATCTGCTGGTACCACCTACATAGTTGTGTCTGATCCCAATTCACCCCCATCTAAAGCAACGCCTTGGATTCCGTTGCTTCTGCTTGATGATTGATGCGTAACCTTCATAATACTCCTTCGAAACATCTGTGCTAAAAGATTCAGCCAACTTTAATTTTTTGCGACTTTAGTAAATGAAATTGCTTTTCATCTGACAAAAGGGGAGGAAGTCAACATGCATGAGGTGGTGTTGGTCAGCGGGGCGCGCACGGCGATCGGGGCTTTCGGTGGCGGCCTGAAATCAGTGTCGGTAGTGGAGATGGGCGGGCTCGTGATGAAAGCGGCCCTCAAGCGAGCTGGGCTGCGGCCGGTGCCGAGCGAGGGCGTGAAGGCCCTTGCCCCGGACAAGCTGCGGGGCCGGGGGCTGGTGGAGCCGGAAAAAGCGGGCTACGACTGGGACGAGAGCGCCACGCCGGTAAACGTCGACGAGGTGATCATGGGCAACGTCCTGCAGGCCTGTCAGGGCCAAAACACCGCGCGCCAGGCCATGATCCGCGCCGGCATCCCCAAGGAAACCCCGGCCTTTACGGTCAACAAGATCTGCGGCTCGGGACTCAAGGCGATTGCCCTGGCAGCCGACGTCATCCGCTGCGGGGACGCCGATGTAATCGTGGCCGGCGGGCAGGAGAACATGAGCCTGGCCCCCATGGCGCTGCCCAAGGCCCGCTGGGGCCATCGCATGGAACTGACCGGTACCGGCGAGATCTACGACCTGATGGTCTTCGACGGTCTTTATGAAATTTTTTACGGCTACCATATGGGCATCACCGCCGAGAACATTGCCGCCGCCTATGACATCAGCCGCCGCGAGCAGGACGAACTGGGCGTGCTCAGCCATACCCGGGCCCGCAAGGCCATCACTGATGGCATTTTTGCTCAGGAAATCGAACCGGTGGTGATCAAAAGCCGCAAGGGGGATATCGTTTTTGATACCGATGAACGGCCCATGGACACCAGCCTCGAAAAAATGGGCAAACTGCGGCCGGCCTTCAAATCCGACGGCAGCGTGACCGCCGGCAACGCCTCCGGCATCAATGATGCGGCGGCGGCGGTGGTTCTGATGAGCGCCGGGAAGGCTGCGGAGCTGGGCCTGGAGCCGATTGCGCGGATCAAGGCCTATGCCGCCGGCGGGGTGGACCCGGCCTACATGGGGCTCGGGGTGGTCCCGGCGGTGCGCAAGGTGTTGAAAAAATCCGGCATGACCGTAGGGGACCTGGGCATGATCGAGCTGAACGAGGCATTTGCCGCCCAGGCCATCGGCTGCATGCGGGAGCTGGGTATCCCGACGGACTTCCCCAACCAGCTCGGCAGCGGCATCTCATTGGGGCACCCCATCGGGTGCACCGGGGCCCGCCAAATGGTTACCGCCATGAACCACCTCAAGCGCACCGGGAAAAACAGCGCCCTGATCACCATGTGCATCGGCGGCGGTATGGGCATGGCGATGGTTATCGAAAGGTGACGTTAAGCGGCCTTTTTCCTTTACTTTATAGGCTCTTATTGCTATATGTGGCAAGCTTCGGAGACGCCTGGCGCGCCTCCGAAGGCAACAGAGGACTTTCAGCAGCCCAAAGGAGTCAAGCGATAATGGATATTCCAAGAAGGTTGGGAATTTTAGTGGTTTTCGGGGTTCCGGTGATCGTCGGCGGCGGGATCGTCTATGCCCTCTTCGGCGATCTCAAACCGGTGGTGATCTACCAGGTGCTTCTGCTGCTCGTCGCCGGTGCGCTGGTCAGCAGATAAACCCCCTGTCCGGTAAGGGGTGCGGCAAAAATATTGGCGCATTGCGATTGCGCCGGCCTTCGGTTTGTCCACAAATTACCGCCGCGGCCCTGGGCCCTGAACCCTCAAAACTCTTATCGATTTTTGCCGCGCCGCCGCCGGGAATGATTTCCTGCGGCGGCGCGGGGTGTTTAAATTGCTCTGCCCGTTTCGCCGTTTTCATGGCGGGCTGGCGGGGCGCCGGCGCCCTTCGCGGTTCCGAACCGAAGCGGCCGTTGGCAAAGAGCAGTCAGATGGACAACAGCCGTTTGCGCTACCCGATCCTGTGGTTTTTCCTGATCCTGTTCGTGGTCTCCATCCTGCTGCTGGGCTGGTTGATGCGGCCGTTCATAGCGATTGTCATTCTGGCCGCCGTGGTGAGCAGCGCCTTTCATCCGCTGTACTGGTTTTTGAGTCGGCTTCGCGGGATTTCCCCCCGCCTGGCCTCTCTGTTCACCTGTATGGTGATTTTTTTCATCCTGTTCATCCCGATTATTTTTTTGGTGGGGGTGCTGGCCAAAGAGGCCAATGATCTTTATCGCGAGGCCTTTAGCGCCGTGCTGGTCGGCGAAATCCGTCAACTGCTGGAAGGCAGCCTGCTGTTGGAGCGGGTCAATGCTTTCCTGGCCCCTTTTAATTTCCAGGTGACCGGCGATACCCTCAACGCCGCTTTGACGGAGCTTGCCAAGGAAGTCGGCCTGTTTCTCTACAAACAGGCCAATGCGATCGCCGCCAATACGCTTAGTTTTCTGTTCAATTTTTTCATGATGCTGCTGGTCAGCTTTTTTCTGCTGATTGACGGCGAGCGGCTGATGGCATTTATCTTGGACCTCTCCCCGCTGCCGCAGCGCCAGGATCAAATGCTGGTGCAGAAGTTCAGCGACATGGCGGGGGCCATTCTGATCGGCAACGGGATCTGCGGGTTGATCCAGGGCGTCCTCGGCGGCGCCCTGTTTGCCCTCTACGGGTTGAGTTCTCCCATTCTGTGGGGGGTGATCATGGCCATCCTGGCCTTTCTGCCGATCGTCGGGATCGGGGTGGTCTTGGTGCCAACCGCGGTCTTCCTGTTGATGAAGGGCCGGATTGTAGCGGGTATTTTTTTTCTGGTTTTTTACGTGGTGGTTTCCTGCGGCATCGAGTATTTCTTCAAGCCCAAACTGGTCGGCTCGCGGGTGCAGATGCACACCCTGATGGTGTTCCTCGCCATTCTGGGGGGGATGCAACTCTTCGGCATTCTGGGCATCATATACGGCCCCCTGGTGGTGACGGCTTTTCTGACCCTGACGGAAATATACCGGGTCAACTACCAGGCCCTGATCGCACCCAGCGGCAAAGAACTCTAAACGGCGGCAGCTTCGACAACCGCTGAACACGGCTGTCGTTCAATCACCTACAGACGACCGCACCCGAATTATCCACTTGACCGCGCCTGTTTTGCGCGGTGGTCGGCCCCCGGGGCGGCCCCGGCGTAGCCCCTGCCGGCAAAATGCGGAAAAGGCCGTCTGACCGAAACCGTCAGGACTGAACGAACATGCAGACAGAATTTTACCCTGAGATCAGCATCGAGAAGGAGATGCGCAAATCCTATCTCGATTATGCCATGAGCGTCATCATCGGCCGGGCCCTGCCCGATGTGCGCGACGGGCTCAAACCGGTTCACCGGCGGGTGCTCTTCGCCATGAGCGAACTCAACAACGACTGGAACAAACCCTACAAGAAATCGGCGCGTATCGTCGGTGACGTCATCGGCAAGTAGCACCCCCATGGTGACTCGGTCGTTTACGACACGATTGTTCGGATGGCCCAGGACTTTTCCCTGCGCTACCCGATGGTCGACGGCCAGGGCAACTTCGGCTCCATCGACGGCGACCCGGCGGCCGCCATGCGGTACACCGAAATCCGCATGACGCGCCTCGCGCACCAGATGCTGGCCGATCTGGATAAGGAAACCGTCGATTGGGTTCCCAACTACGACGAGTCCCTCAGCGAACCGGCGGTCATGCCGGCCAAAATACCCTCGCTGCTGATCAACGGGTCCTCCGGGATCGCCGTGGGCATGGCCACCAACATCCCGCCCCACAACGTCACCGAAGCCGTCGATGCCATCACCGCCCTGATCGATACCCCCGAACTCACCTCCGAGGAGCTGATGGCCTTCATCCCCGGTCCCGATTTTCCCACGGCGGGGATTATTTACGGCACCCAGGGGATCCGCGAGGCCTACCAGACCGGGCGGGGGATCATCCGGGTGCGGGCGCGCGCTTACGTCGAAGAGGACGACAAAACCCAGCGCGAAAGCGTTATCGTCACCGAACTGCCCTACCAGGTCAACAAGGCCCGGCTGATTGAAAAGATCGCCGAACTCGTCAAGAACAAGCAAATCGAGGGTATCAGCTTCGTGCGCGACGAGTCGGACCGTCAAGGCCTGCGGATTGCCATCGGAATCAAGCGCGACGCCATGGGCGGGGCCATCCTCAACCAGCTCTACAAGCACACCCAGATGTCCAACAGCTTCGGCATCATCTTTCTGGCCGTGGTCGACGGCCGCCCGGAACTGCTGTCGCTGCGGGAAATCCTGGACCACTTCATCGACCACCGCAGCAAATCATCATCCGGCGCACCCGCTACGACCTGAAAAAAGCCGAAGCGCGGGCCCACATCCTGGAAGGTCTCAAGACCGCCCTGGACAATCTGGACGCGGTGGTCAGCATGATCCGTCAGTCCAGTTCCCCGGTCGAGGCCAAAACCCGCCTGATGGCGGCCTTCACCTTGACCGACATCCAGGCGCAGGCCATTTTGGACATGCGCCTGCAGCGGCTGACCGGGCTGGAGCGCGATAAAATCATCGAGGAGTATGAAACCGTGCTCAGGGACATCGCCCGCTTCCGCGAAATTCTTGCCAGCGAGCGCCTCGTGCTGAACATCATCCAGGAAGAACTGCGGGAGATCAAGGCCGAGTTCGGCGACGCGCGCCGCACCGAAATCGTTGAATCCGCCCCGGATATCAGCATCGAGGATATGATCGCCGAAGAGGACATGGTGGTCACCATCTCCAACAGCGGCTATATCAAGCGCAACCCGTTGAGCCTCTACCAGAGCCAGCGGCGCGGCGGCAGGGGCAAAACCGCCATGGGGACCAAGGAGGAGGATTTCGTCGAGCACCTCTTCGTGGCCTCCACCCACCACTTTCTGCTCTTTTTTACCAACCGCGGCAAGGTTTACTGGCGCAAGGTCTACGATTTGCCCCAGGCCGGCCGCCAGAGCCGGGGCAAGGCGATCGTCAACCTGCTGGATTTCGAAGAGGGCGAGAACCTCACCACCGTTCTGGCGGTCCCGGCTTTCGAGCCCGGGCTGCATGTCCTGATGGCCACCAAGAACGGGGTGATCAAGAAGACGGACCTCATGGCTTTCAGCCGCCCACGGGCCGGCGGGATCATCGCCGTGGACCTGATGGAAGGCGACGAACTGATCGCGGCCCGCATCACCGACGGCACCCTCAACGTTTTTCTGGGTTCCGCGATGGGCCAGTCGATTCGTTTTCTCGAATCCGAGGTGCGCCCCACCGGTCGGACTGCCCGCGGGGTGCGGGGGATGACGCTTTCACCGGGTGACCGCATCGTCAGCATGGAGGTCCTCAGCCACGGGCAGACGCTGTTTACCGCCACCGAAAACGGCTTTGGCAAGCGGACCCTGATTGACGAATACCCGGTTCAAAAACGGGGCGGCAAAGGGGTCATCACCATCAAGACAACCGAGCGCAACGGCATAGTGGTCGCCATCCACCTGGTGGAGGAGGACGATGACGTGATGCTGATCACCGACCGCGGCAAGGTCATCCGGATTCCCGTCAACGGCATCTCGGTCATCAGTCGCAATACCCAGGGGGTCACCCTCATGGGAATGGAGCCCGAGGAGCGCATCGTCAGCACCGCCAGACTGGCCGAAAAGGAAGAAGAGGAATGAAGCCAACGTTAGATAGCGGCGGCCTGCGCATCGCTGTGATCGGCGCCGGCAGCTGGGGTACGGCGCTTGCCAACCTGCTGGCCGGCAAAGGGTACCCGGTGCAGCAGTGGGTCTTCGAGGCGGAGGTCAGGGATCAGATCCTCAACCACCGCGAAAACCAGGTATTCCTGCCGGGTGTCACCCTTTCCGAAAACCTGACGCCTTCCAATGACCTGGGGGCGGTCGTGGCCGAAAAGGACCTCCTGCTGGTGGTCGTCCCCTCGCATGTCATGCGCGCGGTCACCCGCGATATGGCGGCGAGCATCACCGGGGCCCCGGTGGTGGTGTCGGCCTCCAAGGGCATCGAGAACATCACCCACCTCACCATGTCGGGAATCCTGCGCGAAACCCTGCCCATGATTCCGGAATCCCGCCTGGCGGTTTTGTCGGGCCCCAGCTTTGCCCGTGAGGTGGCCCGCAACGTGCCGACCGCGGTGACATTAGCCGCCCGCGACGACGAGGTCGCGCGACTGGTGCAGGAAGCGTTTGCCACCCCATTCTTCCGGGTCTACACCAGCCGCGATCTGGTCGGTGTCGAGCTGGGCGGCGCGGTCAAGAACGTGATTGCGATTGCCGCCGGAATCATCGACGGCCTGGGGCTGGGCCTGAACACCCGCGCGGCCCTGATCACCCGCGGGCTCACCGAGATGCGTCGGCTGGGCCTGCGGTTGGGGGCCAATCCGCGCACCTTCACCGGCCTGGCCGGTGTCGGGGACCTGCTGCTGACCTGCACCGGTGATCTGTCGCGCAACCACACCGTCGGCAAGAAGATCGGGGAGGGGATGAAACTGGCGCAAATCCTGTCTGAAATGCGGATGGTGGCCGAGGGGGTTAAAACCGCCAAGTCGGTCTACAATCTTTCCCGCAAACTGGGGGTCGAGATGCCCATTTCGCAGGAAATCTACCATATCCTCTATGACGATGAATCCCCCCGTTTGGCGCTTCAGCGCCTGATGACCCGGGACCTGAAGCATGAACTGGATGACTGCTGACCAGGGGCCGGCCTGAAGGGCCGTTCAGCATCGCAAACAGGCCAAGGCAAATTGCACCCGATGATCTCCAGTACGCCGCACAAGGCAGACGGGCACCGGCAGCGGTTGCGGGAACGGTTTCTGGCTGCAGGGCTCGCCGGTTTCCACGACTACGAGGTGATCGAGCTGCTGCTCACCCTGGCGACCCCGCGCAGGGATTGCAAGCCGTCCGCCAAAGCGGCGCTGGCGCGCTTCAAAACCCTGCAGGGGGTGCTGGAGGCCTCATCGGCGGAGTTGATCCAGGTGGCGGGCATCGGGCCCCGCAACGCCCTGGGCATCCGCCTGGTGAAAGCGGTGGCCGAACGCTACCTTGAAGGCAAGGTCCTGAACGGCGACCCGCTCAGCAACTCCCGCGCGCTTTTCGACTTTCTCTACGGCAGCCTGCGCGACCGCACGCGGGAATGCTTCAAGGCGCTCTATCTGGATGTCCGCAATCGGGTGCTGGCCAGCGAAGACCTTTTCGAGGGGACCCTGACCGCCAGTTCGGTCTACCCCCGCGAGGTGGTCCGCGCCGCCCTCGCGCACCATGCGGCGGCGCTGATTTTCGCCCACAACCACCCCTCCGGGGACCCGGCACCGTCAGCGGAAGACGTGGCCCTCACGCGGCAGCTGGTCTTTGCCTGCCGGGTGATGGGCATTACGGTTCACGAGCATATCATCGTGGGCAACAACCGCTATTTCAGCTTCGCCGACAGCGGCCAGATTGCCCGTATGAACCGGGAATTCGAAGACCGGCGCCCCTGAGGTCCGGACCCGACCGCGGCTTGGCGATATCCCGGCGAGAAGGACGCAGCATGAACCGCAAACCCACCCGCTACCCCCCCTGCTTCGGGGATTTAAAAACTGTTTTTCCCATGGGACAAGACGGCTTGCGCCATACCCCGCGGCAATGCATGATCTGCGTTTTTAAAACCGAATGCTTGCGCAGCGCCATGGACGGCGCCGATGGTCTGGGAGTCCGGGAGGAATCGGTCGACCGGGCATACGCCGCCGGCATGATCGGTTTTTTTCAGCGCTGGTCCCGAAAAAAAGATCTTCGCCGCCGCCGGGAGGCCGATTCCAAAGACCCCGAGGGCTCAGATGGGGCCTGAATTGCCGCCCGGCGGCAGCCGGAGTGAGGCAGGTGGGGATGCCCATCAACAGGTGGAAATGCCCATCAAAAGGTATCTTGCCCCCAAATACCAGCTGCCCCTGCTGTTGCTCGGGATAGTCGCGGCCGTCGCCGCCTGGTATTTCGCCGGCCCGATCTGGGATCTGCTGCGCCGGGGCTACCGCTTTCTGTCCGACCGGGCGGCGGTGGAGGCTTTCATCGCCTCCTTCGGGCTCTGGGCGCCGCTGATCTTCATGGCCCTGCAGGTGCTGCAGGTGATTTTCGCGCCGGTGCCCGGCGAGGCCACCGGTTTTATCGGGGGCTATCTTTTCGGCACTGCGTGGGGCTTCCTGTATTCCAGCCTTGCCCTGACGGCGGGCTCCGGGATCAATTTCGCCATCGGGCGTTTTTTGGGCAAGCACTATGTCCGTAGGCTGATTCCCGCTGAAAAACTGGCGCGCTTTGACAGCCTTCTCAAACACCAGGGGCTCATCGTGGTGTTCTGGCTGTTCGTGCTGCCCGGTTTTCCCAAAGACTACCTCTCCCTTTTTCTGGGCATCAGTTCGCTGCCGTGGAAAGTGTTTCTAATCCTGGCGGCCGTCGGGCGCATGCCCGGTACGTTGCTGCTCAGCCTGCAGGGTGCCGCGGTTTACGAGCGCATGTACGGCGTATTCGCTTTGGTGCTGGGGGTCTGTCTGCTGGCGGGGCTGCTGGCCTACCGCTATCGTGAAGCGATCTACCGCTGGGTGGAGCGCATGAACACCCATTGAGACCGGGCTTTTGACGGCCGGCTGGTGGGCGCGGGGTCCAGTTTCGGGCCCACGGGTTGATGGCGGAAATGGACACCGTCTGAAAAAGTGATCGGTAAACACGAGATGGTCACCTGATAGATTATAAATTCAAGTAAAAAATATATCGTGCAAGGAGATCAGATTGGCATACTGGAGTGTGCGGGAAGAGCTGAGTCAGGCGAACCGCTTGCGGCGGTCTTATTATGAAATCCTGCGGGACGAACTCGACCAGTTCATGCTGCGCTACGCGCTGATGGATTCCTACCGCCGATTCTGCGGTCAGGGGGAAGATTACCCTTTTGTGGAGAAGCGCGAGCTCAAGCCACGGGCGCGGATCCCGGACATCGAATACGAGTGCCAGAACGCTTTTCTGGTGATTTTTGTGGAAGACACGATCCCGCCGGTCTACAAAAAATATGTGCGCTTTTTCGATGTCAACAAGACCACCAAGACCAATTTGCTGCAGTCCAAGACCCTGCCGCTGGGGGATAATTTCGACCGGAATCAGAAGTATTTGGATTCCGTTCATTTTTTCGATTTCGTAAAAATCCTGCTGCCGGTGGATTATGCCCTTCTGATCCAGCGCGATCCGACCACCCGCAGCCGTGACCGTTACTGCCTGTCGCACTTCCACGTGCGCATCGACTGGCCCATCGCCGATGCCGCCGAGGACCTCGCCCGCGCTCTGCGCTATATCTCCAAGGACCTCTATGAAAGAGGCGACAAGTATGCCGAGGATATTCAGAAAAAATTCTTCGAGTATTACGGGCTTCCGCTAATGGCCGGGGGGCGCCGGACGGCGGCGATCGTCGCGGCCCAGTACCTCAAGCGGGTCCCCTGCATCAGCACGGTATACGCCAGCAGCAGCGAATCGCGGGCCCTGATCCGGATTTCCGAGAGGGGGGTCTCAAAGGCGGTACTGATGAAACTTTCCGTCGAGGACATGGCCCGCATCGCCGCCGAGAGCAAGATGGTCTTGCGGACCTTCAAAAAGAACTACCTTGTGGAGACCTGCGGCAAGAATGGCATCTGCCTTTTTCAAACAACCTACAGTTTCACCGACCACGCCCGCCGGGTGGATGACGGCAAACTTCGCGAAATCAAGCCCGACCTCAACTGGCTGTCCGTCGGCGGGCAGCACATCCTTCCCAAACCGGGGGTCTGGAAATATCCGCCCCTGCCCATCAACATGATCTATTCCTGACGAACCAAAATCAGGCACAATCTTTTGGGATTTTTTTTTAGCGTGACCCTCAAAGGACCTTCATCATCGCGGTTTCGTCGCAATCCGGAAATTTGACGCAGGTGATGCAGCCGGACCATATCTTAAGGGGCAGTTCGGCGCGGTCGATGACGGTGAAACCGAATTTGCGGAAGAAACCCGGCTGGTAGGTGAGGGTGAAGACTTTCCGGATGTTGTAGGCCCGGGCTTCGGTGAGGGCCGTTGCGGCCAGTTGGTAGCCGATGTGTCGGCCGACATGCTCGGGTCTGACGGCCAGGGATCGGATCTCGGCGAGGTCCTCCCAGCAGAATTGCAGCGCGCAGCAGCCGAGGACCAGGTTGCTATCCGTCGCTTCCCAGACGCAGAAATCGCGGACATGATCGTAAAGCTCGCTCAAGGGGCGGGCCAGCAATTTGCCCTGGCGGCCGTATTCCTGCAGCAGGCCGTGGATGGCCTTGATGTCCTTTATGCTGGCTTTGCGGATCATGGCCGGCTCTATAGCATGTGAAGAGGTGAAATCAAACGGAAAAGTGGCGGCGATCGCTGTCTGTCGGTCGCATCCTGCGGTGGGCAGCGCCCAGCCCCCGGGCAGCGGCGGCGGCCGAAAGCGAGCCAGGGTCAGAGGGGATCGCGACCGAAACGAACATCGTCGCGTGATGGCCTGTCGGCCCCCAGGGCTCATGGCCGGGGACTGCTGCCTTTTCTGAAAAGCGCCCCAACGGCGCCAGCTGCGGCGGGGTCTGCAAGGCGGCCGCTGTCGGGATCGATCAAAACCCGCGTCAGGTCGGCGGGGGCGTCAAAACCCGCTGTCGGCCGCCCTGCGAGCGCCGCCCGCATGAAGTCGATCCAGATCGGCAGTGCGGCATGAGCGCCGGTGGCCTCCGGGCCGATCGGGTGCTGGTCGTCCCGGCCGACCCAGACCCCCGCGGCGATCTCCGGCGAGAACCCTACAAACAGGGCGTCGCGGTATTCGTTGGTGGTCCCGGTTTTGCCGGCCAGCGGGTGCTCGAGGACCCCGGCGTCGCGGCCGGTGCCCTCGTGGACCACTGCGGTCAGCAGGTCGGTGGTGATTGCGGCGTCCTCGCGGGACATGACGGCGCTTTTCTGGGGCCGGGCGCGCCAGACGACCCGGCCCGCGCGATCCTGCACCTCCGCTACGCCGAAGGGCCGGACATGATTGCCCTGGCGGGCGAAGACGGCATAGGCCGCGGTCAGCTCCTCGAGCGTCAGCTCGGCGGTGCCCAGGGCCAGGGCCAGGTTGGGCTGCAGCGGGGATTCGATTCCCAGCCGATGCGCAAACCGGACCACCGCGTGGGGGCCGACTTTCTCCATCAGCCGGACCGCCGGAATATTTTTGGACAGGGCCAGGGCCTTTCGCAGCGGCATTTCGCCGTCGAAGCTCCGGCCGAAATTTTCCGGCTTCCAGTCGCGGCCCTGGTCCGCCCCCCGAAATACCACCGGTGCGTCCAAAAGAAGCGAGGCCTGGGTAAACCCCTGCTCGACGGCGCACGCAAACAGCAGCGGTTTGAACGCCGACCCGGGCTGGCGCCGGGCGACCGATGCACGGTTGTAGGGGCGGGTCGCAAAGTCGGAGCCGCCCACCAGGGCCAGGATGCCGCCGGTGCGGATATCCAGGCAGATCAGGGCGCCTTCCACCGGGGCCGACCCGGCCGCCGGGCTTTTAGCTGCGTTGAGGGGCTCGAGTCCCTTCCGGACGGCGCTCTCGGCAGCGGTTTGGAGGCGGCTTGAAAGGGTGGTGGTGACCCGCAAGCCTTCCCGGTAGAGGCCCGCCGGTCCGACGGCCGCTTCCAATTCGGCCTTGACGGCCTCGACAAAGTAGGCGGCCGCGGTTGCGCTTGGGCGGCTGTCGGTGATGGTTTGCAGCGGGGTTGAAAGCGCCAGCTGGTAGCGCTCGGCGCTGATCGCGCCGGTGTCGCGCATCTGCCGCAGGACGAGGTTTCTGCGCGCCAGGGCCAGCTCCGGATTGGCCAGGGGGGAATAGCGCGACGGCGCTCTGGGCAGCCCGGCGATCAGCGCGCATTCGGCGAGATCCAGATTTTCCACCGGTTTGTCGAAATAGCGCCGCGCCGCAGCCGCCACGCCGTACGCCCCGCTGCCCAGATAGATCTGGTTGAGGTAGAGGGCCAGGATCTCGTCCTTGGTGTAGCGGCGTTCCAACTGGAAGGCCAGAATGGCTTCCCTGAGTTTGCGCACCAGGGTCTTTTTGGGCGTCAGGAAAAGGGTCTTGGCGATCTGCTGGGTGATGGTGCTGGCCCCCTCCGCGAACGTGCCGGCGCGGATGTTTTTGGCAATGGCCCGCATCACCCCCTTGGGGTCGACCCCGCTGTGGCGGTAGAAATTGCGGTCCTCGGTGGTCAGCAGCGCGGCTATCAGGTCGGCCGGGATTTCCGACAAGGCAACGGGGTCCCGGTTTTCCTGGAACACTTCGGCCAACAGGACCTCGTCGGCCGAGTAGATCCGGGTGACCGCGGAGGGGCTGAAGCCCTCCAGGGAACGAATCTGGGGAAGGTCGCGCGTCAGGGCCAGCAGCGCCCCGCCCAGTGCGCCGCAGATCAGCGCCAGGAGGGCGCCAAAGGCAAGGGTCAGGCCGGTTTTGGGAAAGCGTAACTTGAACATGGCCGGTCTTGATGTTAAGAAGCAGGTCGGCAGTTGCCGCGGGCGGCCGCCGTCGGCAGGCCCGCAACGGTTTTTGAGGCGCTTGTCCTCCAAGGAGATTCTGCATGCATGACCACCACCATCACGACCCCCATGACCATGACCATCACCATCATCACCACGCCGAAGAGCCATCCCCCCTCAGCTTCCAGGAAAAGTTCCTGAAGCTCCTGGAACACTGGCTGAAACACAATGACGATCATGCCGCCGGCTATCGCGACTGGGCGGCCCGCGCCAGGCAAAACGGACTGCCCGAGGCAGCCGCGCTGCTGGAGGAGGCCGCCGGTATGACCCTCGAGATCAACCGCAAATTCGAAGCCGCGGCAAAAGTCGCCAAAACCTGACGGGGCTTGGATTCTCGATACGCTCGGTCTACCGGCAGACCATTGGCCGCCACGGCTACGGCCGGACCTCTTCCCAGGTGAATACGCGGTCGGTCGTCAGCAACCGGCAGGCACGGCCCACCGCCACCGTGTCGCTGTGAAGGATGTTCAGCAGGACCATGTCAAGACCGGCGGCCGCCAGCATCGGCAGATAGGTGCGCTCCAACAGCAGTCGCTGCCGGCGGTGGCCGCCGCCGGTGGTCAGGTTTGACAGCCCGGCGCTGGTCCGCACCGGAAACCCCAGCAGTTCGGGCAGTTGGCGCAGCAGCGCTACCATTTCGCGGGCCTGCCGATTGCCGTCCTGCCAAGCGAGCGGCACCACCACCGGGTCGATGATCAGGCGCTGCGGCGCGACGCCGGCCGCCTGGCAGGCCTGGAAGAGGTCAACCGCCAAGGACAGCCGCTCGGCGCTGGCTGTGGGGACGTGGCTCCGGGGGGTCAGCAGAAAACCGATGATGTCGGCATCATAGGCCCGCGCCAGCGGCAGGATGCGGTTTAATTTGGCCGGCTCCAGTGAAAACCCGTTGATGACGGCCCCCGGTCCGGCTGCCCGCCGGCCGGCTTCCATGGCCGCCGGGTTGGCCGTGTCGATCACAAGGGGCAGATCGGTGGCACTGCGCACCGCTTCCACCAGAAAGGTCATCTGAGCTTCCGGGTCGCGCGTCAGCGGGCCGGAGTTGACGTCGATGGCATCGGCGCCGGCCGCCGCGCATCTTTTCGCCAGCGCGCGCACCGGCTCCGGGTTGCGGCTTGCCAGCGCCGCCGCGATCGCCGGATCGGTGATCTGAAGGTTGTCGGCCACCAGCAGCACGGCCCATCCTCCTTTTTACGCGCCTGCAATGTCTCCCGGAAAGAAGACATCAGACAGGTAAACATTCCCCTTTTTTTGCGAACGCTGCTTTGCCGACTTGCGGTCGGCTGCCGCAGAGCGGCTCTCATGTTTAGCGCCCCTGCAACGGTAATGCAAGCCCGCCGGGTTGCCGGTACGGCTGCC